>ERZ779876.3093-NODE-3093-length-10773-cov-3.755272_pt1 | contig 10773 bp, 6 predicted proteins | sample MGYA00511068_ERZ779876 | MGnify/ENA primary metagenome ERZ779876 (study PRJEB29588, sample SAMEA1970858) | human gut metagenome | biome: human gut; feature: human-associated habitat; material: faeces | place: Denmark | collected 2008/2010 ... | reverse complement strand
AGAAGGGGCTGGAAGCGTTCGAGGAAATGGACGACTGACCCCGTCCGCATAACCTTTGTAGGGGTCGATGTGGGCATCGCGGTTTTACCTTACATTATGGCAGCGATTGCATAGAAGCAAGGAAATTATGAAACTGAAATTTAAGAAACAACAATTTCAATCGGATGCAGTGGCAGCGGTAGTGGACTTATTCAAGGGGCAGGCTTCGAGCGTGTCGCCTTTTACCGTGGGGAAATTGGATATTATCGACTATGCGCAGGATTCTGTGTTTGGTTATGGAAACACGTTCACACTTACGGCAGAGGAAATTACGCGCAACCTTCACGAGGTACAGCAGCGCAATTTGTTGCCGCTTACCGAACCTGAACAGCTCCGTTTTAATATCGAGATGGAAACGGGTACAGGCAAGACATTTGTCTACACAAAGACCATCTACGAACTCAACAAGCGTTACGGCTTTAATAAATTTGTCATTCTTGTGCCGAGCGTGGCAATCCGTGAGGGTGCATATAAGTCCTTGCAGATAACGGAAGAGTATTTCCGTCAGGAGTATGACGGCAAACGCGCACACTTCTTCATCTACGACTCCAAAAAGCGCAACGAAGTGCGTGATTTCGCGCTTTCCACCAACCTTGAAATTATGATCGTCAACATCGACGCGATCAAAAAGGACGAAAATCTTTTCAATCAGGAAAGCGATAAAATGGACAAGACTGCCCGTGAATTTATGGCGCAGTGTCGTCCTATTCTCATCATCGACGAGCCGCAGAGCATCGACAATACGGATAAATCGAGAAAAGCAATCGAAAACCTCAATCCCCTGTGCGAACTCCGTTATTCGGCAACGCACAAGCAGGTGTTCAATACCGTGTACCGCTTAACGCCCGTGGACGCGTATCAGATGAATATCGTCAAGCAGATATGCGTTGCAAATCAGTCGCTTATGGACGACTTCAACAAGCCGTATATCAGACTTTTGGAAGTGGGCAAGAAGTCCTCGTTCTATGCGAAAGTAGAGATAGACGTTAAAAGTAAAGCGACGGGCATTGTCAAGCGCGAAGTAAAAACGGTAAGGCAGGGAGACAGCCTTTTTGCGATTACGGGCAGAGAAATTTATGAGGGCTACGATATTGCCGGTATCGATTGCACGGAAGGTTGGGAGCAGATAGAGTTTGCCAATACCGAAGTTCTTGCGCTCCATAAGGCGATCGGGGCTGTAGACGAGATGACGTTCAAGCGCGAACAGATCAAGCGAACGATAGAAATTCATCTTGAAAAAGAAAAGAGATATTTAAGCCGCGGCATAAAGGTGCTGTCGCTGTTCTTTATCGACGAAGTTGCCAAGTACCGCGATTATGAGCAGGAGGAAGGCAAGGGCATTTATGCGAAAATGTTCGAGGAGCTGTATGCGGAATTGATCGAACAGCCGCGTTTTGCCGCAGTAAAAGAGTTTTACAAGCAGTCGGCAAGTGAAGTGCATAACGGTTATTTCTCTTGCGATAAAAAGGGCAGAGTAAAAGACACAAAGGGTGATACGGCGGACGATTACAACACATACAATACGATTATGAAAGACAAAGAGTGGCTGCTTTCCTTTGATTGTCCGCTCCGCTTTATCTTCTCGCATTCCGCGCTCAAAGAAGGTTGGGATAACCCGAACGTGTTTCAGATATGCACGCTTATCGAAAACAAGACGGTATTCACTTGCCGTCAGAAAATCGGCAGAGGATTGCGTCTTTGCGTAGACCAGAGCGGCGAGCGAATCGACGATAAAAATGTCAACATTCTGCACGTTATCGCGCAGGAATCCTTTGCGGAGTTTGCGGACAAGCTGCAAAAGGAAATCGAAGAACTCGGCGTCAAATTCGGCGTGCTTGACGCGGATATGTTTGTCAATATTTCTTATAAGGACAAAACAGGTACGGAGGCGGTCATTACAATAAAGGATGCGGGGGACATTTTGGAACACTTCCGCAAAAAGAATTATATTGACAGCCAAGGTAAAATCAAAGATACGCTCAAAAATGACCTTGCAAACGGCACGGTCGATCTTCCTGCACGCTTTGAAGCGGCAAGACAAAGACTTCTCCCGATTATCGGCAAGGCAAATACAAAGGTCAATATCAAGCCCGAACGCAAGCAGGTTTCCGTCAAGAGAAGGGATGAAATGTTTATGGATCCGCTCTTTATAGAGCTGTGGGATAAGATGAAGCAAAAGACCATCTACCGCATCAATATGGATATTCAGTATCTGATTGAAAAGAGCGTAAAAGAGATTTCAGAAATGCCTGAAATTCGCAAAAGTCGAATTCTCAAAGAGGTCGCAAGTTTCAATATCAAAAAAAGCGGCGTCGATTATAAGGAGAGTGCAAGTTCCACGAGCGAATACGAGCAGGAATTACCGCTCCCTGACGTGGTGCGCATTCTTGCGGACAGCACGAAGCTGCCGAGAAATAACATTGCCCAGATACTTCTTGAATGCGGGAGATTGAAAGATTTTCTCAATAACCCTGAAAAATTCATTGAGGTGGTTGCAGAAATCATAGAGAGAAACAAAACGGAAAGGGCAATCGACGGTATCAAGTATATCAAACTTGACGGGCAGGAATATACCTTCTACGAAGTGTTCAATTTCGACGAGGAAAAGGACATTATTGCCTTTGAGGACATCAATGCAATCAAGGTGGAGCATTCTGTCTACGACTATGTCATCTACGACAGCGATACGGTTGAAAGACCTTTTGCCGAAGCGCTTGACAGCGATCCGGACGTGAAACTGTTCTTCAAGATACCGCAGAGGTTCAAGATAAGCACTCCGCTTTCTAACTATTCGCCAGACTGGGCTGTCTATATGGAAAAAGAGGGCGAAAAGAAAATGTATTTCGTTCTTGAAACCAAAGGAACGACCGACGAACATGCATTGCGTCCTTCAGAACGGCTCAAAATCCATTGTGGCAGAGAACATTTTAAGGCTTTGGACAACGAAATTGATTACGAATTTGCAAAGGATTGGCAAGAATTGAAACGCAATAAGGTGTAAAGTCACGATGAATGGACAGCGGGATCAAGTGTAAATGAATGAATTTTACCGAATTATCTCCATAGAGGCCTGCGAGATATACAGGCAAGAACATGTAAACGGCGTTGCGGTCGGGTATCAATTGCCCGATAAAAACAGCGACGCCTATTTTCGCTTGTTTAAAATCTACTTGGATAATTCTCTAGATCTCATAGAGCTTGAAAAGGCGTATAAGCGCATTTGTCGTAAAAAGTTTTCTTTTCAAGATAAGAATGAAAATGAATATACTCTTGCTGTAATTAACTTGAAGTTTAACTATACATACAAATCCCAAGAGGGAAACCTTATAAAAATGAAAGATTTGCGTGAACACTTTTACGAAAACGGTTTCCATTTGGACGGTATTCACTATGTTAGATACAAACGGAGTGCCGGTAGTTCGCGCGAAGGGAAATGCCTTTTTATAGATGAGCGACTGTACAGGTATATGACGAAGTGGAGCGAATGCGGCTTAAAACTGCGAAAAGATCTTGCTTCGTGGGAATCATACCGGGCGTTATCGCTTAGCAGTATCAAGGGAACAATAGAAATTCCGCTTGACAGCATTTTGTTTGTTCCTGATTATAAAAGCATATTTACGGAAGAAGTTATTTCCGTTGAACTTAAAGATGGGAAGCTTGTAGCAGAGCAAAAGCAAACGGAAATTACCAACGATATTTGGGACGGCGAAAGCCTTTTAGATGAGCGCGTGTTTGAAAACAGCTATACGGACAAGCATATGTTACTTCTTCGTAATAAGTTTTTCAAGTCATGCGCCTTCCGTACTAGATTACAGAAATGGTTCAAAGATAAAAATATTACGTTAGAGTCATTGAAAGCTCGAGGCTTTGTCACGCTTGCCGAGGACATACATCAGATTGTCATGGTGACGACGCCGAACAGCCTGAAATATCTCAAATTCGCGGGCGGATTGGCTGAGAAAAATATCCGAAAATGGGCGGCGCATACGGACAGCACATTCGGGGTGGTTAAATATGATAAGAGTACACGCTTCTTCCACGGAAAGATGGTACAGAGCAGTTATCAGCTTATAAATACCTTTTCATTATCCCAAGAGGAAGTCAGACATTTATTACAGCCGAGTATTGATTATATCTCTCTTTTGCGCAGGGATGTTGACTTTATGCGCTATCACTTCACAGACGCCTTTGCCCGTGAAAAAGGCGGCGAAGAAGAATACTGTGACGGACTTGCGGAACGTGCGGATGTTATCTTTACGCTCATGCACCAATATCCGCATTTCGATGAAACGGAACTGTATGCCAATTTTCGTGACGACGTCGTGCGCAGTTTAAAGGAGCGGTTAAAGCGCGGGCATATTTTGTTAAACGGTACGAATGCCACTCTTTTCGGAAACGGCACGGAACTTTTAAAGTATCTTGCGAGCGAAGACATTACAAGCGAATTAAAGCCCGGGCAGATCCGCTGTGAACGCTTTGGAAATGGGACGAAATTGCTGTGCGCGCGTTCTCCGCATATCACGATGGGAAACTTATATTGTGTGGAAAACGCTCTCAGCGGCGGGATATGGGATTACTTTGACCTAGGCGAAAACATTGTCTGTGTAAATTCTATCGGAGAAAATATCCAGCAGCGGCTCAACGGCTGTGATTATGATTCGGATACGATGCTGATAACGGATGACAAGCTGTTGGTAAACGCGGCCGCGCGATATAAGGATTTTTTCAAAGTTCCCGTGTGCAACATCAAAGCAGAGGAAAAGACGGAACAGACGCTCTCTAAACTCGACCATGATACAAGCGTCAATAAGATCGGGGAAATCGTCAACCTGTCGCAAAAGCTCAACAGTATTTTGTGGGATGAACTACATAAGAGCGCAGAGAAGGGAAAGATACTCTCAATTTACGAGGACATCTGCAAGCTTGCGGTTCTTTCGGGATTGGAGATCGACAAGGCAAAACGCAGCTTTGAAAATATTTCCGTAAGCAAGGAACTTACCATGTTGCGGAAGAAGTATCAGCGTCCTTCTCCGAATTTCTTTGCAGAGATTGACGAGAGTAGAAGTAAACAGCACGCCTTTTATCATACGGCGATGGATGATCTGTATGCGCTTGTGAATAAAGTGCATTTCCGAAAAGGCAGAGAGCAATACGGTGACTATCTCCCGATTTCGTCAAGTTTAGCGTATGATGTGGGTTCAGGGAACGCTACGGAATACAGGCATAAAGATAAAATCGTACAAATCATAGACGAGAGCAAGGCGGCAATCAATCGCTTGTATTTGTCGATACGGACAGCGGATGAACAGGAACGGGAAGTCCTTTATGAGCAAATAACGGATATAAAGGCAGAGCGAGATCGGCAGGTTACTAAATGGCTGACGAATGAAAACGTATTGATCCTCGTGCTGCGCCACTACGAGAAGAACAGCGCGGCAGATTGGCGCATTTATGCGGCGTTTATCAATCACCCGATATTCTCGGAACTGTTATGGGAATTATATGACGGAACAGCGAAAGAAGTAACGGAAGACGAGAACGGAGAATATAGTTTGTACGGAAGAAACTTCGCAAAAAAGTACAAAAAAATGAGAATGAAGTAATCTTCGGTTTGAATGATTGTGCCACAGTAGTTAGAACAAGAAGTAGAATAAAGCGGAGAATACACTGTTTTTTAAGGGAAAACAGCCGTAAATTTGTGGCATTTTCATACCAACGGAAAACAGCTCTAATCAGCGTAATAGGAAGCATCTGAACAAGGTGAAGTTCCGAGCCCGACCGTGAACAAAGGTCGGGCTTTTGCATTGCTCGAACAGTGCGGTGCAGAAGGGTACCCGAACAGGCTACTCAGAAAAAGAATAACGAGGAGGTGATAGTAGGAGCAAACAAGGCAAGCCGATGAGCCATAACCGTCGGCAAAAAATGAAGGAGGAAAAAGAATGGAACAATTTACATTTTATGAATGGTATGCAGACATTCTGCAAAATATGGACGATATAAGCGCGGGGAAACTGGCAAACTGTATCTGTGCGTATGAGTTTGAAGACAGAGAGCCTGTGGAAGAGTTATCAGTCAGGGAAAGCTTCTATTGGAGCAACATAGAGGACATTTTGAAAGAAGTCAAAGAAACAGAAAGCATTCGGAAGATGCCGAAGAAGTATAATCTGCAGTCCAAGCATTTTACGTTTTACGAAACGTATTACAAGGCAATGAAACTGATGAATATAAAGAAGCAAGGGATATTTGTCAAGGCAATTTGTGCGTATATGTTCGGAAACGAAGAACCGAAGTTTGAGGATAGGACGATGCAGGGATACTTTAATTTGTGTAAACGGAAGTTGGATGTTTCCAAGAAACGCAAGAGCAGCGGGAGAAGGGGCGGCGCGCAGAAAAAGAAAGTTTGCGCCGTATCACCGATAGAAGATTCGACACCTACGCCGCAGGGAATACAAGCAGATGCGCCGCAGGAAAAGCTGACGTATGAGGACTTCCGAGCCGCGCATTCCGATATACAAGGCAGTTTGTTCGGCTCTGCGGAGCGGTATAAGTCAGAGCTCAATTGGAGCGACGTCGCCGCGAAGCGTGCAACGGACGAGGAACTGAAAAAAGAGCGGAATATCTTTCACTTGGCGCGCAGATATGAGCAAAAATACAGTCAAAAATGGTAAGCAAAAAAATCGAGTAGGTGGTAGCAAATTAGGGATAATTTGTAGCAGGATAAGAAAAACGCAGAGTTTGTTGCACCCTGCGTTTTTGCTTTCCGATGCGGGAAACCCGCCATCGGTTTGCTTGGGGCAAAGAGAAAACAGTCCGATATGAAAAGTTAAACAGAAAAGGAGGAAAAACAATCAGCAATCAACCGATCATATTCAACATTACATATACGCCGTGGAAGTTAAAGAGCAATGCCACGGCGGAAGAACGCAAGAAGTTCGAGCGCGAACGCCCATACTATGAGATGCGCGACGGAGGAAAGAATATCTACAAATACATGACTTCGGACAGGAAACTGAACGGAGAAAATTCCAAATCGGATATGCGCGATATGATAGCGTACTTTGAAAAGTCTACGGGGGTGTTCAACGGCGACGGCTTTATCTCGCAGCTGGAACTCAAAGCGATACAGGAACGGGCAAAGGCGGACAAGATATTGTGGCACGGGTTCATCTCGCTCAATGAGGAAATGAGCCGTAAGATCGATATGCCTGAAAAATGTATGCGGCTTGTAAAGCGAACGTTCGGAGAATTCTTTCGGGATATGGGGCTTGATCCGAAGAATATGGATTTAATATGTTCACTGCACAAGGATAAGCCGCATCATCTGCATATACATTTTTGGTTCGCAGAGAAAGAGCCGAAGTGCAAGTACAAGAAAAAGGAGTTAGAGTACCGCCATAAGGGGAAAATTGAAAAAGCGGTGATAGATCGTATGCACGTTCGGCTAAACACTTTTATAGAAGAAAGGACGGACAAGATGTATATGACGCGGAATGAGGCTTTGCGGGAATTGAAAAGGATAACCTTTCCCAAGAGCATTGTAAGCGAAGATGAGGTGCGGAAGGAATTGATCGCGCTTGCAAAAGCGATATCGAAGGACGCGAGTTTTTTCTATAGTAAAAAGGATATGTTGCCGTATCGGGAGCAGATCGATAAAACAGTAAATCAACTAATGCTTTTAAACAAACTGTTGCTCTATGATATACGGGCAAGGAAAGCGGATAGAAAATTTTATGAGCGGCTTTCGGGTTTACAGCGTAAGATAGACGAACTTTGTGAACCGACAAAGAGCGGCAACCATTACGCCATCGATCCGCAGAATATAACGCTCATACAGGAACTGGAGGAAGATTACAAACGGAGGCAAGGCAACATCGTATTGCGTGCGGTCAAGGACATTAAACCCGAAATTTATGAGCGGAAATATAGGCACAAAGTAAACGACAATAGCCTGAAACGAAAACTCGCCATTTCGCACTATAAGGTGGGAAAGCTCATAGGCGGCTTTCTCTCCTCATTCGGAGAAGAAAGCGAATATTTGAGCGGGGACTATACCAACCGCCTGCGAGAGATCGAAGAGGAAATGGAGGCAGAACGCGAACGTCAAGAAGCGCAGGAAGCGAGAGCAAGTCGATACAACTACTGTAAGGAGTAAATTTTCTCTGTTATCCTTGACTTTAGGGAAATGGAAGTGTATAATATTGTATATATACGATAATCATTTTCGGAGGGTTATTATGGTAACGAGAAAAGAAGATACTCCGCAAAGAGTGGCAAATCGGAAATACGAAGAGAAAAACAGAGAAAAGCGTCAAGCAGCGAGCGGTAATTTTCAGACAATGATCCCGCGGGAGCTTTTTGACGAGATCAATGCGTTTTTGAAGGAACGCAACATGAGCAAGGTGGATTTCATTAAAACTGCCTATGAGCTCATAAAAAATAACCAATGACTCGCAAAAAGTATCGAAGAACTTTTTGCGAAGAGGAGCGGCAACGGCGCAAGATTGCCGTCTGCCTTTGCGGACGGCATAGAGCAAAGTTTGCCGTGACGACACGGAACACATTAAGTGCTTAACACACCCGTAATATCGGGAAAAAAGAAAGGGGAAAATTGTGTGATAGGGCAAACCGCATTCATCTTTCCGTGATGAAGTGCGGAAGTTTAGGATAAGTTAAGAGAAGGTAAAGGAACTGCGGCGTAACGGAGAGTAGTCGGTAAATAAGAGAATAATGTAAGAGCCTTTGACGGCGTGAAAAAAAGATAAAAATCCCACGCGCTGCGACCTACGTAAAACACAAAATTAAAAAGGAGATTTGGAAGGACAAGAAAATAAAAAGAACAGAATGGAAGTAGTGATGATCGACGGAGTGACTTACAGGGTAGTTGCGGAGGAAAACAATTTTGCAACGCAAACACCTTACGATGCGATACGTCGGTTGATACATAACAACAGAGAACGAATTTGCTGTTTGGGACCTGACGGAGGTAAGTAAGTATGTTAGGAGTACAAACGGTAGAAATAAGAAATAAAAATAACGGAGGTGAGAAGATAACAGCGCTTTACTGTCGGCTTTCCCGTGACGATGAACTTAGCGGAGACAGCAACAGTATCGTACACCAAAAGGAAATTCTATCGGCTTATGCGGAAAAGCGCGGCTTTGAAAACACAAGATTTTATGTGGACGACGGATACAGCGGAACAAACTTCAACCGTCCTGACTTTCTTAGGATGATGGATGATGTGAACAATGGACTTGTAGGTACGATCATTGTTAAAGATATGTCTCGTTTCGGCAGAGATTATATCATGGTCGGGTATTATACCGAAATTATGCTGCCGCAGATGGATATACGCTTTATAGCGGTCAATGACAACGTAGACAGTGAAAATCAGGCAGACAATGATTTTACTCCTTTTCGGAATATCATCAATGAGTGGTATGCAAAGGATACGAGTAAAAAGATCCGCAGTGTCCTCAAAGCAAAGGGAAATTCGGGTAAGCATTTAAGTGTCATTCCTCCGTTTGGGTATAAGAAGGATCCGAACGATAAAGAGAAGTGGATCATAGACGAAGATGCCGCACAAATCGTGAGAAAGATATACCGATTGTATCTCGACGGAAACACTATGGGCGGTATTGCAAGAATGCTCACTGCGGAGGGGATAGAAACGCCCAAACTGTATGCCGAAAACAGAGGGATTAAGCATTACAAAGCGGCAACCTATCCCGAGATATGGAGCAGAATTTCCGTAGAGTATATTCTTTCCAACTATGAGTATACGGGAAGTACGGTCAATTTCAAGACAAAGCGCAAATCCTTTAAGAACAAGAAACAATGGATACAAAGTAAGGAGAATTGGGCGGTCTTTGAAGGAACACAAGAGGCGATCATAGACAAAGAGACCTTTGAAACTGTACAGAAAATGCGCGGAACGAAACGAGCATACACGAAGTTCAATGAAGTCAATATCTTTTCCGGGCTTTTATATTGTGCGGATTGCGGCGGCAAGATGACGATCCGAAGAAGAAAAGAGGATAGGCGAAAAGACGCTTTTATCTGTTCAACGTATCGCAAAAAGAAGAAAAACCTTTGCACCGAACATGCTATTAAGGTAAGTGCGCTTGAACAGATTGTTTTACAGGATATTCGCAAGGTCTGTGCCTATGTCAGAGCTTATGAACAGGAATTTTTGGAAGACTTTAGGAAATGTTCTGTGAAAGAAAGTGCAAGGCTGCAATCGGCGGCAAAAAGTGAGCTGAAGAAGGCAGAAAGCAGGCTTTCGGAAATAGAGAAAATTATTGTAAAACTATATGAAGAAAAAGTCTGTGGAAGAATCCCTGAAAAGCGGTTTGAACTTCTTGCCAAGAACTATGAAACCGAACAAGCAGAGCTCAAACAAAAAACAGAGGCGTTGAAAGCGAGTTTAATTGCTGCTAAGGAAACCGACAGCAGTCTTGCAAAGTTTATTTCATTGGTACGAAGTTATACCGAAGTAAAGGAGCTGACGCCCGAAATTCTGAACAGTTTTATAGATAAGATATACATCGGCAAACCGGAAAGGATAGATGGAAAAAGAGTACAGGAAGTAAAGATTGTCTATAAGCTGATAGGCGCGGTAAATATACCGCAGTAGTAAAAGTGAAAATTGCCTTGGGGATGAAAAAATCCCCAAGGACAATTAGCACACACGCGATGGAATTGCAAGTATCACATAATGTTTGCACCAAAATATC
>ERZ779876.3092-NODE-3092-length-10780-cov-6.232634_pt1 | contig 10780 bp, 11 predicted proteins | sample MGYA00511068_ERZ779876 | MGnify/ENA primary metagenome ERZ779876 (study PRJEB29588, sample SAMEA1970858) | human gut metagenome | biome: human gut; feature: human-associated habitat; material: faeces | place: Denmark | collected 2008/2010 ... | reverse complement strand
CTCGCTTTGTTCATCAGTATATACCTTTGGGTTATAATCGGCCGTACAGTTCTTTTCTGACGGCCTTCGCCGCATCCAGAAACCGCCGTACCGTAGGCGTCGGCTCCGGGGAATGGAGGATGCCGTAGGGGATGTTGTGTTCCCATTCGACAGGAATGACCTTTAGAAGCGGATGGACATTCGCCCAGCCAGGAATCGCCAGCAGCACATCGTTGGTGTTCTCGCAGCGGTTGAACACGTCCATGCTGTAAAAATCAAAATCCACAATGTGAATTTGCGGGTGGTGCTGCCACAGATCGTCCCGAAGCTGATCGACATAGTGGCTCCAGCCGCGGTGCATCAGCAGCAGATTCTCCCCATAGAGGTCAGAAACTTGCAGCTTGTCTTTGTCCGCCAGCCGGTGGTGGATGGAGACTGCACAGCAGAAGAGCCCCCGCGTCAGCTCCAACCCGGCACAGCCCCGCAGGTGCAGCATGGTCTCATCAAAAATACCGCCTACAATATCAATGTTTTTGCCGAGATTGGCAAGAATTTCCCGCGCATTTTCCGGCGTGTTCTCAAAGGGCACGATCTGGAATTTAATATCGGGGTGCAATGCTTGCACTCTCGACCAGAGATCCATCAAAAGCTGTGCGGGCGTCATGGGGGACGAGCCGATGCGGATGATGTTTTCGTCCTCCTGCATGGCGTTCTTCGCCCGCGTCACAGAGTCGCGGCAATATTGGATGATGTATCTGGCGTCCTGATACATGGAGCGCCCAGCTTTTGTCAATGTCAGCCCCCGGTGGCTACGGTCGAAGAGCTTCACGCCGAGGGATTCTTCTAAAAGATTGATCTGCTTGATGACAGCCGTGGGCGTGATGTAGCATTCTTCGGCGGCTTTGTTGAAGCTGCCTGCATCCGCCACGCGCAGAAAAGTTTCAAGCTGTGGGTTATACATGAAGCACCTCCTTTATTTTATAGCATTCCAAAATGTTTCAATGCCTCCGTAATGGCTCTTTCCTTTTCCAGTGGGCATTGTGGCTGCCTGGCATCCTCGGATTTCGGTTTATTATAGTTCTCGCGCTCGATAATGCCGTGTTTTTGCTTTACCTGTGCGATATAAAGACTACTGACCTTCAATCCACTGTGTTCCAGAACATAATCCTTGATTTGCTCATAGGTTGCCAGTCCTCTTTTATCCTGCACCATTTCTTCCACATCCACATCAATATTGACATGTGTCACAGGATTTCTCAGAACTAAGAGACATACCGTCTCAACATGCTTATCATTGTCCAAACTTAATTCCATATTTTCCCCAATGATTGGTAGCTTGAATTTGATTGATTTAAGCCACTGTCCATTGGGCTGGCGCTCCGGAAAGATTTGTATTTCTGAAATCAGCGCTTCTATAAATCTTCTTCGTTCTACGTCATTCATCACCCCGTATAGTTTTTCAAAATAAATTAGAACCTTGTAGATGTTGTCTGCGGTTAGCTTTTCAGCCTCAATAGCCTGCTTTTTCGCCCTTGCCTCAACCAGAAGGTTTTCTTCCTCTTCTATCTTATCATACATTCGATAAAGCCTGTCATCAAGATCTGCTTTTCGTTTAATATAGTGACGATCATCAGGATCAAGCGAATCTATTTCTTCCATCAATTTGGATTTAGTAGAATAATACTGACGAAGTTGCTTTTCGTGATTCGCCACCTCCTGATCTATTGTGGAAGTGTCTACCTTCATATTGATTTTTTCCTGCATCATCGTGGCAAATTTAGGCTTGCTGACTAATGCTACTATGATTTCTGCGACTGCATCATCCAATAGTTCCTCATTGATTTGCTTTCTGTAATCGCACTTATGTCCACGGGTCATGGTGCGGTGTTTGCAACCATAGTAATAAAAATCCTTATACTTTGTTCCATCCTTTTTGTGTTTGATACATTTGTTTCCATACATTCCTGCACCACACACAGGGCATTTTACAATACCCGAAAGCAGATGAGTTCTCGTATCTTTTCCCTTATTTACATGCTCATATTTTTTTGCCTGAGCAAGTAATTTGACCTGCGCCGCCTGCCAGATTTCTTCGGAAACAATGGCTTCATGCAATCCGTCAACCAGTAAATAGTTCTCTTGTTCTACAAGATGATAGTCATTTCTGGTTCCATGTACTTTTTCTGTTCTTCTGCGTCCATAGGCGATTTTGCCACAATATACTGGATTTCTTAGTATTAGGCGAACCAAATGGGCATCAAACAGAGGATTTTTTCCATTTTGCCGTTGTATTTTTCGTATTCCGTGATTTTCCAGATATTTAGCAATGCCGTTTGAACCAATATTGGTATTTACATACTGATCGAATATCACACGAATTGCTACTGCCTCTTCTTCGTTTATTTCCAGCTTTCCATCCACAAGCTGATAGCCGTACGGTGCAAATCCGCCGTTCCATTTTCCTTCTCTGGCTTTTTGGATACGTCCTTCCATTGTTTGGACACGAATATTTTCCCTCTCAATTTCAGCGACTGCCGAGAGAACGGAAATCATCAGTTTACCAGCATCCTTAGAAGAGTCTATCCCATCCTCAACACAGATTAGATTTACACCAAAGTCCTGCATTATTTGCAAAGTCGAAAGAACATCTGCCGCATTTCTCCCGAAACGGGATAATTTAAAGACAAGGACATAAGAAACTCCGTCTTTTCCTTCTTTAATATCATCCATCATTTGGGAAAACTGTACTCGTCCTTCAATGGATTTTCCGGACTTACCAGCATCCTCATATTCTCTTACAATTTCATAATCATTGTACTCCGCAAAAGCTTTCATTCTTGACTTCTGTGCGTCCAAAGAGTATCCGTCAATCTGCATTGCTGTTGACACTCTGGTGTAGGTATAAACCTTTGTTTTTCTCTTATCCATACACAACCTCACGCATAGTGCCACTGATGTGCACTACATAATCTTCATACACCGGTTCAGCCTCAAAAATGTTTGGACTATATAATCACGATGTAATTATATCATGCAGCCTCTTTAATTTCAACAGATTCACACTTTAAATCGATAAACTCACTAATATTTTTCTTTTCTTTAGGGTCTGGCAAACTGTCAATATCTAAAACATCCGCATACTTCTCGATTAAACCAGCAAGCAAATCCGCTAAGCCATTCCATTCATCTCCCATAAGCCATTTCTCCCAAAATCAAAAAGAAATAAGTATGAAATCCAATCAAACATTTATCACCTCTCTATATCAAAGCAGTGCTGCGCCGGTTATCCCGATGCAGCACCGCTTCTCTCTTATTTTTTGTATCGTATTCTCTGGACAGCAGGACTGCCCATCAGCACACCCCCGATACAGGGAATATTCAAGCCGGTTCAGGGTTAGCCAACCAAATGGCTGCTGAAGCCGCCGCATACCGCCGATAGGTGGTTGGCACCATATTCGCAGTAAGTTTCGGTGAGTGGCACGGTTTCTTATGCTGCGCGTCCTGGCACTTTCCGGCCCACCACAGGCCGGTCATCAGCCACCAAATGACCGCTCAGCCCCTTTGATGTTATCGTATTGACGGATGCTCTGACCATCCGCAGGGGGTTATCGCGTTTGTGCTATGCGATGCTCGGCGCAGCACTCAAAAACTTGAATACTGAGTATGAACGGATTGCCCGTTGTTTTTCAAGGTACACAGTCAAAAGGGGGTTCTAAAATCCCTTTCACTATATAGGAGGGAAAACGGGCAATCGTTGATAGTTACGCCGCAACTTTTTTTCGGATTTTCTTCAAAGCGGAATGCACGGAACGCATGACCGCCGATTTATTGCAGTCCTGCATTTTGGCAATCTCTGAATAGGAGTATCCGTATAAAAAATGGAGAATGAAACGCCACCGCTGCAACGGAGGAAGTTTCTCCAATATGCAGCCGATCTCCAGCAAGGTTTCCAGGCGCTCGGCGGTTTCTTCCAGCGGCTCCGTAGCCAGATCATACAGTAGACAATCATCAAAAGATTTCCCTTCGATATGTTTCCGGCGCTCATACCGCTGCCGTTCCTCCTGCTTCCGGCTTTCCTCGTAAACGCGGTAAATTTCAAGGGATACTTCCACATCGACAGGGCGGTGATCCGCATTTAAAATTTTGACAAGATACATAGTGCGCCCTCCCTTATGCAACTCGAACCAGAGCGATGATTTTATCATCGTCCTGTGGATCAATAAGGAACGGGCTGGGCTGGGCATTCGCAGCGCCAAGCGGCACAGGGGTCGGCGCAGGCTCTGTCAGGATGAGAAGCGATTCACCAGGGGCCAAATGGATTACTTTAATGGTTTTCAACATATTGCAACACCTCCGATTATTTTCTGAGGGCTTGTCCCTCTACATATCGGAGATTTCAGCGCCACTCAATTAAGGGGGCGTACAAATTTCTTGAACGGAATAGGCAAAGGCAAGGACAGCATCACAAGAATGCTGCCCTTGCTTTCACTTATTCAGCTAAGAAGCTGCGGAGCCGGTGAAAGGCCCTCTGAAGCAGAAGTGTGACCGCTGCCGGTGAGCAGCCAAAGATGACTGCAATCTCCTTGTACTGATACCCTTCCCAAAAGGCCAGCTCGATAGCGAAACGCTGCCGGTCTGTCAGGCGGCGCAAGCCATAAGCCAGCTTTTCGTTTCGGACGGTATCAATAAAATCCTCCACCATCAGTTGCTCCGTAAAATCATCCTGGATATAGATAGACCGCTCCTTGTATGTAAGTTCCTCGCTCATACTCTCCAGGGAGTAGCAGTGATACCGGAACCGGCGGTCAGAGTTTGCAATGATACGATCCTCGTCTTTAAGGATCGCAGCCCAATCTTTTTCGGCCATAAGCCTGTTCTCCTTTCTGTCGTTTGTCTGCGTGGGCGGGCAGACAAACGGGGGAGAACGGCTCCGTGCGATAATCGCAAAATAGGGACTAACATAAGTACAGGTTTTTCCCGTACTGGTGTTAGTCCCTATTGGTAGGTTTATATAAGCATCGCAGAGTTCCGTACAAGTGTGCAGATATTCAGCACATGCTGCGTGTGATTTTTTTGCCGGTAATCCGGCTCAAATGTGTTGAGATCTGGGCCATATCTGTTATAGAAAGCCCTTTTGCAAACTCTAATAAATCATCAGCTCCTCTCTTATTGGCTACTTAGAGTAGCTATTAAAAAGCGACGCTTAAATCATTTTGAATACCTCATAATCCAAGTACAATACTATTATGTGAGGTGACGGAGCGTGGCTAAGAAAAAGCAACAGACCGTTTATTCCTTTGGCTCCTCGTACCGATGTGCAAGAGAAAAGCGAGAATATACCCGTGAGCAGGTTGCAGAACGTGCAAATATCAGCCCTCGTTTTCTCTCGGCAATAGAAAATGACCGGCGAAAACCAAGTTTGAATGTTCTGATCCGGTTGGTTCTTGCCATTGGAGCGTCTTTTGACGAGATACTGGCTCCGAGTGCAGTTTCGGATGAAGAAGTAACAGACAGGATTAAACGGCTTATTACACAATGCAACCGACGAGATCAGGAGCTTATCCTGGGTCTTATCGACAAGATGCTGGATAACAAAGAAGAAAAGCAGTAACACGGATGGGTGGAAATCCAACCGCGTTACTGCTTTTTCCATGAACGGGTGCTCTCCCCTTCATTCTTCTTTATGTGTGTTGTAGGCATCCTTCAGATGCTCAAAGGATTCCTGACTGATGACGTGCTCAATCCGGCAGGCGTCCCGTTCCGCCGTTTCCGGGTCTACGCCGACTTCAATCAGTCGGTCGGTAAAGAAGCGGTGCTTTTCGTAGATCTGCTCCGCCACTTCCCGGCCCACATCGGTCAGGTGCAGGAAATAGTCGCTGTCCATCGTCAGGAAGCCCCCGTCCCGCAGGGTCGCCACCGCATGGCACACGCTTGGCTTGGACACTTCCAGGCGCCGGGCGACATCCACGGAGCGCACCATGCCTTTTTCTTTTTGCAGCATCAGCACAGCCTCTAAATAGTCCTCGCCCGACGCATGAATCTTCATTCTATCACCCACTCACATAATCCCAGCATTTGCAAACTGCTTGTTGTAAACCTTTTTTGCAATAACTCCGACAATTATTGAGATAACTACGGTTGCGGCAATAGCAAGAACCATAAACCACGGAGAAGTCAAGGTTGATAATATCTCAGCATAATTTGCAGACATTTCTTCGGATGCCTCTGAAATGGCATAGTCAGAGAATACCCATACATACAACGGAGAACCGATATTGCTTAACGAAAGCAGGATATAACTCATCACGATACCTTTGTAATTCTTATATCCGGCCCATTTCCGAATGATTTCCGCTAAAATAGAACAAACAATCAAGCTCCCAAGCAACAGATTCGCAAGCTCCCCAAAAGCCACGAAAGCGATTGCTACAAATAGGTTCATAATGAGAACCACGCCTGCTTTCGGCACTTTTGCCATAACATACATATATGGAATCCATGCCACGAGAGCAATTAAAGCTGTTACAAACAGATAGAGCAATGGGTGTATGCCGCCCATAATCGTAGCTGCCAAAACCACAGCAAAGTAAATGACGGAAAATACGATTGTCAGACCTAAATCTCTTAACTTCCAGTGTTGTTCCATAAGATTTCCTTTCTATTTTCCTTGCTGTAATTCAACAAGGTGTGCATATAGACCGCCCTTTTTCATCAGTTCAGCAGGTGTACCCATCTCACTGACCTTGCCGTCGTCCAGAACCACGATCTTATCAGCATTTGCCACTGTCCTCATGCGATGGGCAATCACCATGACCGTCTTATCCTTCAGCAGTACCGACAAGGCATCCTGTATCAGTGTTTCACTCTCGGCATCCATAGAAGCAGTTGCTTCATCAAGCAGGACAATGGGAGCATTTTTCAACAGGGCGCGGGCAATCGAAATGCGCTGACGCTCGCCACCGGACAGGGCGCTGCCGTTTTCCCCGATGTTCGTCTGATACCCTTGAGGAAGACGCTGGATAAATTCCTCGCATTGGGCAGCTCTGGCCGCAGCCATAACTTCCTCATCAGTGGCATCGCCCCGGCCCAGCCGGATATTCTCCATGACAGTCTCATCAAAGAGCATGACATCTTGGAATACAATGGCATAATTCTTGAACAGCGTTTCCGGTTCTACCGTTTTGACATCCACGCCGCCCAGGGTAATGGTTCCGGAGTCCGCATCCCAAAAGCGTGCTGCCAGCTTGGAGGCGGTAGACTTGCCGCTGCCGGATGGGCCTACCAGCGCCGTGACCTCGCCTTGTTTTGCCACAAAGGACACGCCCTTCAAAACCGGCTCCTCATTGTAGGAGAACACTACATTCTTAAACTCAATGTCGTAGCCCTTGTTATTGCAGACATTGGTGCCGGTCTGCTCCGGGGTCGCATCGATCTGCTTCATCCGCTTGACGCTGACAAGGGCAGAGAACACTTCTGCCATCAGCATGAAGCAACTGGTGAAGGGGTCATAAATGCGGCCTGCAAAAAGCAGGAACAGAATGAACATGGGGATGGACAACGAGCCAGTCGTTACGAGAATACCACCCACCAGCATGACCGCCACAAGGCCAAACCGAAGGATAAATTGAGCCGTGGTCGTAGCAGCACCGGGAGCGATCTCGTTGCGGAAGGAACACTTCACCACATAATCCAGCTTCTTTTCCAGGCCCTCCAGATATTCTTCTTCACGGGAGCAGGACTTCAGCTCCTGGATGGTATCAAGGTATTCCTGCACACCGTCATAGGCAGCTCTCTTGGCATCCATGTTGGCGCTTTCGGCATTGGAATGGGCTTTCTTTGCCGCAAAGACTACCAAGGCTGCCACAGGGACCGGCACTACGATGCAAAGGCCCATCCGCCAGTCAAGCACCAGCAGGCCGATAGCCGTTATAATAAACATAAAAATCGTTCCGAAGAGTTGCGGGATCGCATTGGAAAATACGCGCTCCAGAGCCGTACAGTCCCCCATGATAGTGGTGGTCAGGTCAGAAAGATCGCGCTGGCCAAAGAAGGACAGCGGAAGTTTCCGCAGTTTCTCCGCCAGGACAATCCGGCGGTTGGCACTTTCCTTATACGCCACAGTATAAGTTTTGTTGTACTGGAGCCATTGGGTCAGAAACACAATGATAAACATGACCACAGTGCCGCAAATAAACAAGGCCGCATGATCCCGCATACTGCTTTCCTGCCCGGAAATCACATTCAGCAGTTCCCATATCACCATGACCAGCAGGCTGACCGGGGCAATCAGGCACAGATTGCTGAGTGTAGTGGCTGCAATTCCTTTATTCAAATCTCTTAATCCCTGATTGCTCAGGGCAAACATCCGTTTCAGCATACTTTCACCTCATTCCCGATGTGCCACTTGGTAGTCTTTGTGTAGTTGCTCCACATCTTGGCGTATTCGCCGCCCTGTTTCACCAGCGCGTCATGGGTTCCGCTTTCCACCAATTCACCCTGCTTCATTACCAGAATGAGATCAGCGTCCTGAATGGTGGAGAGCCGGTGTGCGATCATAATGACCGTCTTGCCCTTGACCAGCCCTTCAAAGGCTTTCTGGATCTGTTGCTCGTTCTCCGGGTCAGCGTAGGCGGTGGCCTCATCTAAGACCACGATGGGGGCGTCTTTCAAAATGGCGCGGGCAATCGCAATGCGCTGTGTTTCGCCGCCGGAAAGATACACACCTTTACTGCCCACCACGGTATCGAGGCCATCCGGGAACTTCTCCAAAATATCATCACACTGGGCCAGACGCGCCGCCTGCAAGACCTCATCCCGTGTGGCGGAAGGTCTGCCTGCCCGGATATTTTCCAGAAGGGTGTCCTTGAACAATTTGGGGTCCTGGAATACAAAGGCAACCATCTTCATCAAGTCAGCATGAGGAATTTCCCGAATGTCCACACCGCCGATCTTGACTGCCCCCTGCTGCACATCGTAGAAACGAGGAATCAGGCTGGCCGTTGTGCTTTTTCCGGAGCCGGAATGCCCGACCAATGCGGTAGTTGTCCCAGCCTTGGCCGTGAAGCTCAAATGGGATACCGCCGGATGGTCCGTATTTTCGTATGCGAAGGTCACATTCTCAAAGGACACATCATAAGTCTTGGGATGTTTGGGTGCAGAAGTCTCCACCTGCGGTTCGGCAGTCAGAATCATGTCGATGCGGCGCATGGACTCCTCCGCCTGCATTTTGTAGCTGGTCATATACATGATCTTATTGAGCATGACTGCACAAGCAGGAGAGAAGATCACATAGAACAGAAAACTTTGCATAAATCCGATCAGGTCGTTGGAAACAAACCCGATAATAAGCGCCGTAGGTACCAGCACCAGGAAGCTGGAATTGATGACTGAGTTAAACGCCACCATTCCCTTTTTGCAGGACATCGTGTAAGCCAGAGCAAACTTCCGGTAGGATTTGATGGCGTCATTAAACTTGGTGATAGATTGCACTGTCTGTCCGAACACCTTGACTACCGAAATGCCCCGGATGTACTCCACAGCCTCATGGTTCATCGTTTCCAAAGAGTCCTGGTAGGTCTGCATGAATTTCATGCTGTCCTTCCCCATGAGGGACCCCTGTAAGAAGAAACCGATGCCAAAGAGCAGCAGGAGAGGGATACCTACACGCCAGTCAAAGACCAGCATCAGCACCAAACTCACGATCATCGTGACCTGCGCGCCCACCAAGTCGGGGAGCTGGTGAGCGATGAAAGTCTCAGTCTGAAAACTGTTGTCGTCAATAATCTTCCGAAGTTTTCCGCTGGGATTGGCGTCAAAGTATCCCATAGGCATTTTTGCGAGATGTTTCAGTGCCGCCATTTTCAGGTTTTTCTCTGTGTGGAACGCTACGACATGGGAGCAGAGCAATGCTGAGAAATAAAGGAGCAGACCAATCAGCTCCAGCCCCAGAGCAAGCAGGCCCCAGCGAACAAGACTGTTCGTGTCTAACGGCGTCCCGGCAAATACGCCCACCAAGTCACGCGCTGCAAAGTAAACGCAGAGGAACGGTCCAAGGATAAAGGCCGAACTGATGCCGGATAGAATGCGGGAAACAGTGAGTAGCCCACGATGTTTTCCCGTGAACTCCATCAACCGTTTGATCCCGCCGGATTTTTGTTTCATGGATACAAGACCTCCTTATCAATTCTTTGATTAGTTATTGTTAACCTCTTGATTTAAGTGTACTGCTTTCGCTTGGCATCGTCTACGACCTATCAGGTATGTTATACTCCAATCGGGCCAAGCGAAAGGAGCAGGCCCATTTAATCGGCCTGCTCCTTTTGTCAGTTAATTTGAATGGCTCAATTCAGATGGATATTCTGAACGGAAGTAAAGCTGGCATCGGTGGGGAAGGTATAACTTGCTACCGCATCGCTGTAAATGGCAAGCTGCCGGGTATAGATCAGCGGCGTAGTCAGGCACTGGTCTGCCATAGTAGTCAGGATGGTGTTGTAAATTTCCTGAATACGGGCCTCATCAGTAGCAGAGTCCAGTTCGTCTACCAGTGCCGCCAGCTCTGGCTGGGACGCCCCGATCTGCATGAGGATGGGGTCCATAGAGGTAGACGGGTTGATGTTGGTAATGACCATAGCCGGGTCATAGTAGCCACCCTGGGTCTTGAAGATGGTCAGGCCATAGTCACCGCTCTGGATCATGGCATACCAATCCATCATTTGTGCGGATTGCGGGGTCAGCTCAATACCGATTTTGCTGGCCTGGTCGCAGATGTAGACAACCATGTTGTCATCAGAGGCGGTGCCGG
>ERZ779876.3070-NODE-3070-length-10823-cov-5.031947_pt1 | contig 10823 bp, 3 predicted proteins | sample MGYA00511068_ERZ779876 | MGnify/ENA primary metagenome ERZ779876 (study PRJEB29588, sample SAMEA1970858) | human gut metagenome | biome: human gut; feature: human-associated habitat; material: faeces | place: Denmark | collected 2008/2010 ... | reverse complement strand
CATCATCCGGGGTGGCGTCCTGCACGGGCGGCAGCTCGGGGGTCTCCGGGGTCACGACTTCGTCCGGGGTCTCGTCCTCCACGGGCGTTTCCGGCGGGGTGACGGGCGGGACGATGACCGTCTCTTCGCCGTTCACGGTGACCGTGCGGGTCTCGATGGAGGTATAGTTGTAGTCCACATGGGCATCCGTCGTGGTCGTGGCGGTCTTGGCCACGGCTTCGGTGTCCACATAGTCGGTGGTGCGGTGGGTGTAGGAAACTTTGCCCTCATCGTGCTCCTTGCTGCCGGAGCCGGTGAACAACTTCTTCAGCACCTCGGTAAAGGTGGTGTAGTGGCCTTTGCCGGTACCGGATCCGGTAACCGTTTCGCTCTTATCCTGCGTATAGGCACCGTTGAAGCCGCCGGAAGTATTTTCGCCGTAAGCCGTAGCACTCTCACTGGTTTTATGTGTGGTGGTCTGCTTGTTCAGCTCCAGAAGGCGGTTGGCGAAGTCCTGAGAGCTGCGGATGCTCAGCGGGGCGGTGATGGTCTTGATGGTGGATTCCGTCTGGCCGACGACCTTGCCCTCGCTCACCTGGGTCAGCTTGGAGATCATCAGGTCATAGCCGCCGACGTAACCCCAGGTGCCGTCCTGGCGCTTGTAGGTGCTGTTGATGCAGGTGTTGGCATCGCGGGTCATATAGCCGTAGGCGGTCAGCTCAGAGGTCTTGAGATAGACCTGATAGCCGCTCTCACCGGTGCTGTTGGTGTCGGTGGTTCCAATCTTCACAACGTAGGTGCCGACGATGGCATTGCGCTCTTTCGGGGACAAGTCCTTGGCCGTCTTGTTGCTGCCAGTTGCCTCCAGGTAGGCATTGATGGCCTGATCCTCTGCGCTGATGCCAGGGGTCCAATAGTCGCCTCTCTGACCCTGATACAGCTTGATGCTGCCATCTTTATCTTTGATGGGATCATAGGCGACAGTGCCGGTCAGCTTGTAGTAGGCGCTCTTGTCGGGGCAGTTGTTGGGGGTGCCGCGGTCATACTCGTAGTGGCCGTTGCCCTTGCCGCCCTCATCGTCCCAGCTGATCTTACTGTCCAGGCCGACCGTCTGGTTGCCCTTACCGTTGACCAGGTTTCCGGCATCGTAGTTCCACTCCAGCTTCAGATCCTTGCTCACCAGCACGCAGTCGGTCTGATCGACCTTACCGTCCTTGTCCGGCAGCAGATCCAGCTTGGAGCCGGAAGCAAGATCGAGGTGGCCGATATCATTGCGCGTATCCTGACGCTCGACATCCCACCAAGAGACATACTCTTTTTCGCCCTTATCGTTTGTATAGTAATACCAACCAGGCTGACCAGCAGGAGTAACCTCGATCTTGGAACCGCCCCAAGGTTGATAGTAATACTTGGTCTCCGTTTCGCCGGAGTAGTAGTTCTTCTTGGTCTCTTCGTATTTGGAACCCGCGTTGGCAACATAGGTGGAGTTCTTGGCGATCCGCTCCTGCTCCTGCAGAGCCTTGATCAGCTCATCCTTGCTCATATTTTCGGGCGAGATGGCCGTGGTGAAATACTTGATGATGTCCGTCTTCTCGGTCTTGTCCGTAACCTCCAGATTGCCGATCCAGAGTTCCTCGCCGGGCAGAAGTTTGCTCTGGATCTCCTGAATCTGCTTCCACAGCTCGTCGTATGCCTTCTCAAGATCCTTATTGTCCTTGATGATGTCGGTGACACTGGAGGAGGTGTGCACATCCTTCCGGACGGTGAGGGTCTCGCTCAGGGTGCTGTAATCCACGGTGATGGTTTCGTCACCCTTCGTGAAGGTCGCGGTCTTGCCGTCGGCGTTCAGTCGGATGCTGTCAGCGGGAACACTGTATTGGCCTGCCAGCGCGGTCTGGATCTCTTCAGGGGTCAGCGGAGCACCGGCCTGTTTGGTGAAGGTGTAGGTGGTCTTTACGCCGTTTTTGTCCTCGACCGTGCAGGTGTAGCCGTCATTGGTTTTGGTCACCTTGTCGTAGGTCTTTCCGTCCACCGTAATGGTGCGGGCCTTTTCGTCGATCGACCAGTTCTTGCCGCCGGGGATCACCAGCTTGTCGTGAAGATCCTTGGCGTCCGTCTTTGTGGATTCGGAAAGTTCGTCGATCGTCCATTCTACGCGCTTGATGCCGGAGAAGTCCATGCTGCTGATATTGATGTTATAACCTGCAGCTTTCAACTCATCTTTGTTCTTATATTCGGGGTGCTGGTTCAGCAACTCCGCCCAGGCAATCTCTTCCTTCTCCGTATCGCTGAGGGAAGCGGACGATTCCGTGATCGTGCAGGTACGGGTGATCTTGGTGCTGGTGCCGTCGGGCGAGGTCACGGTTTCTTCTTTTTTGTAGGTCGTGGTGCCCTTCTCCGGGTCTTTGCTGGCGATCGTCCAACCATCGAGAGAGGGAAGTTTACCGCTGCCGGGCTTGACGTAGGTGCCGTTGAGGGAACCGCTTTCGGTCCATGTATTCGAGCCGTTCACATAAGCGGTGCCGGTGATGACGTTGTCCGTGACATCCTTGCGGGTCTCGGTGCCCTTGCTCGAATCGGGAGTGCCCGGCTGAGGCGCAGAAACCGTTGCACCGTCATAGCGGAGGGTGACAGTATGAACATTGCCGTCTGCATCGGTGTAACTGAGATTGAGCTGGCCTTTGCCGGTGGGATCGATCGTATTCAGCTGGTTCTTGAAATCATCGGTCTCCACATTAATGCCGGCGTTCCGGGCGGCATCCGTCAGAGCGGCCTTGATGGCTTCCAGCTTGGCAGTTTCCTCGGCACTCTTGATGCTTTCCTGACCGCCTTCGACCTGGCCGGGGGTCTTGGTGACCTCGGTGACCTCCACGGTGTAGCTCAAAGTCTTGCGCACGGCTTCCATCTGGTCAAAGTTCAGCTTTTCGCCATTGTAATAAACGCCATCCGCATCACTGGTGAAGCCCTCGCCCAGACGTTCGGCCAGCTGCTCGTTGGTAAGCTGCTTGGTGTCTTCCGTTTTCTTGACTTTATAGGTATATTCCTTGCCGTTTGCATCGGTTTCCGTATAGACATACTCGCCGGTATCGTTGTTATAGTAGTCGTCCTTGAGCATTTCGCCCAGCTTCTCCGAAGAAATCTCGATGACATCCGTCTTGGTCTCGTCGGTGTTCTTGGCAGTGATGCTTGGCAGTTTAATCTCGGTGGTCAGATCCTTATTATCAACATCCACGGTGCCCTTTTCCACCTTGAGCACCAGCGTGGTCTCGGTGCGGGTCTTGACCGAGTTGCCGGTGATCTCATAGTAGGTGACGCGGGTGACGGTGTTGCCGTTCTCGTCGGTAGAGGTCTCTTCCTTTTTCAGGGTGTAGGTGGTCTTGGGGTTGCCCTCTTCGTCCAGCTCTTCCTTCTTCTCCACGCCGTCCTTGGGGACATCCAGCAGCTTGGCAACGTCCTCAGCGGACATTTCCTTCGTTTCGGTCGGGCTGGTCTTTTTCAGGGTCAGGGTCTTGGAGTTGCCGTCCTTGGCGGGCTCGACCTTGTCCACTTTATAATCACCCAGCTTGGCATCCTTATCGGTTTTCCAGTCCGGACGCACGTCCTTGCCAAGCTCGTCGTCGAGGTTGATCTCTTCGCCCTTCTTGGTGTCGGTAATGGTGGTGGAGGAATCAGCCTTGCCGGTGCCGGTGGTGGTCGTAGTCTCGGTGCCGGTGGTCTCGGTGGGGGTGGTGATGGTGGTGTTGCCGTCCTCGTCCTTGCCCACCACGGGGTCGCCCTTCTTCACCTCGGCGTCGGGGTCCACGACGGTGGTGCTGGAAGAGCTGTCGGGGGTCTCTTCCTTGGTGGCCTCGCCGATCTTGCCGTCCTTGCCGGTGGCTTCGTCCTTCTTGCTGTTGTCGATCACGTCACCCTTCACATAGGTGCCGTCGGGGTTCTCAGTCTCGTCCGTCTCGCCGGAGCCCTCAGAGCCGTCGACTTCGCCGTCCTCACCGGATTTGCCGGGCTCTTCCGGCTTCTCAGCGGGCTTGTAGTCGATGATGATATCATCGGTTTTGGTGCCGGGGCCGAACGCGGGAGCCTGATCATCTTTCTTGGCCTCATCGTTCACCGGGGGAACAAACTCCTCCTGCTCTCCGGCTTCCTCCTGCTTTTCCCCTTCCTCAGCGACGGGGGCGGGCGTGGAATTCTCGACTACAGGCTCGGCCTGCGGGGCAGCGTTATCCTCGACAGAGTCGGGGCCTTCCACAGCATGGGCGGCCATGGGCTGTGCAGCAACACAGGCGGTCAGGGCTACAGACATGGCAGCGAGTTTCAGCTTTTTGTTCGTCATGATTGATGGCTCCTTTCAAATGGTGTCAAGTCTTTTACGCATTACCACTGTCCCATATAATGGACATATTTCGAGGCTTGCTATCCTGCTTCCTTTATACCATTTTCTGGTGCGGGTTGTCAAGAAAAAATGTGTAGAAACGCATGATTTGTGAAAATATTCCAAAGTCTGAATTGGATATTTTGCACAAATCACAAGAGCTTGTTGCAGAAAAAAGAGAAACTGTTGCGGACGTGAAATGATGCGGTTGCGGTACTGGTGCAGAGTGTGCGGATTGTTGCGGAAAACCACTTTTTGAGGGACGGAATTTCTGGCAAAGAACCGGCTGGAATTTCTCCTGCCGCCCTGCTGCAGACGAAAAAGGCCCCCGGAAACCTGCGTCTCCGGGGGCCTTGCCCTCTTACATTATATAGGGCAGTCGGCGATCACTGCTTCTGCTTCAGCTGGGCCATGTAGCTGTCGGCGGCCACGGCGGCAGCGGTGAAGGAGTTGTTCTTCCACCAGTTGATCAATGCGGCCACGGTGGTGATGCCGGCGGTGACCAGCTGCTCCACAGTGGTGCTCTCGATGGGCAGCACGGGCTTGCCCATTGCGCTCAGCACCTGATTGGTCAGGGCCAGCAGGAGCACAGCGGTGCGGGCCAGGGTAGCGGCGGAGATCTTGTTGCTCAGTTCCATAAATCAGTTCCTCTCTTTCATTCGTTCATGGTTCTCAAGGTCGGCGATGCGGTGGTTGGCCACCTTCATCTGCTCTTCCAGAATGGGCACGCGGCGGGCGAAATTGTTGTGCTCGCGCACCTCGCGGGTCAGCTCTTCGAGCTTGGTGTCGGTCACGGCCTGACTGCGGCTGTTGGCAATCAGCACCCCGATCAGGGTCACGGCACCGGCGATCAGGGCGGACAGGATGCTTTCCATTGGGTTCACCTCCTTCTTAACCTGTCCAGCGGCTTTTGGCGGGGCGGGTGTCCACATGGACCCAGCCCACAGCCCGTCCGGCCCGGGGCGGGTACCGGCCGATGCCGCCGGTGCCGGGCAGCGTTGCGCCGGACTGGTTGACGACGTCGGTGGTCAGGTTGCCTTTGTCAAGGTTGGCGGTGAAGGTGGCCGTGCCGCTGGTGACATTGCCGGTCAGGGCGGTCAGAACACCGGTGCGGTTCACACCGTCCCACACAATCTCGTGGTCAGCGGTGACGGTGAACCTGATGGGTTCGATGGTGTTGTAGGTCGCAGGGGTCACGGTCTCGGTCAGGATGTAGTCGCCGTCGTCGAGACCCTTGAAGGTGAAGGCCGTGCCCTCGGTGTTCTTCACAACGGCAACGGTCTTTGGGGTGCCGTTCTTGAGGACCTTCTCCAGCGTGAACTCTGCGCCGGTCAGAGCTTCGCCATTTGCCTTGGTCTTGTTGACAACGACCTGATAGGTAAAGACGATGACGCTGTCGTCGGGGGTGTTGCCGGTCTCGGGCTTATTGGAGCCGTTCTGCTCCTCGTTGGGGTTGTTGGAGAACTCGAGGTGGGCGGTGTTCACATTGCCCTGATTGCCCAGAACCGCCTTGTCGTTCAAGGTGGCGGTGTACTCCACGGTAATCTTGGAGTTAGCCTTGACGTCGGCAATGTCCTTCAGATTGTCAAAGACAACGTCGAAGGTATCTTTATCTGCGGGGCTGGTCTCAACATTGTAACCAGAAGTAATTTCCTTGCTGTCCACATAAACCTTGACGGAATCCTTGTTGAAAGTAAGGCCAGGCTCGGCCTTATCGTGGAAGGCAAAGTAGTAGGTCTTGTAATCAGCATAGTTGCTGGCAACCGTGCCCTCGAGCTTGAAGGGAACCTTATCGTCGATGTCATAGTCGGCAGAATCCTGCCAAGCGCTGGCATCGGTGTCGGTGGTATCGTTGATGTCCTTGACCTTCTTCTCAAAGGAAGGGACATTGACTTTGGGGGTGATGGTCACATTGCCGACGACCTTGACGATGTAGGTGGTGTAGGTGTCCGCGCTGGTGCCGGAGACGCTGCCGTCCTTATCCTTGATGAGGTAGTAACCGGCAGTAGCGCTGTAGGTCTGACCGTTGCTGATGGTCGCCACGGGGGTGCTGTCCAGTTTGGCGTACCTCTCAACGACATCCAGTTTCTCGCGGTCAGACTTGGAGTTGACATCAGTCAGCTCGGTGATGATGGTGGAGTCAACGGCCTTGCCCACGGTGCCGGTGCCGTTGACACCCCACTTGACGTTGGAGAGGATGCCCTCGCTCAGGTCACCGGTGAAGATCTGGTAGATCTCATACTGGTGCGTAGTAGCGGGGGCCGTGATGGTGTAGGTGGCACTATCCGCAAAGGCGGGCAGTGCGAACGTGAAGATCATCAGCAGGGAGACCAGCACGCTCATGGCCTTTTTGAGTGTTTTCATCTTGTTTTCCCTTCTGCCCCGTGGAGCCGGGGCCACGCATTTTTCTTGATTTCCTTCTTATCTCTTTTACTGCGCCTGCGCAAAGCAAGACAAAATTTATCCGGTTTGCCTCCCCTCTTTACGTCTGCGCTTTCTGCAATATCCACACAGCAGACTTGCGGCCATCAGGGCCAGACCACCCGCCATATAGGGCGTTGTTCCGCTGCCGCCGGTTTTGGGCAGCTCATATTGGGAGACCATGCGGTTCTTGATGTCCGCTTTTACCAGCCAGACGCCGTTTTCGTCCTTCGTGGGCAGCGTCTGCACAAGGTCGGTGTTAAAACCGGGGACTGCATCCTCGGTGATAAAGTAGATATAACTCTTCCCCTCTGCCGCCTGTACGGACAGGTAGCGGAAGGCGCGCTGCCAGTTATTGGCTGCGTTCAGCTCTGCGTTGGCGAATTCTTCCGCCGCTGCGCGGTCCTGTGCAAGCTCCTGCGTCTCCGGCTCGGTCAGCGCCGCGCCGGACTGGTACTTGTTCCACAAAACGTCGGAGACCTCAAACCGCCACAGGCGCACGGTGACAGGGGTGCGGAAGGCGGCATCCAGCGGGGTGTTGCCGTCGTCCAGCGTCCATTGCTTTGTGACCTCAACGTCCAGCGACTCCTTTGTGTTGGCGACGTAGTCCGTGCGGGAGGTGCTCGTCAGGTCGATGGGGTTGTTGTAGGTCGTGGCATAACCGTCCGGCCTATTGTCATCTTGGCCGGGGCGGCTGAAATAGAAGGCATACTTTGTCGTGGTGTCGGCTGTGTAGGGGTACGGGGCTTCTTCTTCTTGTAAGAAGTAGATCGTGTTGAACTCGTAGTCCTCATCCTTGACAATGCAGAGCTTGCCGTCCGCATCAGTGGTGTAGATGCGCTCTGTCCGGGTCACAGTGCCGTTCTGTGCGACACTGTAGACGCGGAATTTCGCGCCCGGCAGTGTAATGCCGGAGGTACGGCTGTCCACCTTGACCAGCGTCAGCGCGTTCTGCACCGAGCCACCGCCGGACGCCTTGACCCAGTCCAACTTCTGGTCGACGCCGTTCGAGCCGTTTTCGACGCCAGACAGCGTGGCCGTGTTGGCAGCCTGCAGGGAGAAGTTGTTTTCCGTGCCGCTGTACTCAAACTTGTAGCGGTATTTCAGCACCAGCGGCATACTGTCTGGCAGATCGGCTTCTATTTTATACTCCGTCTTGCCCTTGGCGTTGGTTTCCTTGGAGGATTTCCAACTCCACTCATCGTCGCGGAGCGGCTCACCCTCGGTCAGGGTGCCGTCCGCATTGCGGGTGGCGTGGCAGAGCTGCACCGAGCCCTCCTTTATATAGGCGGAGAGCTGGCCACTTTTATCGTTCGCCAGCGTCATCACATCGTTCAGCTTCAGCGGACCGCCGGACATGTAGGTCTTGCCGTAGGGGTTCAGCTCGAGGCGGTAGTCAATCGTGTGGTCGCCGGTGTTGACCGTGCCGGTCTTGCCGACGGGCTGGGGGGTCTCACCGGTGCGGTCATAGTTCAGATTGCCCGCGCTGGTGGCGCTGCCGTAGGGCTTGTCGTCCTCCGTCGTGATGGTGACCTGGTTCGTAACGTTCTGGAAGAGCTTTTTCTCGCCGGGGCCGATGGCGTCCCACGCCTCCTGCGTGAGCTTGCAGCTGTAGCAGACGTGGAACCACGAGCCAACTGTCGTCTTTTGGATGTAGTCCGTCGGGTCCAGCTTGATCGTGACCGTCTTGGTGCCGTCGGGGTTTTTGACAAGGTCAATGCTATTTACCTTCAGATGCTCCGATCCATAACTACCGCCTACTGTCTTAGCAAAGGCATTGCCGTCCCAGGTCCAAACCTGATTTCTATCGATGTATGCCTCCGTCTCGGTAAGGCCGATCCAGACCTTGGTCGGCTCAACCTCCTTGGGCAACGTGTCCACAATCGTGAGTTCCTTCGGCTGTTTTTCCGCCTGGCGCTCAAAGTAGACCTGCACGCTCCAATAGAACTCGGTGTCGCGGCTGGTGAGCTTTTTATCCGCGCCCCAGTTGTTGCCTTTGATTTTCTTTGTGACGCCGTACTTATAGTAGGAGACTGTTGCCTCGGCCTTGGAGCCGTTATCCAACGAAAATTTGTTATTGGCCGCGACGGTTGCTCCCGGGTTCAGGCCATCATTCATCTTGACCGTAGACTCATAGGAGAAGGTCAAGCTCTCCCCCTCCGGGACGTTCTGGGCAAAGGCAAAGGTCACATAAACAGCCTTGTCGTTTTTGGCAAGCTCCTGCAAGGTGACATCCGCGCCTGTCGACGGCTTACGGAATTTGATGGAGCTGCTGTCCACCCACTCGCTGCCCGCCAGTGTAGTGTACAGCGCCTCGGCCTGTGCCTTGGTCAGGTAGTGCTCGCCGTTGCCGACAGACATAACGTCCGTCGCCTTGGTGCCCGCCGGGATGCCGCCCGACGGGGATGTGACGGTGACTGTCCACTTGACCGTGGCATTGCCGTTGGCGTCCATGGGCTGCTTTTCCGCCGTCTTGTTGACGATGGTCGTCGACTTGGGCACACCTACCGAGGCCTTGATATTCCAGTCGTCAAATGTCACCGTGTTCGTCTGCGTCCAGTCTTTGAGCTGTGCCTTGGCCGGGGTACTGTAGGTGATAACGTAGCGGCGGTGGTTCATGCCGTCCGCATCAGCTTTAAATTTTACGTTCTTGACGTATTCCTTGCCGTCGGAGCCGGTCACGGTCTCCACCGTGTAGGACGTCGTGTCGTTTTTGTCCTCGTGCCGCTGTCCGTCCTTGTCAAAGTAATACGACGCAATTTTGAAGCCGACTTTTGGAATCTTGCCGGAGACATCGCTGCTGTTTACGGCAAACATCGAGTCGGTCAAATCCTTGCCTGCAATGTCATTCTGGCCCAGATTGTTGACCGTGATGGTCCAGTTGATGACGTTGTTTTTGCTGTCGTAGTCGCCCTTTTTCGCAATGGCCTCGTGTGCGACCTTTACCACGGCTGTGTCGCTGTCGGTGACGGTGTCATTTTTGACCGTGTTTGTGGAGGCAGCCGTCAGCGTGTTCGTCGCCGTGTTGGTGTAGCTGCCATTTTGGGGCGGGTCGGTTAGCTTGTACTTGTACACGACCTTGTAGGTGTTGGGCTTTGCCAGGTCCTCGGCCTTGGGCAGCGCGGGCAGGTCGTAGGTGAAGATCTTGCCCGCCAGGTCTTTGCTGGTGATGTTGCAATCTGTGACCGAAGTGGTGCCGTTCAGCGTGACTCTGACGATATTCAGCGATTCAATGCCGGTATCGTTCAGCCCGGTCAGTGTATCCGTGATTTGGATGCGGTCCGGCGTGCCCTTGGTGGAGGTGATCGTCGCCTCGTAGTACAGCTCGCCGGTGTCGGACAGGTAGCTGCCGGACTTTTGCACATGGATGTCGCTGCGCGCGGTCTCGTTAGCGTCGTATTTGATTTGGTCGGACTTGATGGTCAAATCCAGCTTTTCATGTACGGTGACTTTGATGTCACCATCGCCGTTGAGCTTATCCGCGCCGATGGTCGCTTTAAAGTAGAAATCACCCTTGATAGTGTCCGGCGTGAAGCTCTGCAGGAATTCCGCGCGGAACTGCATATCGACGTAATATTTACCGTCCATTCCCTGCTTGAGCGTAAAGTCGAAGGCGTCGACCCCACCGTTTTGGCCGGTGTACTTCGTGCCCAGCACCGAAGCCGGGATGCTGATGCCGTCCGGCAGCGTCAGCGTCATGTGGCCGCCGACTTCGTCCGCCTTGGTCTTGGGAATTGCAAAGTCAAAATGCAGCTCTGTGGTGAAGAAGTTGTTGACCTTGTCGTAGACCGTGCTCTTGGCGTAACCGCCAGTCAGGTAATATTTTGTATCCGTCGTGCCGTCCGCGTTCGTGACCGTGTAGGAGCCCGCCAGATTCAGCGGCGTGCTCTGCACCACAGAAGCACCGACCATATAACTGTCCTCTTCCAGCGTCATGAACGAGGTGTCCTCGTTCCCTTGCACGTCCCCCTGCTCGTCCTGCTCAGGCGTCGCGGTCCCGGGGGCGTCGGCGGCGGGTTTTTTATCTGGGTGGTCCTGCGTGTACGCCGCAAAG
>ERZ779876.3068-NODE-3068-length-10831-cov-8.565423_pt1 | contig 10831 bp, 10 predicted proteins | sample MGYA00511068_ERZ779876 | MGnify/ENA primary metagenome ERZ779876 (study PRJEB29588, sample SAMEA1970858) | human gut metagenome | biome: human gut; feature: human-associated habitat; material: faeces | place: Denmark | collected 2008/2010 ... | reverse complement strand
GCAAACGCCCAACGGCGAGACGGTGCTGGACTTCGGCGAAAATCTGGCGGGCATCCTGCGCGTCACGGGCGCACTGCCGCACGGAAAAACGCTTGTCATGGAGCACGGCGAGCTGTTGCAGGACGGCTGTTTCTGCCGGGACAATCTGCGCACGGCGCGGGCGGCACTGACCGTGACCGGGGACGGAGCGGAGCGGGTTCTGGAGCCGCTGTTCACGTATTTCGGATTCCGCTACGTCCGGCTCAGCGGGCTTTCCCCGCAGGAAAATGACAGGCTGCGGTTTCAGGCGCTGATTCTGTCCTCCGCCGGGGAATGCACGCTGTCATTTTCCTGCGACCGCCCGGAGCCGGGCGCACTGATTGCCGCCGCGCGCCGGGGACAGCTTGCCAACTTCATGGACATTCCGACCGACTGCCCCCAGCGGGACGAGCGCCTCGGCTGGGGAGCCGATGCATGGATATTCGCCGGAACGGCGTGCTATCTCTCCGACTGCCGGGCATTTTATGAAAAGTATCTGAATGATCTGCGCATTGAGCAGGTTCGCTACTATGCCGGCGACCTGCCCATGTATACGCCGTCCCTGAAGGGGGAAGCAGGCGCGGGAGGAGCCGGATGGGCGGATGTGGGTGTGCTTCTCCCGTGGACACTGTACGAGCGTTACGGGAGTCGGGAGGCGCTGGAGCGGCACTATCCTCTCATGAAAACCTACACGGACTGCCTGCTTGCGCGCGAAGCAGGGCGGGGGCTGATCCGGGGGGCATTCACCTTCGGGGATTGGCTCGCCGGGGACGGCATGACGCCGCAATCGCGCGACGGAGGCACCGAGCATGACTATATCACCAATCTGTTCCTGTGGCGCGACCTTTCCGTATGCGCGTCCGCCGCAGCCGCGCTGGGAAACAGCGCCGATGTCTGCCGGTACGAGACGGCGGCAGACCGGGTGCGGCGTGCGTTTCTGGATGAGTATTTCACGCCCGGCGGGCGCCTGTGCGCGGACACGCAGACGGCACACGTGCTCTCGCTGGCGTTCCGGCTGTACCGGACGCGCGAGGCGGTCTCAGACGGGCTTGCCCGGCGGCTGGCACGTGATCTTTGGGTCATGAAGACCGGCTTTTTGGGTACGCCGTTCCTGTTGCCGGTACTGTTTGATTGCGGCATGGACGATGCCGCCTACCGCATCCTGTTCCGGCGCACCCCGCCGGGATGGCTGTATGAGCTGGACATGGGCGCGACCACCTTCTGGGAGCGATGGAATTCCCTGTTGCCGGACGGACATCTGAGCGGGACAGGCATGAATTCGCTCAACCATTATGCCTACGGCTCAGTCTGCGAGGCGCTGGTCAGCCGGATTGCCGGTTTGATGCCGGAATCCCCCGGCTGGGACATGGCGCGGATTCAGCCGCACCCCGGCGCGGCACTGCACCGGCTGGATATGGCATTTGAATCCCCGCGCGGTCGGTTTGAAATCGGCTGGCGCGTGGGAAGGGATGCAGCCTTCACGGTGTCCGGGTGTGTCCCGGAAGGGGTGCGGGCGCGGGTGATCCTGCCGGACGGGACGGCGTACCAGGATATATCGGGAGACTTCCGCTTCCGGTGCGCTCCGCTCCCGGCGCTGGTGCATCCCTTCGGACCGGACACGCCGCTGGCGGATATTGTGGGAAACCCGGAGGCGGCGGCGCTCATGCGGCGGCTTCTGCCGCGCGCATACGCCATCGTGACCGGGGACGAGCCGGATCTGCTGGCACTCACGCCGCGCGCCCTGACGTCCCTCGCGTTTCTGGGCATCAGCGAATCGCAGTTGACCGCATTCGGCGACGGGCTGAAACGGATCAGCACCTTCCGGGAGGAGGAAAAAGCATGAAAAGCATCATGATCCGGGGGGTTATTTTTGATCTGGACGGCGTACTGGTGCATACCGACGAACTGCATTTCCGCGCGTGGTCCTGCATCGCGGAGGAGTTGGGTATTCCGTTCGACCGCGGTGCCAACGACCGTCTGCGGGGCGTCAGCCGTGCGGAAAGTCTGGAACGGCTTTTGGCAATAAAGCCGGAAGTCCGTCTCGGCGACAAAGAAAAAGCCGCTCTCTGCGAGCGGAAGAACAGCCTGTATCGGGCAAGTCTGGAAACGCTGACCGCGGCAGATATCCCGCCTGCAGTGCGTGCCGTATTGGAAATTTTACGCAAGCGGAAACTACGGCTGGCAGTCGGCTCGTCCAGCCGCAACGCCCGGCTGATCCTGCAACGCACAGAGCTGGAGCAGGCTTTTGACGCCGTGACGGACGGCACCATGATAACTGCCTCCAAGCCGGATCCGGAGGTCTTCCTGCGTGCGGCGGCACTGCTCGGGCTGGAGCCGGATGTCTGCGCCGTGGTTGAGGACGCCCCGGCTGGCATTCTTGCCGCACACCGGGCGGGGATGTATGCCATCGGGTTGGGCGCCTGTGCGACCGACGACGGCATCCGACCCGACGTCCTGCTCTCTCATCTGACGGAACTGCCGGCGCTTCCCGCACTGGGCGGTGAAGGCAGTCCGCCCAGCCGCACCGGGAACCGGTAATCCTCCCCGACACGCGCAAAAAGCGCTCTCCTCCGACAGGAAAAGAGCGCTTTTTGACAGCAGGAACGCACCCCGCGCCCCTTCCCCCGGGGCGCGGAATGCGGATACACATGGGCGGAAATTACTTGATCTCGACGGTAGCGCCGGCGGCAACCAGCTGCTCCTTGAGTTTCTCGGCATCTTCCTTGGAGATGCCCTCCTTGACGTTCTTCGGGCAACCCTCGACCAGATCCTTCGCTTCCTTCAGACCCAGACCGGTGATCTCGCGGATGACCTTGATGACGCCCAGCTTCTTGTCGCCGAAACCGGTCAGAACAACGTCAAACTCGGTCTTCTCCTCAGCGGCAGGAGCGGCAGCGGCAGCGGCGCCGCCGGCAACAGCAACGGGAGCAGCAGCGGAAACGCCGAACTCCTCCTCGACAGCCTTGACCAGCTCATTGAGCTCCAGAATGGTCAGGCCCTTGATCTCCTCAACAATAGCGGTAATCTTCTCGCTAGCCATTTCAATATACCTCCTGAAATGTGATGTTTTTGATGGATGCTCCGGCAACACCGGAGCGCTTTCCTGTCAGGCAGACACGGTGGGCAGAAGCCCCTCTGTCAGGCGACAGCGTACCTTACGCCTCGGCAGCAGCCTCTGCGGCGGGAGCGGTCTCCTCGGCGGGAGCCTCCAGCTTCTCGGCAACAGCCTTGACAGCGTAAGCGAACTTGTAGAGCGGGGACTGGATGCTGCCCAAGAACTTGGCAATCAGCACTTCCTTTGCAGGAATTGCCGCCAGTTCCTTGACACCGTCGGCGTCCAGCACCTCACCGTCCACGTATCCGGCAAGAATCTGGAAGGACTCGATCTTCTCGTCGTACTCCTTCAGAATTCTGGCGGGCGCGATGGGGTCGGACTCGCTGATAGCGATAGCGGTCATACCGCTCAGGTTCGCCTTCAGCGCGCCGTAGCCGCACTCCTCGCAGGCACGTCCGGTCATGGTGTTCTTGACAACCATGTACTTGACGCCTGCCTCACGCAGAGCCTTCCGCATAGCAGTGTCCTTCTCCACAGTGATACCCTGATAGTTCACGATAACACCGGAAGCGGACGCCTTGATGAGAGCGGCAAGGTCGGCAACGACCTTCGCCTTCTGCTCCAGAATAGCATTACTCGGCATTTGTATTTCACCTCCCATATGGAATATAGCGCCGCGTTCGCCGCAAGGGCGGCACGGCAAAAAAAGATCCTTCACCCGTTCCGGCAGGCGCCGACCGAGGAAGGACACACAAGGCGACCCCCTGCTGTGGAGATCCCCGACTATGACTCCTCGGCAGGGAAGCGTTCGCTTTTACGGGAACCTGCTGTCTTAAGATGATTGGTATGCGGACGGGAACCCGCCGCAAAACACGGGTATTATAACACACTTGAACGCATATGTCAAGAGCTTTTGCAAAAAATGATTCAAAAATTGTCTGCCATGCCTTTTTTCGCAGACCGCTTTTTTGTTATCCGGACTGTTGCCCCGTCATTTTGCAACTTACCTATTGACATTATATAAATCACAGTGTATACTGTTTACGTAAGAGGCTGTCCCCGCCATGACGGCTGCGATACGGTTTCAGACTTTGCGGGGAATGAATTTACGAGGAGGACTTCATACATGAAAAAAGCAATCGGAATCATCTTGCTCGCCGTGGCACTCTTGCCAGTCCTGTGCACATTTGCGTCTTGCTACCGCGTCCCAGACGAGAACAGGAAACTTCCAAGCGAAAATTGCGTTATGGTTTATACAATTTCCGACAAAGAATCCATCCGGATACTGTATAACCCTGATTCCAATTACCATTTATATGGTGAATGGATAAAGGATCAAACAACCACCCCGGTTCGCTTGGATGCAGACAACATCCCGTCAACGTTTGGTAACGGGGGGTATGTAGTTTCAATCTATACTTTTGATCCTGATGAAAAGGATTCCACATACGCAAGCGAGAAGGATTGGGATTTTAACAAAGGTGCTCTGAATTCTTCCGAAATCAGGAATGCCGCGACAGGCGAAACAATACCTGTTACGTACTCATGCGAAAGCGGCGGGGAGTCCCGCCCTAGCTGGGTATCGGATGTACTGCTTTCTTTCGCAGAGTCGGACGGAAAAATATACGAGGAAAAAACGTTGCATTTCTGGTACGATTTCGAGGCGAAAAAAGGCGAGTGGGCAGCAAAGGATTTGACCATTCCCATCAGAATGCAATTTTGGGGTATCTCCCCTTCCGACGTAAAGCTCCGTATTTACGACATCTCGGGCGAGTGGGAAAAAGAGATTCTTTGCGCGCGGGGAAATCTTACAGATCAGAATACGTATGTTGCGAAAGAAGTATCCGGATCCATGTTTTACGAGGGAACGGTATCGGAAATTACTATCGTAAAGACAGCCAGATAATTACCAATCCGCGCCGTCAGCCAACGCCGCACGGTTCATCCGCAGAAATGCCGTGAAAAAAGAAGTTGGATGCAGAAAAGTGATCCCGCCCCCGGAATTTCGGGAAAATTTCATTTTCCTCTTGACAATTCACCTGAAATCGGGTATAATGGGGGCAGAGTTCGCCTCGTATATCGGGGGGACCATCTCCGGCTGATGCGAGGGGAGGGAAAACAGGAATGGCAGAGGTAAGAGTCAAGGAAGGCGAGCCTTTGGACAGCGCAATCCGTCGCTTTAAGCGTCAGGTTGCCCGCTCGGGGACCTTGGTGGAGCTGCGCAAGCGCGAGTGCTATGAGAAGCCCAGCGTAAAGCGGAAGAAGAAGTCCGAGGCAGCCCGCAAGAGAAAGTACAAGTAATTTGTATTCATCAAGCGAACCGGAAACGGTTCGCTTTTTGATGTTCTGTCAGAAAGGCACTGTTTATCATGAAATCCGATACGCTCGTCCGCGATGCGGCGTTCTACAAGCGCTTCTTTTCCATCTGGTCCATGCTGGTGCTGTATAACATCATCACACTGGGCGTCAACCTCGCCGATAACGTCATGATCGGCGCATACAGCGAGATCGCCATGTCCGGCGTCAGCGCCGTCAATCAGATCCAGTTCGTTTTTCAGCAGCTCATGATGGGCGTGGGCGACGGCATTGTCGTGCTGGGAAGCCAATACTGGGGCAAGCGCCGCCCGGATGCCATACGGAAATTCCTGCCCGGCGCATTTCTGGTCGGCGCGGGTATCTCCCTGTTCCTGTTCGTGGCGGCTTGCGTGGCACCGGAAGCTATCCTCGCCATCTTCACGCCCGACCCCGCCATCCGTGCCGCCGGAGTGGAGTACCTGCGCATTATAAAATATTCCTACCTCATTTTCGCCCTGAGTCAGATCCTGCTCGCCATGCTCCGGAGTGTGGAAACCGTGCGCATCGGTTTTTGGGTTTCTCTTGCGGCACTGGCGGTCAATATCTCCCTCAACTACCTGCTGATCGGCGGACATCTGGGAGCACCCGCGCTGGGCGCGACCGGTGCCGCCATCGCCACCGCGGCGGCGCGTACCATGGAATTAGCCGTGGTGCTTATATTCGCTCTGCGGGCTGACAAAAAGCTCGGCTGGCGCATCGTTGACATCTTCCGCCCCGACCGTGCGCTCATGAAGGACTTCCTCCGGCTGATCCGCCCCATGCTGTTCACGTCCCTGATGTTCGGCGTGGCAGTGGCTCTCCAGACCGCCATTCTGGGGCATATGAACGAGAACGCCATCGCCGCCAATTCGGTGGCATCCACACTGTTCCAGACGCTCAAGGTTGCCTCGGTCGGTGCGGCGTCGGCGGCATCCATCCTGATCGGAACCGCCATCGGCAGTGGGCAGATGGATCGGATCAAGGCATATACCCGCACACTGCAGCTCATGTTTCTCGGAATCGGGCTGTGTACCAGTTTGCTCCTGTTCGCCTTGCGTTACCCCATCCTGTCGCTGTATGATATGTCGGCGGAAACCTATCATCTGGCAGAGCAGTTCATTCTGGTTCTGTGCTTCACCGGCTTCGGCACCGCCTATGAAATGCCCACCATCATCGGACTTATCCGCGGCGGCGGAGATGCCCGGTTCGTCTTTTGGGATGACCTTATCAACATCTGGCTGATCGTGATCCCGCTGTCCCTGCTGGCGGCGTTCGTGTTCAAATGGCCCCCGGTAGCAGTCATCTGCTGTCTCAACGCCGATCAGGTTCTCAAATGCATCCCCGGCTGTATCAAAGTCAATCGCTATACCTGGATCAAGAAGCTGACACGTGAGGCGGAATGAGCTCCCGCCTCGCGCAAAAATACTTTTCCCCCGCTGCATTTGTTCATACCAGAAACACATTTTTTTGCTATACTGTGGGGTAACATTCCGGACATCGCGGCATACCGACCGCCCCGCGCTCATACACTCTGCCGATACGGTTCTGTAACGGAGGTGTTTGTCATGAGTCACAATCCCGGAAGGTTTCTGCTCCCGCTGTCCGCATTTGCCGCAACCGCCAGGGATACGCTGTCCCGCCTGCCCCTCAGGGGATGGCTGAGCGCGGACAGTCTGATCTCGCTGGGCACGCTGGCAGGCGGTTTCCTGTCTGTACGCCTGTGCATGGACAGCGCCGATGCTATGCGCGTCGTGTCCGCCCATCTGCCGGCAGGCATACATCCCCTCCTGTTCTGGGTGCGGGTGTCGCTGGCGTTGTTGCCCGCTCTCATCCTGTTTGGCGTAGCCGGGCTGTGCTGTTGCGGCGGGGCACTTTGCGCCGGGATTCTTACCCTGCGCGGACTGTGCGACGGAGCCGCGCTGGGTGCGCTGGTACTGGCAGGCAGGTCGCCGATCCCGTTCCTGCTCCGCACCGCTCTGCTGCTCATTCTGCGGCTCGCGCTGTCGCTGTGGTGCCGGGCAACGGCAGGCAATATTTCCGATCCTGCCCTCCAGCATCCGTCCGGCGTGCGCGGTCTGTCCCCGCTCATGCAACGACATCTGGCAGGGCTGCTGGCATCAGCGGCGGCAGGTGCCGCTGTCTGCGGACTGTATACAGCACTGGTCTTTCTCTGATCGTAATTCAGAAAGCATCAAGCCGAAAAACAAGAAGGAAGTACACAGCCATGAGTTCCACAAAAAAAGGTAAAGGTCCCCTGCGCCTGCTCAACCCCATGCGGGACGGGCGCGGCGTTGAAAAAGGGGAGGACACCACACCCACTTTGGGCTATTTTTTCAAGCTGCTGGGGCGCAAATTCTGGAAGCTGATATCGGTCAACCTCCTGCTGCTGGTGCAGTTTCTGCCGCCCCTGCTGTGCTTCTTTGCGTACTTCACGGGACCTAAGGCGGACAGTCAGTACTTTGCGCTGTACCCTGCCCTGCTGGGTGCGCAGACTGCCGCGCCGACGGCAACCGGAAATACACTGCTCAGCCTGTTCTCCGGTCTTTTCCGCGTACACGCGTACAATACGCCCATCTGGTGGATCATCGCCGGACTGGCTGTCTTTCAGGTTGTCACGTACGGCTGGCAGAAGGTCGGCTCTGCCTACATCCTGCGGAATCTGGTCAAGGGAGAGGGCGTCTTTATCATTTCGGACTACTTCTACGCCATCCGCCGCAACCTGAAGCAGGGGTTCTTCCTGGGGCTTCTGGACTGCCTGGTGCTTTTTGCGCTCGGCTTTGATTTCCAGTACTTCTACTATGCTGCACCGTCCGGCTTCACCAATTTCATGTACATCATGATCGTGGCGCTGTTCATCATCTGGAGCGTGATGCGTTTCTATATCTATGTCATGCTGGTGACCTTCGACATGAAGACCCGCAAGATCCTCAAGAACGCGCTGATCTTTACGGCTCTGGGCATCAAGCGGAATCTGATGGCTATCCTCGGCATCGGTGTCCTGCTGGGGCTGTGCGTGGCAGTGGTCATGGTATGCATCCCCATGCGGATATACGGCATCATTGCCATCCCCTTCTTCATTGTCCCCGCGCTGTCGGCATTCATGTACACCTATGCGGCATGGCCGGTCATCCGGAAATATATGATAGACCCGGTGGAAAAGAAGCCGGCGGAAGCCCCCGCCGAACCGTAAACGATCGGCGGGTAATGCATACCTTTTAACGTACAAAGTGTAATCACGCGGAATTATCGGAAAGCAGGAATCGGAAAAAGACATGAAAATCGTTATCAAGATCGGAACATCTACCCTGACCCATTCCACCGGACGGACCAACATCCGCCGCGTGGCAGACCTGTGCCGCGTCATCAGCGACCTGAAGAACGCCGGGCACGAAATCATTCTGGTGTCCTCCGGCGCCATCGCCATGGGCGTCGGCAAGCTGAACCTCAGCACGCGCCCCTCGGACGCTCCGACCAAGCAGGCGGCGGCTGCCGTCGGGCAGTGCGAGCTGATGTACATTTACGACAGGCTGTTCGCCGAGCACAACCATACGGTGGCACAGCTACTGATTACCGCGCCGGACATTGACGACCCGGTGCGCAAGGAGAATTTCCACAACACGCTGGAACGTCTGCTGGCATTCCGCGTTCTGCCCATCATCAATGAGAACGACACCGTTTCCACGGAGGAGCTGGGCATCGGGGACAACGATACGCTGTCTGCAACGGTGGCAGCCAGCGTGAACGCAGACCTGCTGGTTCTGCTCTCGGACATCGACGGGCTGTATGACCAAGACCCGCATATCAACCCGCACGCGCGGCTGATCCCGGTCGTGGAAAAGCTGGATGAGCATATTCTGTCGCTGGCAGGCGGAAAAGGCTCCGCACTCGGCACCGGCGGCATGGTGACAAAGCTGCGGGCGGCGCAGATTGCCGGGGCGGCGGGCGTGGATATGGTGATTGCCAACGGGCAGGATCCGCTCCTGCTGTATGATATTGCGGAGGGACGCCCGGTCGGCACAAAATTTCTGTCCGGAAAGCGGACGTGCGAGGTATGAGTATGCAGACCACCCACGAGATACTGGTCAGAACCAAGGCGGCGTCGCGCGCGCTGGCGTCGGTCGGTCAGGCGGACAAGGAACGCCTCCTGCTCTGCATGGCAGACAGTCTGCTCGCACACGAGGGCGACATCCTTGCCGCCAACGCGCGAGACATGGCGGCGTCTGCCGGGGTCATCACGCCCGTCATGGCAGACCGGCTCCTGCTGACCGACAAGCGCATCGCCGGTATGGCGCAGGGGGTGCGGGATGTGGCACACCTGCCCGACCCGGTCGGCGAGGTACTGTCGGAAGTCACGCGCCCCAACGGCATGGTCATCCGCAAGGTGCGGGTTCCGTTCGGTCTGATCGCAATCATTTACGAAAGCCGCCCCAATGTGACATCCGACGCAGTGGCACTGGCGCTCCGGAGCGGGAATGCCTGCGTCCTGCGCTGCGGCAAGGAGGCGCACGCCACCTGCCTTGCGGTCATGGCGGCACTCAAGGCGGGCATTGCGGCGGCGGAAATCCCCGGCGTATCGCCGGACTGCATCAACCTGCTGGAGGATACCAGCCGGGCGAGCGCAACCGAGCTGATGACGGCGGACGGGCTGGTCGATCTGCTGATTCCGCGCGGCGGTGCGGGACTGATCCGCGCCTGCGTGGAGAACGCAACGGTTCCCTGCATCCAGACCGGAACCGGAATCTGCCATGTGTATGTTGACAAATCCGCCGATTTGGATATGGCGGTGCGCATCATGGTCAACGCCAAGACCTCCCGCCCGTCGGTCTGCAATGCGGCAGAGGTGTGTCTGGTTCACCGCGCGGTGGCTGCGGATTTCCTGCCCCGGCTCCGGACGGCTGTCGTGGACGAACGGACCGCGCGTGGCGAGGTGCCGGTCGAACTGCGGCTGGACAGTACCGCCGCGGCAATCATTCCGGGCACCCCTGCGGGAGAGCGGGATTTTGACACGGAGTTCCTGGATTACATTCTGGCGGTGCGCGTGGTGGACTCCCTGGAGGATGCCGTCTCGCATATCGCGTGCCATTCCACCGGGCACAGCGAGTGCATCGTGACGTCCGATGCCGGCGCCGCCCGCCGCTTCACTGCCGCCGTGGACAGCGCCGCCGTCTACGTAAACGTTTCCACCCGCTTTACCGACGGCGGCGAGTTCGGGCTTGGCTGTGAGATGGGCATCTCCACGCAGAAACTGCACGCCCGCGGTCCCATGGGACTTTGCGAGCTGACCACCTACAAGTACATCGTCACCGGAAACGGGCAGATCCGGTAACGGATCACGGGAGGAAAAAGCAATGTCGGATTTTACATTTGCCGCAGGCTTCATCGGCGCCGGCAACATGGGGGGCGCATTGGCGCAGGCGGCGCTGA
>ERZ779876.3044-NODE-3044-length-10903-cov-7.883204_pt1 | contig 10903 bp, 11 predicted proteins | sample MGYA00511068_ERZ779876 | MGnify/ENA primary metagenome ERZ779876 (study PRJEB29588, sample SAMEA1970858) | human gut metagenome | biome: human gut; feature: human-associated habitat; material: faeces | place: Denmark | collected 2008/2010 ... | reverse complement strand
GGCGGCTACACCCGCATCATCAAGATCGGCGCTCGCCGCGGCGACGCTGCCGAGATGGCAGTTCTGGAGCTCGTCTGATCCTGCTCTGACTGTATAAACGGTTGACAAAAGCCCTTTCCCAGCAATGGGGGAGGGCTTTTTTGTGTCCCCGGAAGAGTGGCTGACGCAGAGACTTTTTCGCAACAACGCCACTTGGCAGAGTGGGGCTGGCGTGGTATACTGACAATAGCGTATTTTTGGCTGCGGCTGGCGGCTGCATTTTCCACGAAGGGAGGAGATCCGGTTGAAAACATTCCGCCATTTCCGGCATGCACTGGCTCTGTTGTTGGTCAGTGTTCTGCTGGCGGGCTGCAATGCTCTGCCCGGAGAGAACCTGCAGGTGGAAGAGCTGCTGCGTGCCCCGCGTCTGTCCGGTGACTATGGCGCGGTGCAGACGGCCCTGAACGACTGGCTGGGCGAGAGTGCGCAGCTCAAGTACCCCATGCAGGGCGAGCTGCTGTCACCTTTTCTTTTGCAGGACCTGGACGGCGACGGCCAGCAGGATGCAGCCGTGCTGTACACCACGGCCCAGAGCACGAACGTGTGCATCGCCATTCTGCAGCGGGATGACACCGGAGCGTGGCAGGTGCGCCAGAGCGTGGAGGGTCTGGCCGATACGGTGGAGAACGTGCGGCTGGCCCAGCTCCGCGCAGGGGATGACTGCCAGCTGGTGGTGGGTTATGTGGCCGCACAGGGCGACCACTATCTGGCCGTGTATGCCTACAACGACGGGCAGCTCTCCACCATTTTGGAGCAGTCCTACGAGCAATATCTGGTGGAGGACATCACCGGCGGCGGCAGTCAGGATCTGATCCTGATGTCCACCCAGGAGGACGGCGGCGTGCAGATCGAACTGCTTACCGTGGACAAGGAAGGCGGGTTCCGGCGGGCTGCCGTCATGGGCCTTTCGGCCGACCGCTTTTCCGGCTGTGCATCGGTGGCGGCCGGTCTTGGCTCCGACCGGCGCAATTATCTGGTGCTGGACGGCTGGACGGGCATTTCCGGCAACAATCTGGCCAGTGTGCTGCTCCGTTTCGATGAGAGCACCCAGCAGATGGTGCAGGCGTCCCAGATCAGTGCCGATGAGCTGTATGAGGCATCTCTGCGCAATGTGTCCACACTGGTGAGCTGCGATCTGGACGGAGACGGCATCGTGGAGATCCCCACCCAGCCGGACGAGGCGGGCCTGCTGAACCTGAGCCAGAGCCGCCGCATGGACTTTATCGTCTGGATGGACTACACCAGCCGCAGGCCGGAAAAGAGCTTTGGCCTGCTGGATGAGGAAACGAACTGCTACATCGAGCTGCCCACCGAGTGGGAGGGCAACCTCAAACTTACCGACAGCGAACAATACGACGGCGCGGTGGAGCTGCGCACCGTGGACGAGGACCAGCCGGTCATGACGGTACGGCTGGCCCAGACTGCGGCCAGCTCTACCGGGTGGACCAAACTGGGCATTGTGGCGTCGCGCCAGATGCAGGCCCGGCTGGCCCCGGATGTGGAGATCCAGGACGCGGATTACAGCCTGTCAAACGCGTTGTATCTGCTGAATTGAAAACGGAGGAAAGACCATGGTACGAGTGCTTGTGGTGGAAGATGAAGCCAATATCCGTGAGATGATCGCACTGAACCTGCGGCTTACCGGGATGGAAGCCGTGGAGGCCGAGAGCGCCGAGGCCGCCCTGCCGCTGCTGGCCAAGAAGCCCGGCTGCGATGCGGCCATTCTGGATGTGATGCTGCCGGGCATGAACGGTTTTTCGCTCTGCGAAACGATCCGCCGCACCGACCAGAAGATCGGCATCATCATCCTCAGCGCCAAGGGGCAGGAGCAGGACAAGATCCGGGGCCTGTCCATCGGTGCCGACGATTACATGACCAAACCCTTTAGTGTGAGCGAGCTGCTGGCCCGTGTGGAGGCGCTCTGCCGCCGGGTGCACCGGGCCGAGAGTGAGGAAGAGCAGGATCCCGCCAAGGAGCTGGGCACCCTGACCAGCGGGGACTTTGTGCTGGACGAGAACCGCCGTGTGCTGCTGAAAGCCGGTCAGCCCATCGAGTTGACTCAGGTGGAATTCCAGATCATGGAGCTGTTTTTCCGCAACCCAGGCATCGCGCTGGTGCGTGAAAAGATCCTGAAGGGCGTATGGGGCGAGAACTACTTCGGCGATGTGAAGATCGTGGACGTGAACATCCGCCGCCTGCGCATGAAAGTGGAGGACGAGCCCAGCCACCCCACCCACATCATGACGGTCTGGGGTTACGGCTACCGCTGGGAAGAGTGACGGCTTTGGCAAACGCCAATATAAATGGAAAGGAGGAAAAGCAAAATGCGAAGCGGGATCACGCGGCGCTGGCTGCGGGGCAATCTGCTCATTACGGTGCTTCTGGTGCTGCTGGCCGAGGTGATGTTCCTGCACAGCTACACCCGCAGCTACTACAACAGCGTGCAGCAGACCATGTACCGGCGCTTTTCCTCGGTGACCGGTCAGCTGAAGGTCTACACTGCCGACACGGTCTACAGTGCGGCGGCCAACCGCAGCATGGCGCTGCGGCGCATGGTGGAACAGTATTCCGATAAGGACAAGTACGAATTCATGCTGCTGGACAGCTATGGCGGGGTCATTGCATCCTCCAGCGGCACCGATGCCGACGGCATCGTAAATAACCTGGACTTTGTGCAGGCGCAGGACGCCGCCGACGGGCTGGGCATGGCGGTGTACCGCACCGAGTCCGGCGAGGTGGTCATGGCGGCGTGCTATCTGGTGCCCTATGCCGCCGAGGATGTGGCTGCCCTGCGGCTGGTCACCAGCCTGACCCTGATCGAACGGCAGATCCAGAACGCCTTTTTTGCCAGTCTCGTGGTGGTGGCGGCCATTCTGGTGTTCAGCGTGTTGACCGGCCTGTATTTTGTGCGCAGCATCGTGGTGCCGCTGGGGCAGGTGGAGCGCATTGCCGCCGACATCGCCCGCGGCGAGTTCGACGTGCGCCTGCCGGTGAGCGGAGATGCCCGGGACGAGGTGGACCGTCTGCGCGGTACCATCAACCGGATGGCAGAAGGGCTGGAAGAGACCGAGAAGATGAAGAACGAGTTCATCAGTTCGGTTTCCCACGAGCTGCGCACGCCGCTTACTTCCATCCGGGGCTGGGTGGAGACCCTGCGCACGCTGGATGATCCCACGGATGAGAACTACCGCAAGGGGCTGGAGATCATCAACAACGAGACGGGCCGTCTGTACAACATGGTGGAGGAGCTGCTGGACTTCAGCCGTCTGCAGAACGGCCGCCTGCGCATGGAGTGCCGCCCGTTGGATCTGGTGGCAGAGCTCACCGACGCGGTGCTGTTCTGCGAGGCACGCATCCAGCGCGAAGGACTGATCCTGAGCTACACCGAGCCGGAAGAGATGATCCCGGTGTATGCCGACCCCGACCGCCTGCGGCAGGTGTTCATCAACATTCTGGACAACGCCATCAAATATTCTGCCCCCGGCGGCCGCATCACGGTCAAGCTGTGGGCAGGGGAATACAAGGCCTTTGTGGAGATCCTGGATCAGGGCCGGGGCATCCCGCCGGAAGATCTGGAAAATGTCAAGACCAAGTTCTACAAGGGCAGCAACGCGGTGCGCGGCAGCGGCATCGGTCTGGCACTGGTGGATTCCATCATGACCGCGCTGGACGGCACCATGGACATCCAGAGCACATTGGGCCGGGGTACGGTGGTCACCCTGGGCCTGCCGCTTTATCATAAGGCGTAAATGAGATTTTGTCACATTTCGGTGTTACAATAGAGGGAAAGTAAAAACCGTAAGGAGAACCCAATGAATCAACCCAACAAGGAACGTTTCAAGACCAGTGTAGGCGGGCAGGCCCTGATGGAAGGCATCATGATGCGCGGCCCCAAGCTCATCTGCTGCGCCGTGCGCAAGCCGGACGGCACCATCGAGACCAAGACCGAGCCCACGCCTACCCATGGCATCTGGACAAAGATCCCGCTGGTGCGGGGAGCGATTTCCATGATCGAAAGCCTGATCATGGGTTACCGCTATATGATGTACTCGGCCCAGGTCAGCATGGGCGATGACTACGACCCCGAAGAGGAAGAGACCGCTTTTGAAAAGTGGGTAGGGGAGCATCTGGGCAAAAAGGCCGAGGACGCTCTGCTGGCCTGCGCAGCCGTTCTGGGCGGGCTGCTGGCCATTCTGCTGTTCACTGTGCTGCCCACCCTTATCGTGGGCGGCGTGAATCATTTTGTCACGCTGGGCCGCTGGGCCAAGGTGGTGCTGGAAGCGGTGCTCAAGGTGGGCATCTTCCTGACCTATATGGTGGGCATCTCCAAAATGAAGGAGATCCACCGGGTGTTCGAGTACCACGGGGCCGAGCACAAGACCATTGCCTGCTACGAGGCAGGCGACTCCCTCACGGTGGAGAATGTGCGCAAGTACACCCGCTTCCACCCGCGCTGCGGTACCAGCTTCCTGATCCTGGTGGTCATCGTGAGCGTATTCCTGTACAGCGTGCTGCCCTGGGGCAGCATCGGCCTGCGGGTGCTCTTCAAGCTGTTGCTGCTGCCGCTGGTCATGGGCATCAGCTACGAGCTGCTCAAGTGGTGCGGCCGGTCGGATAACCTTGCCACCCGCATCATTCGTCAGCCCGGCATCTGGGTGCAGCACCTCACGGTGTTTGAGCCGGATGACAGCATGATCGAGGTGGCCATTGCGGCCGTGACCCCGGTGCTGCCGGAAAACCCGGAGGAAGGCAAATGGTAACGGCAGGCATGACCCCGCGGGACGCGGTGCGGCAGTTGGAAGCCCGTCTGACGGCGGCCGGATGCCCGGATGCGGATTACGACGCCGCAGAACTTTTCCGGCTGGTGACCGGGCGGGATGTCCGGCTGGCGGACGCGCCCCTGACCGAAGCGCAGGCTGCCCGGCTGGAGTCCCTCTGCCTGCGCCGGGAGGCGCGGGAGCCGCTGCAGTACCTGTGCGGTCGCTGGAGCTTTCTGGACTTTGAACTGATCGTGGGGCCGGGGGTGCTCTGCCCCCGTGCGGATACCGAGGTGGTGGCCGAGGCCGCCGCGCAGACCCTTGCGGGCGTAAAAGCGCCCCGTGTGCTGGATCTGTGTGCCGGCACCGGCTGTCTGGGGCTGGGGGTCAAGCGCTTCTGCCCGGACGCGCAGGTCACCTGCGTGGAAAAAAGCCCGGAAGCCTTCCGCTACCTGGAACAGAATGCGCGCACTGCTCTGCCCGGCGCAGCCCCGGCGGTGCAGGCCGTGCAGGGGGACCTGTTCACCTACTGGCAAAGCCTGCCGGAAGGGCAGCTGGACCTGATCGTGTCCAACCCGCCGTATCTGACGGCGGAGGAAATGCAGCATTTGCAGCCGGAGGTGGCGCAGGAACCGGCCATGGCACTGGAAGCAGGGGATGACGGCCTTGTGTTCTACCGGGCACTTGCGCAGCACTACCGTGACGCGCTGCGCCCCGGCGGTGCACTGGTGCTGGAGATCGGCTGGCAGCAGCGGCAGGCCGTCATGGAGCTGCTGGCCGGGAATGGCTGGGCAGACATCGAATGCCGCAGGGATTACGGCGGCAACGACCGCTGCATCATTGCCCACCGGCCAAAATAATTGAAAAATAGAAACAACTTCTTGTTGTAAATTCTGGAATTTGTGTTATACTAAGAGAGAAAGTACAACACAGCCCGTTTTTGCGGGCAATGAGGATAAAGGAGCAGCACGCTATGGCAAAAAATCAGAACAACAACGTTGCCCCGGCCACCAAAAAAACCGGCGCGGAAGCCAAAAAGGATGCGCTGGCCACGGCCCTGGCCCAGATCGAAAAGCAGTTCGGCAAGGGTGCCGTGATGAAGCTGGGCGACAATACCGCCATGCAGGTGGATGCCATTTCCACCGGCAGCCTGGGGCTGGACATGGCACTGGGTGTGGGCGGTGTGCCCCGCGGCCGCATCATTGAGGTGTATGGCCCGGAATCCAGCGGTAAGACCACGCTGGCTTTGCACATTCTGGCCGAAGCCCAGAAGAAGGGCGGCGACGTGGCGTTCATCGACGTGGAGCACGCACTGGACCCGGTGTATGCCGAGGCACTGGGCGTGGACATCAACAACCTGCTGGTCAGCCAGCCGGACACCGGTGAGCAGGCCATGGAGATCTGCGAAGCGCTGGTGCGCTCCGGTGCCATCGACGCCATCGTGGTGGACTCGGTGGCAGCCATGGTGCCCCGTGCCGAAATCGAGGGCGAGATGGGCGACAGCCATGTGGGCCTGCAGGCCCGTCTGATGAGCCAGGCCATGCGCAAGCTCACCAGCGTCATCGGCAAGACCAACACCGTGTGCGTGTTCATCAACCAGCTGCGTGAGAAAGTGGGTGTCGTGTACGGCAACCCGGAGGTGACCACCGGCGGCCGTGCCCTGAAGTATTATTCTTCGGTGCGCATCGACATCCGCCGCGTGGAGGGCCTGAAGGATTCTTCCGGCCAGTTCATTGGCAACCACACCCGCGCCAAGATCGTCAAGAACAAGGTGGCCCCGCCGTTCCGTGAGGCAGAGTTTGACATCATGTTCGGCGAGGGCATCTCCAAGGTGGGCGAGCTGCTGGACCTGGGCGTCAAGCTGGGCATCGTGCAGAAGAGCGGTGCATGGTTCAATTACGGCGACATGCGCCTGGGGCAGGGCCGTGACAACTCCAAGCAGTTCCTGAAGGACAACCCGGAGATCGCCAACGACATCGAGGGCCAGATCCGTGCCAATGCGGATAAGCTCTATGCTTCCCGCCGCTCGTCCGGCCGTACTGCTGCCGCCGACAAGGCCGAGGAAGCTGCCGCACCTGCCGAGGGCACCAAGGAGCCGGTGGTCAAGGCTCCGGCCCGCAGCAGCGAGAGCGAGCTGGACATCATGGTGGAGGACTAAATGTCCTTTTACCGTAAGAGTTACCGCCCGCGCCGGGGCGGGGAAGAACCGGAAAAATGTGCTGACCCGGCCAAGGCCCGCGCCCGTGCGCTGGATGCCCTTTCGGCCCGGGAGATGACCAGCACCCAGCTGTATGAGCGGCTGTGCGCCCGCTTCACCGAGCAGGCGGCGTTCCTTGCCGATGTAGCTGCCAAAAATAGACATAGCACCGATGCCCAGGCTCAGGGTGAAAAAGGCCTGATTCATCGCACCCACCAAGGTGTTGACGATGCCTACCTCCTTCATGCGGCCAAAGTCAGGCACCAGGAAGAAGGAAAGACCCTCCTTTGCGCCATCCATGAAAAGGCTGTTCACAGCCAGAATGACCATGATGAGGAGCAGGGCGATCATCATGCCCTTGGTCACACGCTCCAGACCATTCTGCAGGCCCTTGGCGCAGACCAGAATGCTCAGAACGACCACGAACACCATCCAGAAGGTCATAATGCCAGGGCTTGCCAGCATCTCGGTGAACTTGCCCGCCACCTCGTCTGCGTTCAAGCCGGAGAGCTTTCCGGCGGCGGTCATATAGAAATAGTGCAGCATCCAGCCTGCAACGGTGGTGTAGAACATCATCAGCAGGTAACAGCCGATCAGGGTAAAATAGCCGTGGATATGCCACTTCTGGCCTGGCTTTTCCAGCACCTGATAGGCCCGCACCGGGCTTTTGCGGCTGGCACGGCCCACAGCAAATTCCATGGTCATAATGGGCAGACCCAGAATGACCAGGAACAGCAGGTAAAACAGTACAAAGGCTCCTCCGCCGCCCTGACCTGCCATATAAGGAAATTTCCACACGTTGCCAATGCCGATGGCACAGCCTGCCGACAGCAGGATGAAGCCCAGCCGCGATTTCAGCGTTTCACGTTCCATAGTAAATTTGTCCCCTCCAATAATTTCAGCCGCCCGCCTTCTGCACGAAAAACAGGCGAAATCAGTTTATTATATCACAAATTGGAAGAGAATGGAGTGCTTTTTCGTATTTTCCCTTGCAAATTTCTTTCATCTTATATAAAATAGACAAGATGAAATGTGTACAACACGGAAAGGAACAACCGGATGGTCTCAGACGAAACAGCCTACCGGAAGTATCTGGCCTGAGACGAAGCTGCCGCTCAGCTGTTGGTGGAGCGGTATGGCGACGCGCTGACCCTTTACATCAACGGCGTGCTGGGCGATATCCACGAGGCAGAGGATCTGATGATCGAAGCCTTTGCCCATATTTTTGCAAGAGAACGGCCCATTCAGGATGGCTGCTTCAAGGCTTACCTCTATAAAACCGGGCGCAATCTCGCATTGCGCTGCAAGACCCGGCGGCGGTTTTTTCTGCCGCTGGAGGAACTGCCTGTTGAACTGCCGGACGAGGCACTGGCCGAAACCGGGCTGTTCCAGAACGAACAGCACCAGCAGCTGTACGCCGCACTGGGCAAGCTCAAAAAGGAATACCGGGAGACACTTTTTCTGGTCTATTTTGAAGAACTGAGCTACCGACAGGCCGCACAGGTGCTGGGACGCACCGAGCAGCAGGTAACGAACCTTGTGTACCGGGGCAAGCAGCAGCTGAAACAACTTTTGGAACAGGAGGGATATCAGTATGAAAACTGATGCCGAACGGATGGCGCTGATCCGCCAGCGCACGGCAGATGCTGCTGATCGATGCAGGCTGTATGGCGGCCTGTCTTGTGCTGGTGGTCTGCCTGGGCCTTGCCATGCCCGGCTGGGCAGGCACATCGGTCGCGCTGCATGTTTCCCCCACCGGCACCGCCGGGATGCTGAGTGAGCGCGGAGCCGACGGTTATATCCTGGTGGGCGTACTCTCGTTCCTGCTGGGCTCCTGCGTGACCATCCTGCTCTACCGCCTGCGCCGCAGCAGTGAAAAGAAGCACACGAGGGACGACGATGAGCTTTGAGATCATTGACAACACCTTTCAGGTGATCGTGCTGGCTGCGATGGCGCTCCTCGCCTTTCTCCTCGCCTTCCGGCGCAGCAGCCGCTCCTGCCTGATCCTGGCGTTCGGCTACGCCAGCTTTATGATGGGCACTTTGTACTACCTGCTCCATCTGATCATTCTGGGCCATGGGCCGCAGGTGTTTTATGTGGCCGAATGCTCCTGGATGGCCTCGTATTTCTTTTTTCTCTCGCTGGAGATCCTCTATTGGGAGGGCCTGCGCCCGCCGTTCTCCCCTTTTGCGCTGGCGGCCGGGGTGGTCATTGCCGGAGTTGTCATGCGGGTGCAGGTGTTTGGCCCCTCTCCGCTGATGTCCGGTGCGCTGGCGCTCACCTTTGGCACGCTGGCCTATCTCTGTTTTTCGGCCCTGCAAAAGGAAAAACGGCTCCGGCCTTATGAGATCGCACTTATGTTTGAAATGTCCTTGCAGATCCTTCTGTTCGTTGCCTCCGAGTTCATCCGTGATTACACCCGGTTCAACCTTTACTATGCTGTGGACATCCTGTTGACCCTCACGCTGGTCAGCTTCCTGCCCCATATCCTGCGGGAGGAGCCCCATGACCTACATTGAAACCATCTTTTTGTGCCTGGCGCTTCCCATGCTGCTCTCCCTGCTGTTCACATCGGGCAGCCCCCGGCGCTTTACCCTGTTCGTGGTGCTGGGCATGGCCACCTGCCTGCTTTCGGCTTATGTCAGCAGCTTTTTCATGGGGCGGCACCAGTGCAGTGCCGTGACCACCGCCATTGAGATTGCACCTGTCTGCGAGGAGATCCTGAAGCTGCTGCCTCTGCTGCTCTACTTTTTGATCTTTGAGCCGGATTCCCACAAGCTGACTCCTGCGGCCATTGGCATTGCAGTGGGCTTTGCTACCTTTGAAAACGTCTGCTACCTGACCGAAAACGGTGCAGGAAGTTTTGTTTTCCTGCTCATCCGCGGCATGTCCGCCGGGGCCCTGCATCTGGTCTGCGGCATCCTGACCGGTCTGGCACTGGCCTATGTGTTCCGCCGTCCGTGGCTCACCTGCACCGGCACGGTGGGAATTCTGGGGGTCTGCATGGTGCTGCACGGCATCTACAATCTGCTGATCACCGCCGACGGCTTCTGGCAGATGGTCGGGTACTTCTTTCCTTCTGCCATCATCGTCACCCTGTTTGCAGCAAGGCTGCTCCACAGGGGCAGGCACACTGTTTTTCGCTGACCGTTTCCCGCTCTTTCCCGGAGCGGGAAATTTTTTTAAACTTTTTTCAAATTTGGGTGAAAGGAATCGGCGCGAACTGTATTATAGGAGATAGAGAGGACGGAAAGCAGTCGCTCTGATGATCTCTCAAAAAGGAGGGACTGTCCATGACCCAGAAGGCGATTGTTCGTATGGAGGAAATTCGCCGCCGCACACGCAGGCTTCGTCAAAGGCGGGCACATCGAATCAACTGCACTCTCTCCGCAGTTTGTCTGTTTTTGACAGTCGGCATTGCGTCCCTGCTGTATCAGGAGCATGTTCCGGGTCTTTCCATCGTTCTGGCCGGGTACGGCTCGGTGCTGCTGCACAGCGGCGCTGATGCTTATATCGTGGTCAGCGTCGGCTCCTTTGTCACCGGCGTTGTATTCACGTTGCTCGGCATCCGGTACAGGCAGTACAAAGCACTGCACCGCCCCTTCTCCCCGGATGCTGCAGACAAGGCTTCCTCCCAAAGCCTCTCTGACGACCAGTAGCGCCCTCCATGCTCTTCTCCCACACACTTTTCTCCATACCCCGAAAAGGCTCTGCCGTTTCTCCCGGCAGAGCCTTTTCCCTTTCAACCAAAAACAGCACGCCGAAACCGAACGGCGTGCTGTTTTTTCTGGTTCTATGGTTATCTGTCCCACTTGTCGCACAGAGCGTTGATCTGGTCGGCGAACTTGGCGAGGTCCTTGTTGGCACCGCCCTCGTTGTGCTCGATGACCCGCAGCAGGCGCTTGCCGG
>ERZ779876.3040-NODE-3040-length-10916-cov-2.539269_pt1 | contig 10916 bp, 5 predicted proteins | sample MGYA00511068_ERZ779876 | MGnify/ENA primary metagenome ERZ779876 (study PRJEB29588, sample SAMEA1970858) | human gut metagenome | biome: human gut; feature: human-associated habitat; material: faeces | place: Denmark | collected 2008/2010 ... | reverse complement strand
CTCGCGGCGCTCGGGGCGTGCAGCCTCGGCGGCCTCGGTGCGGACCTCGGGAGCCTGATTTTCGGCCATGAGAATGCCTCCTTAAAAATCTTCGATTAAAACGGCAGATCGTCGTCCTGGACGCTCTGCATGTCCCCGGAGGGGCGGTTGCCGCTCTGGGACGGGGCAAAGGAGGCGAATTCGCCGGAATCTCTGGGACTGAGGAACTCGACGCTGTCGGCGACGACCTCTGTCACATAGCGCTTCGAGCCGTCCTGCGCGTCATAAGTACGCGTCTGAATGGTCCCGACGACGCCGACACGGCGCCCCTTTTTCAAAAACCGATAGCAATTGTCCGCCTGAGCGCGCCACACGACGATCGGAATGAAATCCGCTTCGCGCTGGCCGCTCGCGTTGGTAAAGCGGCGATTGCAGGCGATGGTAAAAGTGCAGACGGAAACGTCGTTCTGCGTTTTGCGCAGCTCGGGGTCCCGAGTCAGGTTTCCGACCAGAAATGCCCGGTTCATACAACGCCCTCCTTATTCGGCGGCTTCGACGGTTTCTTCGGCTTCGGGAGCGTCTTCCGCGGCTTCGGCTTCGCCGGCCTCGGGAATGCGCGTCACCATGAAGCGAAGCACGTTCTCGGAAGAAATGCGCAGGTTGCGCTCCAGCTCGGCGGGAACGTCGCTTTCGGCGTCAAACGTCATCTGCACATAGTAACCCTCGTTCATGAAACGGATGGGATAGGCAAGACGCTTGCGGCCCCAGGGCTCGACCTTGACGACCGTACCGCCGTTTTCCGTCACCATGGCGCTGAAACGATCGATGAGAGCCTTCTTGGCGGCCTCGTCGATGGTGTCGTGGTAGATATAAACCACGTTCATACCCTTGATGAGTGCCTGTCGGTCGGCACGCTTCATGCCGATGATGTCCTTATACTTGAGCGCCACGCTGGCCGGGTCCGCCGCCTTCAGGAGCTTGTCCCGGTTGGGAGCCTCAGTGGATTGTCCGTCGGCCAGCACCGCCAGTCGCTCGGTCTTGCCGCTCTTCAACTCGACGGACAGCTCCTTATGCGGAAGTAGCGCCGCCATGCCAAACTTGGTGATCGTCGGGAAGATGCCCTGCATGGACTTCAGGTCCACCTTGGCCTGCGTCTCACGCTGCAGCTGTTCAGCGAGAGTAGCCGCCACCTCGTACCGCATGGCATCGGAGATGATCACATATACCTTGCTGTCGGAAGCCGCCACCTGTCGACGGTAAAAGTCCGTCTGCTGCGGCACTTCCAGCACCCGGCCATACTCGCGCAGGTTGTCCGCACAGGCATCCGACCAGTTGTTGCCCAGCTGGCCGAGGAACCAGGTGGTATAGAGCCCTTCAACCTTCTCCATCACATGGGTAAACAGATCGGACAGTTCCTCGTGATAATTCTTCAGGCTCTCGGAATAGCTCTTATGGAACTCCCGGTAATAGGTGTCCATGACGTAGTATTCCGTCGTGTATTCCTTCCACACTTTTGCAGGCTCCACGGTATGGAACCCTGCGGAGTGTTCCTTGAAGAAGGCCTGCATCTTGGCAACCTGCAGGATGCCTTCATAGTAGTTCTTCACATCGTCGTACCAGACACAGGTACGGCGTTTTTCCACGGTCTGGGTGATCGTGTCCACGTCGATGATGTGGTCGCTGATCTCGGTCATCAGCTTCACAAGGATAACCTCGTTGACGCATGGAAAGACTTCAGTCTCCACCAGATCGGCCACTTGCAGTTTTATGAACCGCTGCGGGAGCTTCAGCTCATTTTCCACGTAGGCCGCGATCTCATATATGTCCTTGGCATCCTCGCTGTGCATCCAGTCAGACACGAAGTCATAGCAATACGCTTGATGCGCGGAAGAGAGGAACATCTGCAAACCGCTAAGGAACTCCTGCCGCATCGTTCGGGTGGATGCCGTCAGGAGAATATGCGTGGCCAGCTGGGCGAGGTCGGAATCCATGTCCTGGTATCCGGTGCCCTGTGCCACCATGCGCCAGAATGCCTCGTCGATGCCGTAGTTCACGAACTCCTGATAGACCGCATTGCTGTCCTTCAGAAGCCCTGCCTGCAGCACGGCCTTGATGATGGCGTTCGGCTTGGCATCCTTCAGGCCTGCCAGTGCCGCCATGATGGCCATCTGCAGCTGGGCAGGCGTAGTCGGAGTGACCGGTTGAGCGGACACCTTGTTCCGGCGGGCCTGCGCATTGAAGAACTTCCGGTACTGCTTGAAGCTGCGCCGGAGCGCAGGCGTCTGGGGGATGCCCATCTCGTCCATCCACATGGAGACCAGATCGGCACGGAACTCCTCACCGTACAGCTCCACGTCCAGCAGCCAGTTATCCTCGTCGGACTCATAGGCGAAGGGACGGTACACCAGATAGTTGCTGGTGGGATCGTCCACGGCCAGCAGCTTCTTCACATAGAAGTTGTTGGTGCCGGTGAGCGCGACGACCTTGGCCCCGCCCAACGTGATCTCATCCAGTTTGTCCACGAACTCCTGATCCTCGTCGATCCAGACGACGATCCGGCGCTTATAGAACTCCGGCAGCGGTGCCGCAAACCGACGGTTCAAGTCCTGTATTATCTTTTCGGCATCCATATACATGCCTCCTCGTTTCCTATCGGGTATAGCGGACTTTACAATTGGAACAGAACATATCGCGTCTCATACTTCCCGGCACAACAGGGAATAACTTCCCATAGTTTTGATAGCAAGCCGGGCAGTAGACTATGTTCTTTCCTTCAGCAATATCAGACTTTTTTACCATGAGCCCGCGCTCATTCATTTCAATATCACTTGCCTCAGTTTCTTCATTGGAAACCTCAACCTTAATATTCTTTATCTCATGGATGAAGGTATTTCGTTTTTGCTCCCAGATAATTGCAGCCTTTTTCCTTAAATTGAATTCCTCTACAAACATGTCATATAGCTGGTTGAGCTTGTCTTGCAATTCAGTCTCTGCATTATCCAGCTTAATAGCAATCGCATTCTGGTTGACCACACCGCGCATATCGGAAAATCCGAAACCCGGAAGAAGGAAAGATGTGCAATTGCTGCGTAACACCCAAGCCGCTCCCATTTCATTAAGACTTACCGGGCTTTGGTAGTAGTTGGAAGAATGAACGATGATAACATGCAGTCTGTATTCTCGGAACTGCTCTCGAAGATAATCAAATATGTCTTTGCCGACAGGAATATCGTATCCGGGGAGTGAGCTGCAGAACACTTGTGTCTGATCAAGACCCATACCATCTAAGAGAGCGACCAATTTAGTCACATACTCCACATCTTTGGATGAATGGCTGATAAAGATTTTAGGTGGCAAATCTGCTTCTTGTTTGTTAGGCACATAATACTTATCGACATTACGTTCCATAGCTTGCAGTCTCCCCTTGATATTGTTGAAATCGCGCCGATCATTCCAGCCATTAAACGGCGATGTTAGAGCGTGCAGAGTGTCTGCAGCAAACCCGTCATTCGTCCTATCTACAATGTCTTGTACTTCCAAGGAAACTTCCTGAAGCCAAAGCTGAAATTGCTGGACATCGTGGATTTCATCTATCCCTGACGCGGTAAAGCCGGGAGTTGGAGCTGTTCTGTGGAAGAGTTTTTCAATCTCATCGACTTTTCCAACAAGCTCTATAAATCTTTCTTTCATATTGCCTCCAGAAAGCTCTCCTCACTTAATCTTTGCCAGCACATCCTTAAAGATTTCGTAGTTGTGCTTCACACCATCATCCAAGTCGATCTTGATCATCTGGTCGGCGAGGTGATGGATTTTTTCTTCGTAGACACGAATTTCGTCGGCCTGCGCCTGCAATTTTGCCAGCTGCTTGGACAGCTTCACGCGCTCGGAAGTGGACGCGCCGCCCATGCGCTGTTCCAGATCAGTGATGGCCGTGCGGTACCGGGACTGCTGCTCGTGGACATAGTCCGTGCGGATACGGGCGATGGTGTCCGGCTGATAGCGGTGCATGTAGATGAGGCACTTGAAGCCGTTTTTCTTGCCGCTGTCGAAGAGCCAGTAAATCGGGCGCTTTCCGGACCCAGTTATGGAATAAGTTGAGCAGTGATCGAAATAGAATTCATTAATAAAGTAGCTTCTAAGCACTTCACGTGATGATCCTTTGCCACCAAGGACTGACGCTATATTGCTCAGATTCTCCTCCAGATTATTCTTTCCAAACACCTTCTCTACAAAGGATACAAAACGTCCTACAATATCATCCTCGAAATACTCATCGTCACATATTGGAATAATCCCATCTCTGTCCGGTTGAAAGACATTATGCTCAGAGCTATCCCAGTCTCCTCCTGCGAAGATGATGCCCGGTCTATCAAGTGAATATCTGCCAAACATACATCCTACTGCATACGAAATAAAGCTACGATAATCGCGCTGGATGTCTGCGCGACGAACTGTTACATCCGAGTCACTAACTTCTGCAATGAGTTCCTGATTAAGACCATAGAAATCAATGAAGATTCTATTCAACGCCTCCTCGTTTTCTTTAATCTTCTGGAATCTCTCTTCTGCGATTCTTTGCCAGTCTTGAAAAGCCTGAGAAATAGTTATTGTCTCGCCTCTTTTTGACGCGTTGCGAGCGGATGTAATGAATGGGTGTTCTTGAAAATCCCAAGACAGCTCAAATGAGTCCCATTCATCTTTACTCAAACCAACGCATTCTTTCACCAAAGTGTCAATCTCGTCTTTTTGATCCACCCCAATACTGAAAGGCAAAGACTCAAGATACCCAGATGGAAAATTAATCGTTGGATTAATGATAGAGAAAATATACTCTGCAACCCTTGTCGAGAGAAAGCCGAGCACTGTCCACAAATAATCATGTTTCGTTACCTCACAAAGCGGACCAGCTGCATCATGCGTAAACCCAACGGGGGAATACCGACAGTGGAATTTCGAGGCTGATATACTGTTCCAAGTTATTCCCTCTTTAAACTGCTGTGTACCATTATAATTATGAGAGCGTACTCGCTTGCCCATATAATTATCGTACTTCAACTCGTAGCCATCATTTTCCCAGTTCAAAACAAATGATGCATTACCATACCATTTTCTGAAATCTCCACCTTTCTGAAGTGGATACCATTTTTTCTTCATGGGATCATGACCCGGGGTAGCACTGAATTCAATATTATCCATACCTACTTCATGCCACATTCTTAAAAATCTATCATTATCTCCAGAAACCATTCCAATTCTTGCATCTATGTATTCTTTAAGGCTTGGAAAGTCGAATATCGAAAGATTTTTAAGCCAGTAAGCAATTGGCTGTCCGGGAATCTTCAGAAAGTCGTCCTGACAAGCAGTATTAGCACCTGTCCTTGCAAAGAAAGCACGTTCTCTTACCTCTGGAGTTTCGACGTCTCCCTGCTTCATAAACAACCGAAGATACGCTCCTTGATATCCTTTAATGTGTTTCTTTGAGATAACAAAGGTCGTGGTCCCGAAATCGCTACCAAAAATGCCTCTTCCGGGATGAACCATTGATATGAGTGTGTTGTTTCGAATCACGTTACCTCTTAATTTCTCGTAACTCGAAATAAACATCCATACAGGGATGTTAATCATGGCCATGCATCCAGATTGTGCGCACATGTCGATCGTTTTTTCCATAAAAACTGTGCTCAAATCTGACTTCGTTTCGGGATATTCATTTTTTACATAATCTGAGAGTTTCGCTCCCATTCCAGAACTGCCCATATATGGCGGGTTAGTTACAACCACATCGTACTTCTGCGCTAAAGATTCGCCTATATTTATGAGTTTTTGGAGTCTTTCCGAGGCTTCAACTTCACCATGTATATCAAGATGAAGTTGCCCTTCTTCCTCTCTGGGCACAGCAAAACGTCGCAACAGATCCCAGTCGCACGGCGTAACGTGGATGATACTGCCATACTCCTTGGCGTCGTGCATTTCTTCAACCAGCCGCATGGCCTGTTTGACGGCCTCTCCATATTCTTCCTGTGAGAGGTTCAGGCCCATGTCATGCATCGGCGCAGAAGTGATGCCGTTGCTCTCCTCGATGGCATACACATGCGGTTGCACTTTCCGAGTGAAAAAGCGCCGATCGTACTGGCGGGCCTTCATCATCACAGCAAAATAGGACAGCTGAGCGGCACGTTCGTCGATGTCCAGCCCCCACAGATTGTTTTCCACGATTTTGACCGCCGCCTCGCGGGCAGAATAACCGTAATCCTCGTAGATACGGACAAGCACATCAAAGAGCACGCAGAGGATATGGCCCGAGCCCATGCAAGGGTCAATGACCCGGATTTCTTCTGGTTTCAGGGCAGCATATTCCTTCCGTATGGTGGCAAGCTGTGCCTGCACCTCTGGCTCCTGCTCGGCCTCGTCCAGATAGTACTTCCATTCGGATTTCAGGGCATCGTTGGGATGGCCTTCCAGCCAAAGGCGACCAAGGCTGTTTTCGACCATGTAATGGACGATCCAGTCCGGCGTGAAAAGCTGCGTGGCCGCAGGGATATTCTCCTTGGTGATTTTGATATTCTTCTTCAGATCGGCGAAGACCTGATCCTTCGGCTCGGTGTTGTAATACTGGTACAGCCAGCCAATGATCTGCACCTGATCCGTCCAGTCCTCCTCCGGGATGGTGGTGACCATCTGCTCAATCACGCTGCCCTCGCGGAGCAGGTAATCCGGGAGCAGCAACTCGGTGTAGTCCTCGATCCGCTGGAACATTCCGGGCAGGATGCTGTTCAGCGCATTACACTGAACAATCAGCAGGTACTTGAACAGCTCCTCGCTCTTGTTGGCGCTCTCCAGCTCATAGATCTTGTTCCTGTCCAGACCGTCCAACTCCAGATGGATGGCCTCGGCAAGAATCTGCGGCTTGAACTCCCCGGCGTCGTTGGTAAACACACGGATGTGGGAGGGCAGGGAGCCATTGACCTCCATGAAACGCAGGGCGGCAAAACGGTTGAACCACGTATAGGCCACTTCCTCCATGACCTGCTCATAGCCCTTTTCCTTGATATTGCGGATCAGTGCCTGACGCTGCCGCTTTTCAGCCTGCGACAGCAGATGACCGTTCACGATCTCTGCGTTCGGCTCACCGGCATCCTTCGCGGTGATCCCGTAAACAAGGGCACGCTGGGAGACGCGCTCGATCAGCTCGCGCCTTGCCCAGACCGCGTATTTCTTAATGGCATTCTTATCCATAGTACCCTCCGTTAGTTCAGCTTGATGCCGTCGCATCCTTTCAGCAGCTGCTTCATATTGGTACGAATTTTCTCAACGTAGGCATCAATTTCCTCTTCGGACTTCAGGGTCTTCGCCGGGAACATCGCCTGCCGGTGGATGGCCTTGATGACTTCCTTCTTCGGAACAACGGGCATAGTCTCTCCGCCGCTGCTTGAAGGCCCAAATGAAGTAGGCTTTACCGGCGGATTTACGATGCTCTCGATCCGGCTGACGGTATCATCCTTGTACTGCCAGATCGGCGGCACCAGACCATCCAGCAGGGCCAGCGCCTGGTAAGAAGCAATCTTCTGCTTCTGTTGGGTAAAGTAGTTGTCTGCCGTGTTGGAGATATTTCTGGCGGTGGCATTATCACCGGCCAGCGTATGGATTTCTTCCATACACTGACGGACGATCTCCAACAACTCCTCACGCTTGGCATCCAGCATTTTGCCATGAGAGGCCTTTACCTTCGCCATGAGGCCGTTCAGCTCCGGAATGCGATCATACCGGAACTTGCCGCCGGTGGGCATCATGGTGATCAGACGGATCTGGTTCAGCGCCTCATGGGCCTCGTCGTCCTTGGCGATGTAGTCTCGGTCTACACTGAGATCCTGCTCATACTGCACAGCGGCGTCAAACAGAGTGACGCGGGTCTTGAAGAACTCCTCGATCTCCTGCAGCTCGTCACGCATGTCATAGAGGGTATCCTCCCGGTCAATGACACGCTGAATCAACGCCGTGTTATCCTTCTGCTGGGAGAGGATGTCCTTTACCAGCACAATAGCCTGCTTGACCTTGCCCTGATCCGGATACTTGTGGCCGTCGTAGCGAGCATCCAATTTGGTGTAATGGTCCAGCTCACCGTTGAACTTTTCCACGATGTGGGCGATCAGACCGTCCTCATCCTCCGGCACGTCCATCTCATCGAAGAAGTCGCGCAGGAAGTCACGGACCTCACGGATCTTCTGGATGGAAACAACCTGTCGTTTGGAAATGGCGGTCTTGCCGATCTCGCTCTTCTTGCGGAGCATATCCGGCAGTTTGGGATCGCTGGGCTGGATGGTCGCGCCGCCGTACTTGATGGTAACCTTCTGGTCATAGATCAGCATGGCTACGACAGCCGCGATGTCGATCTCACGCCAGCCGTAGGGCTTTTTCTGGAACCGATCCTGCAGGTCGGACATGGTGGTCGGGAGATTCTGGTTAAACTGGATCTCCAGATACTTTTCCACCTTGGCAGCTGCGTCACGGTTGGGTTCGGTGCCCGGAAGGCAAATTTCCTCACCGTGGAGGATCTTGTAAATGTCCGCGTCCGTCTCGGCGAACTTGGTGATCAGGCCGAGGTCGCTATACACATGAGCAACCAGATACTCCAGCGCCTGGTCAATCTTGCTCTTTGCATCGCCGCCCTTGATCTCGATGTGTTCGCCGTCCACATAGAATTCAGCTTCCGCAATGGCCTTCTTCAGGTCTTCGGCAGCGGTGAGCTCGTACTTTCCGGCCTCGTCCTGCTGGTCACGGATGATGTCCTGCACGGACTTGGGCAGCTGCGCCACGTTGCGCTGTTTCACGTACTTGCGGATCTTCATGGCGCTTTCGAGGGATTCGTAGTACGGATTCTCCGCCAGCACCACAACGGCACGTCCAGCGGACTCCACCATCAGCCGCAGCTCGTTCTTCTCGGCGGGATCAGTGGCCACGGTCAGCACGCGCAGCATCATGCCGCCGGTCAAAGCGCCGACCGCCTGTCCGTCCACCATCTGGTCGAAAGCAAAGTCATATTTGCCATAGCGGAACTTCTTGGTGGTATAGATGTCCGCAAAGATCATCTGTGCGATGCGACCCACGATGTCCGCCGTCGCAACAGGGGTATTCTTAATTTCACGCTGGATGTCCTGCTCCTCGTCGGTCAGGAAGTTGTATGTATCACCGGAACGCCCAATATAGTTCTGGCTCATCAGGCGATCCAGAGACCCTCGCACCTGCTCACGCATGGTGATCTTATCCAGCCGGATGTCGTCCGCCATCAGGATGACGATGTTGTCCAGATTGGCCTTCACATCGTCCACGTAGCGGACCAGATACAGGAGCTTCAGCACGTCCACGTCCTGGGGCTCGATGCCGTTGCCGTCAACGGCTGCACGTTCGCAGCGCTCGATCACACGACGGATGGAACTGTCGAGGAAAGTATGGACGGTATCATAGAAGAGGTAGAACGGAGCCAGCGCGTACTCATCCTTATCCTCGATCTTCTGGGCAGCCTCTTGGAAGCCGGACAGCATGGAACGCTCACCACCGGAGAGGTGCTTGCCGGAATTGCCGTGCTTGCGGATCTCGGCAAAGACCTTCTGCATGAGGATGAACTGGTACGGCACGAACGGGAAGTTCTTAGCGAACTCGCCCGCGCCGGTATAACCCTTGATGTCCAGAATGGCGTCGGTGAAGGAGAAAAGGTTCCGCAGCACGGAGTCGTTGGCGGCATACACCTGCTCCAGATCGTGCTCGGCCTCGTTCGTCTTCAGAAGGATACGCTTCTGGATAACCTCATCCGCAGAGGAGGAGGACAGGGACAGGCGGGTTTTGAATCGGGCCTGAATACGGGAGAACTCATTCTCGCGGGCTTTGATGATCTCATCGATAGCTTCCTGCCCGGTGCAGACCACCCAGACCTTGCCGCCGCACTCGCTGCCGATCTTTTCCACGAGGGATTGCAGGTTGATCAGCAGGTCTGTATCCCCGCCGACGTACTGGCCGACCTCGTCGATCATGAACAGGAGCCGGAAGTCACGAGGCTGCGTGTCCACGTATTCCTTAATCTCGGAAACGAGCTGAGCGATGGAAGTCTCCACGGTCTCGGTGCCGTTAAACCAGTTGCTGGCGGCCTGCTCACTCATGCCGAGTACGTCCTGCAGAGTGGCGACGATGTCATCCTCAAAGAAAGCGTAGGCATCACGGGACTCCAACCAGGACGCGCCGTTTTTCTCCTCGAACACGCGCCGGAATTCCTCGGTTTTGCCCTTCTTGGCGATGAACTGCTCCAGCTTGGCCACCTTCAGGTTCTCGCCGTAGAAGCCTAGGTAGTTATAAAACATCTTGGCGAAAACGCGCAGCACGGCGGTTTTGTCCTTGTTGATGGAGCCTTCGATATCGATGTTGAAAAGGATCGTATCCGTCCGACCTTTTGTGGCACGGTCGATCAGCATGAAGGTGGCCGGATCGTCGGCAAACTTCGCCCGGAACCTCTCCACGGTCTTCACGCCCTGAACCTCTTTGTTTTCCAGCAGGTAGGACAGCATTTTCAGGAAGTGAGATTTACCACTTCCGAAGAAGCCGGAGATCCAAACGCCGATGTCGGCGGTGGTCTCGTTGAAAGACTCGATGTAATTGTTGAAAAATGTGATGAAGTGCTTCTTCAACTCTCTGGTGATAACATACTCATTCAGTTCCTGCACGAGCACGCTGCTTTCATCTTGATCGACCTTGACGACGCCGTTGATTTTACGGTTGATGTCGTCTTTAAACATCGATTGAATTCTCATGTGGCGGCTCCTTCCTTATATCACGTTAAACGCCCTGTAATACGGATTCGGCGTCAGCTTATCAAACAGTTTCACATAGCGGCCATCGAAGGTACCCGGATACATTACCAGCACAGGAACATCCGAGAAATATGGCTGCAT
>ERZ779876.3038-NODE-3038-length-10920-cov-2.819236_pt1 | contig 10920 bp, 8 predicted proteins | sample MGYA00511068_ERZ779876 | MGnify/ENA primary metagenome ERZ779876 (study PRJEB29588, sample SAMEA1970858) | human gut metagenome | biome: human gut; feature: human-associated habitat; material: faeces | place: Denmark | collected 2008/2010 ... | reverse complement strand
ATTTTCAGCGGGTTCACCGACTGGCACTCGCACATTCTGCCGGGTGTGGACGACGGCGTGCGGACGATGGGGGAGTCTTTGGAGATTCTGCGTCTGTACGAAGAGCTGGGAGTAAGATCCGTATGGCTCACGCCGCACATCATGGAGGACATTCCCAATACCACCGCTCATCTGCGGGAGCGGTTCGCGGAACTGCAAGCCTCTTATTCGGGGAGGGTCGAACTGCACCTCGCAGCCGAAAACATGCTCGACGGTCTTTTCGAGGAGAGGCTGGAAAAGAACGACCTGCTGCCATTGGGTGAAAACGGCGACCATCTGCTGGTGGAAACCAGTTGTTTCAGTCCGCCGATGGACTTGTACGGCATATTGGAGCGGATCAAGGCCAAAGGCTACCATCCGGTTCTCGCACACCCCGAACGGTATGGCTATATGGAGAAAGAAGAGTACCGACGGATAAAAGACATGGGCGTGAAGTTGCAGCTCAATCTCTTCTCAATAGTCGGCGCATATGGAAAACATATCCAAGAAAAAGCCGAACAACTTCTGAAATTCGGGGTGTATGATTTAATCGGAAGTGATTTACACTCGGAAAAATCAGGCACGACTTATTCCCGGAAACTAATGACAAACAAGATCCGAAGAAATATTTTAACGATATGAAAGGAATCGTTTTGGCCGGAGGTTCCGGCACCCGCCTTTATCCCATAACCAAGGGTGTCAGCAAGCAATTGCTACCAATTTATGACAAACCGATGATTTACTATCCCATTTCCGTGCTGATGCTGGCCGGAATACGGGAGATACTTATCATTTCCACGCCTCACGACCTTCCCGGATTCAAACGACTTTTAGGAGATGGCTCTGACTACGGCGTACAGTTCGAATATGCCGAACAACCTTCGCCCGATGGTTTGGCTCAGGCTTTTCTGATCGGAGAAAAGTTTATCGGGAATGATTCCGTATGTCTTGTTTTAGGTGACAACATTTTTCATGGAACGGGATTTTCCAAACTGCTGAAAGAAGCCGTAAGAAATGCGGAAGAGACTGACCAGGCAACGGTATTCGGTTATTGGGTCAACGATCCGGAGCGTTATGGTGTAGCGCAATTCGATGCGGACGGTAACTGCCTGTCGATCGAAGAGAAACCCGCACTCCCGAAATCGAACTATGCAGTCGTAGGGCTCTATTTCTATCCGAATAAAGTCGTCGATGTCGCCAAGCATATCAAACCCTCCGCACGGGGTGAGTTGGAGATCACCGCTGTCAACCAAGAATTTCTGCAAGAAAAAAGGTTGAAAGTACAGACTTTGGGACGAGGCTTCGCGTGGCTGGATACGGGCACGCACGATTCGCTGGCGGAGGCATCCATCTTCGTCGAAGTAATTGAGAAAAGGCAGGGATTGAAAATAGCGTGTCTGGAAGGAATAGCTTACCGCAAGGGGTGGATCAACAGGGAACGGATGGAAAAGCTGGCACAACCGATGTTGAAGAACCAGTATGGAAAGTACCTGCTGAAAGTGATCGACGAGATGGAACACACCGGAAAAGAAAATCTGGACTGACTTATGGATGTAACAAAAACTGACATAGAGGGTGTAGTGATTATCGAACCACGCATCTTTAAGGACGAAAGAGGCTATTTCTTCGAATCGTTCTCGCAACGGGAATTTGAAGAAAAAGTACGAAAGATCAACTTCGTGCAGGATAACGAAAGTATGTCCTCTTACGGGGTGATGCGCGGATTGCATTTCCAGCGGCCGCCTTTTACCCAAAGCAAATTAGTACGTTGCGTGAAAGGACGTGTATTGGATGTGGCAGTGGATATTCGTAAGGGCAGTCCCACCTATGGACAGCACGTAGCAGTAGAACTGACCGAAGATAATCACCGCCAGTTTTTCGTGCCGCGCGGCTTCGCGCACGGTTTTGCCGTATTGAGCGAAACGGCTATTTTCCAATACAAATGCGATAATTTCTATGCCCCCGAAGCGGATGGAGGTATCAGTATCAAGGATGAAAGTTTGGGTATTGATTGGCAAATTCCGATGGAGAATGCCATTCTGTCAGAAAAAGATATCAAGCACATATGCCTGGAAGATTTTGATTCTCCTTTCGATTACAACATCAATCTTTATCCTGAATTTGAACGATGAATATACTTGTAACAGGAGCCAACGGACAACTTGGCAATGAAATGCGATTAGTGGCCCAAAGCAGTAACGACCGGTATTTCTTCACCGATGTGAATCAGGCGGAAGGCGTAGAAACCCTCTATCTGGATATAACGGATCGGGATGCCATCAGGAAAATGGTGGCGGACAACCGGATAGATGTCATCGTGAATTGTGCAGCCTATACCAATGTGGATGCCGCTGAAAGTAATGAGGCATTAGCAGAAAAACTTAACGCTGAGGCTCCGGAGAACCTTGCCAAAGCAATGAAAGAGGTTGACGGACTGCTGATCCAGATTTCCACCGACTATGTGTTTGGCAAGGAACCTTATAATATTCCTTGCAAGGAAGAGCAACAAGGTACTCCTACGGGCGTGTACGGTCTGACGAAACTGCACGGGGAACAAAAGGTCATTGCCACAGGATGCAAGTATATCATCATCCGTACAGCATGGCTGTACAGTGAGTTCGGCAAGAACTTCTGCAAGACGATGATGAACTTGACTGCTACTAAGCCGCAGTTGAAAGTAGTGTTCGACCAGACCGGTACACCGACCTATGCACTCGATCTGGCAAAAGCCATTGAGTGCATATTGGCTGATTACAGCCAAGAAATGACACATGAACGGTATAGCAAGACGGGGATCTACCACTATTCCAACGAAGGAGTTTGCTCGTGGTATGATTTCGCCGAAATGATTGCCGGATATAACGGCACAACCGCCTGTGATATATATCCCTGCCACAGCAATGAATTTCCCAGTCCTGTCATACGTCCCTCTTATTCGGTTTTGGATAAGACAAAAAGCAAAGAGACTTTCGGCATTCGCATCCCCTATTGGACGGATTCGCTGAAGCAATGTATCATGAACCTTAAAAACGAACACTAATATGGCAAAGAGAAATATCGTCATCACCGGAGGTGCCGGATTCATTGGCAGTCACGTAGTGCGTCTGTTCGTCAACAAATATCCGGAATATAAGATCATTAACTTGGATAAGTTGACATACGCCGGAAACTTGGCTAATCTGAAAGACATCGAGGGTAAGCCCAACTACAAGTTCGTAAAGATGGATATTTGCGACTTCGAGGCTATCTACAAACTGATGCAAGAGGAACACATAGACGGCATTATCCATCTGGCAGCCGAAAGCCATGTGGATCGCAGTATCAAAGACCCTTTCACCTTCGCCCGTACCAATGTAATGGGAACCCTCTCTTTGTTGCAAGCCGCCAAATTATACTGGGAGTCCTTACCGGAAAAGTATGAGGACAAACGGTTCTACCATATCTCTACCGATGAAGTGTACGGGGCATTGGCGATGAACCATCCCGAAGGTATCAAACCTCCGTTTACCACCACAGCATCTTCTACTGAACATCATTTGGCATACGGGGATGATTTCTTTTACGAAGAAACGAAATACAATCCGCACAGCCCTTATTCCGCCTCGAAAGCAAGCAGCGACCATTTTGTCCGTGCCTACCATGACACCTACGGAATGCCAACGATCGTCACCAATTGCTCCAACAACTACGGGCCTTATCAGTTTCCCGAAAAGCTGATACCGCTTTTCATCAACAATATCCGTCATCGTAAACCACTCCCCGTTTATGGCAAAGGCGAGAACGTACGCGACTGGCTTTTTGTGGAAGACCATGCCCGTGCCATTGATCTTATCTTCCACCGAGGAAAAGTTGCCGAGACCTATAATATCGGAGGCTTCAACGAGTGGAAGAACATCGACATCATCAAGGTTCTGATACGAACTGTTGACCGCCTTTTGGGACGCAATGAAGGCGAAGATATGGATCTGATAACTTACGTCACCGACCGTCTGGGGCACGATGCTCGTTATGCCATTGATTCCTCGAAACTCCAAAAAGAATTGGGTTGGGAGCCGAGTCTGCAATTTGAAGAAGGCATCGAAAAGACCGTTCGCTGGTATTTGGAAAATCAAGCGTGGATGGACAACATAACCAGCGGAGAATATGAAAAGTATTACGAAGAGATGTACAAGTAGCAAGTAAATGGCTTGGTGACAGCGGGCAGCAGCATCGGGTAAGGCAATGAAAATGGTATAAAGCAAGTTCCATATGAAATACTGCTGAGACAGATAGACAAGGTTGATTACTTCTGGAACTTGCTTTATACCACCATGGGAACCGTGTGGGTATTTCTGGTTGGTAGCAACTACCAATTGCAAGTATATAATTGTATCTGTGGCACTCATGCTATTCAACTACAAAGCGCACTTCAGGGGATACATCTTCCTTGAAGCATTCGTAAAAGAGGTGAAAGAGGGGATAAAGAACGATTTCAAAGGCAAAGAAATACAAAGCCTTATCAAAGCCTATCCTATCGGAGACAATGGATTGTCTGTGGACCCATCTATGTGGTGCTTTCGATCACCCTTAGCTTAATTGGGATATGATATGTACAGAGAATATTTCAACTCAAATCAAATAGGCGTATTCCAGAAGAGGAATACGAAGACATAAAGCGCGTGGCACACACATCGTACTGTCGAACCCCAGTTAGGGCACATGTAGACAGTTTGCCACTTTTATTGATACAGAAACAATCGTCTATCAGAAGTATGTCAAGTTAGAAGACGGAAGAGATGCCTTTCAGGTACAACTATATCTTTACCAATTATGATGAAATATACCAAGCTATGAATATGATGCGGAAGCAGTAGCGGGTAATGTCCTGTCATATGTAGATGACAACATATGTATTGGGTTGAAACGTGTTGTGGGCGATGACTTTGTGCTTATGTTTGGTAGGGATAGAAGAGTTCCCGTACGTGTTGCAAAGTATGAATATCGGATGTCGTTTGTCGGAGGATCGACGCAAATTAGTGAAATACTAGCATCATGTCATCACCATTGAAGGAGGGTGGGTCATCCATTTTGCGTCAATTAGTTGAAATGACAAACCCATTACCCCCCCCCTGCAAAAAGCCTCGAATTTGTATAATCCGCACTTGGTCGCCCATGATAAAGAGAACCTGCTGAGCAGACTGGATGCAAGGAACCGTGCAATGCTGGGCATCGTCCAGTTCCAGAGCTATAACCTTGTCACCAACAACTGCGAGCATTTTGCAAACTGGTGTAAAACAGGAAAACACAAGAGTAAACAGATGTATAAGGCAATCGGTACGATGGCATGGTTAGCTTTGTTACTAATTATTAAACGCCCAAATGCTTTGATGGACAAAATGATAAAGGACTATTTGTTCTGATACAAACAAACTTGTAGGGATAAATAATCATAATCAGCGCTATAAACGATAAAGATAGTTCGTTTAACAAGACCAGATATATGTCAAGAGAGAAAATCATAGCCAAGAATACCACCTTGTTGTATTTAAGGTCGTTGTTCGGACTATTAGTATCATTATATACGAGTAGAATAATACTGAACGTACTAGGCGTAGAGAACTATGGAATATATAATGTAGTTGGGGGAATGGTGGCGATGTTTTCACTACTCTCCAATTCATTATCTGCAGCAATCAGCCGATACCTTACTTTTGAATTAGGTAGAGAGAACTTCAAAAGACTACGCATTATATTTTCATCTTCAGTCATCATACAATTAGGTATGGCTGTATTGATAGTTCTACTAGCGGAGACTGTAGGAGTGTGGTATTTGAACGAATATATTAATCTGCCAGATGGAAGGCTTGGTGCCGCACATTGGGTATTACAATTTTCAATTATTTCATTTGTTATCGGACTAATCAGTGTTCCCTATAACGCAGCTATTATAGCACATGAAAAGATGAAGTTCTTTGCATATATAAGCATATTGGAACAAGTTGCAAAACTTTTGATTTCCTATCTACTTTATATATCTCCCTTCGACAAACTGATAGCCTATGCATTCCTATTAGTTGTAGTATCCATTGGTATCCGCATGGTTTATGGAATATACTGTAAACGGAATTTTGAAGAGTGTAACGGCAAGCTCGTATTCGATAAAAATGTGATACGAAATATGTCGACATTTGCAGGCTGGAATTTTTTGGGTGCATGTTCGACAGTGTTAATTACACAGGGAGTCAATATACTAATGAATCTATTCTTCTCTGTTATTGTGAATGCCGCGAGAGGAATAGCAACGCAAATAGAGAATGTAGTGATGGGATTCGTCAATAATTTCACGACAGCCATAAATCCACAAATCACAAAATCATATGCATCCGGGGAAGGTGAATATATGTTCAAACTGATTTATAAAGGTTCTAAATATTCTTTTTTCCTCGTGTTCATCTTTGCGTTACCCATATCTCTTGAGACAGATTCAATTCTATCTCTGTGGTTAGGGGAAGTTCCATCAATAACTTGCGATTTTATCAGACTGACATTATTGGTATCACTTCTGTCTGTGATATCCAATACATTGGTAACCGCCATGTTAGCCACTGGTGATATCAAGAAATATCAAATCGTAGTAGGAGGAACCGGAATGTTGATATTTCCTCTGGTTTACTTAGCGTATTATATAGGTATGCCACCAGTTGCCTCATACATAATCACGTTTATTATTTTTAGCATTCAATTACTATATAGATTATTCCTGCTACGTAAAATGATACAATTATCAATAAGGAAGTTTATCAAGCATGTCATAATGAAAGATCTGTTTGTATTGTTCTCCTCAGCTCCTTTACCCATTATAATGCATTATTGTATCTCGTTTAATAACAGTTCCTTGAAATTGCTAACCATAACAATAATCTCAGTCATTACTACAATACTTTCAGTCTTCTTTTTTGGATGTGACACTGAGGAAAAGAGATTGATTGTTGATAAATTAACAAATATAAAGCATTATGTCCTACCTATACGCCATTAAAAATATCATTATTAAAATGCTGTCAAAGCGACCAATCGTCAAACCTGTTCATATTACACAGTTGCAAATGCCCAATATGCTGGAAGGCAGAACTGCTCTTATCACAGGAGGCACAAGCGGAATAGGCTACTCTATCTCCTGCGCTATGTATAATGCTGGGGCAGATATTGTCATTACCGGACGTAGTCAGAACCACCTTAACAATGCCGTAGAGAGAATCCTTCAGACAAGTTCATCAAGAAACGGGCATATACTTGGCATCGTGATGGATATGAAAGATGTAGATAAATTTGATTCTATATTCCAACATATTATTAATGCAACACCCCAAAAGCAAATTGACATATTAGTCAACAATGCGGGTGTACAGGAAGGATGCTTTGGCACTACAAAACCAGAACAATACGATGCCGTTTTAGATACTAATTTGAGAGGGGTTTATTTCCTTTCTCAAATCACAGCCAATTACATGAAGGATAATCATATAAAAGGCAATATCTTGAATATTGCGTCCGCAAGTAGCAATCGTCCGGCCAATTCTCCTTATATTTTGTCAAAATGGGGCATAAAGGGCCTGACATTAGGCTTAGCAAAGATGTTGATACCCTACGAAATCGTAGTTAATGGAATAGCCCCAGGACCGACTGCTACTCCTATGCTCCAGAGAGACGAGACGCAGGGAATAGAGAGCGACCGAAACCCGATGGGTCGTTTGGTATCTCCTCATGAGATAGCCAACATGGCTGTTATTCTGACTTCAGGTTTAGGTCGCTCGATAGTTGGGGATATAGTCTATATGACTGGCGGAGCCAGTCTTATAACTTTGGATGACGTGGAATGTAAAATATAAAGATAAAAAATGGGAATCAAAAATTATACAGCAGAAAGGAATTGCCAAATAGTTATAGCACTATTGAAAGCAAACTACATACGAAAAATTGTTGCGTCCCCGGGTGCAACTAATGTTAGTTTTGTAGCCAGTGTACAGTCTGACCCATATTTCGAGATATACTCCGTTGTAGATGAACGCTCGGCCGCATATTTCGCATGTGGCCTTTGCAAAGAGTCTAAAGAACCGGTCGTATTGAGCTGTACAGGGGCCACGTCATCTCGTGACTACATGCCCGGACTCACAGAGGCTTTCTATGGGAAATTGCCCATACTGGCCATCACCTCTTCAATGACCACATCTCATGTAGGTCATCTCTACGCACAGTCCACAGATCGTTCCACCCCTCCTGTTGATACAGTCGTCGATACTTTCACATTACAACCGGTAAAAGATGCCGATGACGAGTGGGATGTTACAATAAAAGTCAACAAGGCCATATCCTGTCTCTCCAAAAATGGAGGAGGACCAGTCCATATAGATTTAACAACACAATTTTCTATGGATTTTTCTGTGAAAGAGATACCTGCAGTCAGAACAATCCAACGAATTGATGTTGAAAGCACTTTCCCTCAACTTCCAAATGGCAAAATCGCAATCTTCGTTGGTTCCTATCCTAAGATGACAGAGAAACTATCACATCAGATTGATCAATTCTGCGCTGCACATGATGCAATTGTCCTATGCGACCACACCAGCGAGTATAGAGGTAAATATTGTGTTTTGTCGGCACTCTATGCAGCGCAGGAATTATATGATCCGAAATTACTTGATGTAGAATTATTGATTCATATGGGAGAAATCTCCGGAGACTATTACACGATTGGCTCCCTGCATCCAAAATTGGTTTGGCGATTAAATGAGGACGGTGAAATAAGAGACCGCTTTAACAAACTGACACATGTGTTTCAGATGAGTGCTCTGTATTTCTTCAGGCATTATACACCAAAGAATTTTGAACACAAAGAGGATTTTCATTCAGAGTTTGAAAGAAAGAACAATGAGTTGCTTGCTAAGATGCCCGTACTGCCTTTCTCGAATATTTGGATTGCATCAAAGACAACTGGAAGAATTCCAGCCAACTCTGTAGTACACCTAGGTATATTACAATCTCTTCGTGCTTGGAATTTCTTTGAAGCGAACCAAGGAGTAAAGTTTCATAGTAATGTAGGTGGATTTGGTATTGATGGTTGTGTGTCCACACTTGTAGGAGCTTCGCTTGTCAACCGTAACAATCTATATTTCGGAATCGTAGGAGATTTGGCATTCTTTTATGACTTGAACATCATTGCTAATAGGCATTTGGGAAACAACATCAGAATTTTGGTTATCAATAATGGTAAAGGAGTAGAATTCCGCACTTAAAAACATCGCGCTTCGATATTTGAAGAAGATACCGACCGATACATAGCCGCCGCTGGGCACAACGGAAACCGGTCAAAAAGTCTGATAAAAGACATCGCAAAAGCCTTAGGCTTCTTGTATTTGACAGCAAACGACAAAAGTAGTTTTGAGGCCAACGTGCCCACATTTATTGAGCCATTAAGGGCAAAATCAGTCTCCATGATTTTTGAAGTTTTCACCGATACAGAAGATGAAGTGATGTCTTTGACATTATTACGTCATATCTTCGAAGACAAACAGTTGGGGTTAAAGCAAAAAATAAAGGAACAGGTAGTATCAGTCATTGGACTGAATACTATCAAAAATATTAAAAAAGTCTTGAAATAGATGGCTAAACGAGTAGGAATCATTACATATCACAGAGCAGATAATTTTGGGGCGGTACTTCAATGCTATGCGCTTCAGGAGACGTTGCGCATATTGGGGTACGACACAAGGGTCATTGACTATAGGCAGTCTTTTACGGAACTGATATACAGCCCATGGCGTCTGGACATCCTAAAAAAAGGGCTAGGTGCCCCACGGTTGTTAGGCGGTTACCTTCTAAAAGAACTCCCTACTCTTTACAAACGGCACCAGTTGTACAACCAGTTCAGGAAGAAGCACCTTCACTGCTCAAAACCGATAAAACGAGCACTTGACATGCCGCAGGATATCGATGTGTACCTGATAGGTTCCGACCAAATGTGGAGTTTGCACCCCACAAACGAAATTATTGAACCGGTGTTTTTCGGTGATTTCCCGAAGCCGACAGGGAGTTCCATACAGGGATATGCCATCAGTTCAAACTTTAAGTCGCTACAAACCATCGGGAAGGATTACCTGAAGAAAGCAACTGACCGTTTTGAGCGGCTGTCGTTCCGAGAAGCCATCATAAGTGATGAGGTAGAACGCATGACAGGCCGACATGGTGAGGTGGCACTTGATCCGTCGTTGCTGTTGGATTACACAGAATGGGACAACCTGACAACCGGGCCTATAATAAAAGAGCCATATCTGTTGACCTATTTCCTGAGTGATGACACCGACAACCTTGAATTCCGAGACCAAGTACGCGATTTCGGAAAACTCCATGGGTTGAAAGTGGTGGATATGTTTGAAATAGCATATTCTCCTATTGACTTTCTGAATGCAATGAAGTATGCTACAGTAGTATTGACTTCCAGTTTTCATGCCATGGCTTTCTCCATATTGTTCAGGAAGACATTCTATGCTTTCCGCAGCACAGACGGTCGAGATATAAGATACATCAATCTGTTGAACAGTCTGAATATAGAAGACCGCCTTATAACCACCGGAGATATCAACACATTGGGTATTACGGGACTCGACTATTCAAAAATAAACGGGAATTTAGAAAAACTACGCCAGAACTCATTAAATTATCTGAAGGCTTTATGAATATCGACAGAAGAGTTAAGGTGAGCGTCGTGGTTCCGATTTACGGTGTGGAGCCGTATATCGAACGGTGCGCTCGATCGCTGTTCGGGCAGACGCTCGATGAGATGGAGTATATCTTCGTGAACGATTGTACGCCCGACCGTTCGATTGATGTACTTAACCTTGTGTTGGATGAATACCCACAACGCCA
>ERZ779876.3036-NODE-3036-length-10937-cov-2.567359_pt1 | contig 10937 bp, 8 predicted proteins | sample MGYA00511068_ERZ779876 | MGnify/ENA primary metagenome ERZ779876 (study PRJEB29588, sample SAMEA1970858) | human gut metagenome | biome: human gut; feature: human-associated habitat; material: faeces | place: Denmark | collected 2008/2010 ... | reverse complement strand
GCTAAGTTAGTGTGAACGGAGTGAACAGTAACATTTTTATTTGGGTTATCAGGCAGAGGGATGATGCCTGATCTTATGGGGGATAAAACTTAATATGTACAAAATATTATTGGTAGACGACGAAATCCTGGTCAGGGATGCAATCAGGGAGAACATTGACTGGAAAAGCCTGGACTGTGAGCTTGTGGGGGATTGTGAGAATGGCAGACAGGCAGTGGAATTTGTGCAGAGCCACAAGGTGGATGTTGTATTGACAGATATCTGTATGCCTTATATGGATGGTATGGAACTGAGCGAGTTTCTTCATGATAATTATCCGGATATTCTTATTGTTATATTCAGTGGTTTTGGGGAATTTGAATATGCGAAGAAAGCAATCCGTTATAATGTAAGTGAATATATGCTCAAACCTGTCACAGCAATGGAACTGACAAAAGTGCTCCGGAATATGAAAGAAAAGCTGGATTCCAGAAAAAAAGAACAGAAAAAAATGGAATCCCTGTCGCAGACTTCAAAGGATTATCACAAGAATGTGGATGTCATCCGGTCGAAAGCACTGGAGACTCTTGTAAATTGTACAAGAGATGTACAGGTAAGTCTTCTGGAACTGAAAAAGCTGGGGATCAGCTTTGACTGTTCTAGCTACAGAGTAGCTGTTTTTGATATGGACACTTACTCAGAAATGTATCAGGTAGATATGCATAAACAGCAGGAAAGCGCATTGATGTCCTTTGTACTTTTTAATATAGGAAATGAAATTGTTACCAGAGAGAATGCAGGTGTTGCTTATCAGGAAGGCAGTAACCGGGTATGCATTATATTTACAGGATGCAGATCCAGAGAATTCGGAGACAAAATACATAGTATCTGTCAGGAAATCCAGCAGAAAGTAAAAGAAGTGATTGGGATTGAAACTTCTATAGGAATCGGAAGCTGGGTGAGATCACCTCAGGAACTGGTCTATTCCTATAAGCTTGCTGAGAAAGCCATTGGCTATCGGTATCTGCTGGGAGGCAGCCTCCTTTTGGATATGGAAGAAAAGAAAACGGACAACAGTATTAATCTTATAAAATCTCTGGAAACACTGACAGAAGAGATAAAGGTCGGAAACAGGCAGAAAGTGACAGAAATCCTGGAGCAGATTGAGCATGAGATCAAAGGGGCACTGGTGGAGAAAAGCTATGCCTGCATTTATCTTCAGCAGGTGATACGTGCCATCGGAAATACCTGCCAGTCCCTGAGTGATGATCCGGAAAAGATCATTGCTCAGAGAGAGAAGCTTCTGAAAGAAGTTTCTCAGGCAAAAACCTTTGATAAAGCAGTGACATTGGTGAAGGAGTATGCTGAAGGAGTATTTGAATCACTTCAGGATCTGAATAGTTCCAGCGGCCAGAGGCAGGGAATGATGGCTATGGATTATATCCGGAAAAATTATATGGATCCGGATCTGAGTCTGAACAGTATCTGTTCTTATCTGAATATCAGTACCAGCTATTTCAGTACTATTTTTAAGGAGATGACAGGGGAAACATTTGTCGAATCACTTACCAGGATCAGAATGGAGAAGGCGAAGGAACTCCTGGAGAATACAACGCTGAAGAATTATGAGATTGCGGAAAAAGTAGGATTTTCAGATCCACACTATTTCGGAATTTCATTTAAGAAGATGACAGGAAAAACACCTACCGAATATGCAAGGGAGAAACGCCGATGAAGATTTCTTCAAAATTTAAGAGTATTCAGAGTTCTATTTTCTGTGCGGTGTCGATCCTGGTATTAAGTGCGGTACTGGTTGTGACAGTGGTATCCTTGAGATATACGAATTCATCTATTTATGAAAATTCTGTCATGTATACACAGACGATTATCAAACAGCTGAATCAGAATATAGATTCGTATATCAGTTATATGGATAATATTGCGTCAGTGATCGCGCAAAGCGGTGATGCTTATAAATATCTGTACAGTGAAAAAGGATATGGAGCCACAAAGGATGAAAATTACAGTGAATACAGACAGCGCCTTGTGGAACAGTTTAAAACGATCCTGAAGGGCAGGGCGGATATCAGAAATATCGGGATTGTCAGAGAGGATAAGAACTCTCCATCTCTGTTTGACAATGGATTATCTGTGAGAAATACATATGTAGATCTTAATACACAGCCATGGTATGCAGATGCAGTCGGAAAATATGACCGGTATAATCTGACATCTTCTCATGTGCAGAATGTGATAAAGGGAGAAAGACCATGGGTCATCACACTCAGCAGAGGAATCCGCAATTATATAGGAACAGAAGCAGAGGATGGAGTAGTTTTTCTGGATCTGAATTACAGTGCGATCAGTGAACTCTGTGCACAGAGCAGCATGGGAGATAAAGGATATGTTTTTATTCTTGATCAGAATGGAAATATCGTTTATCATCCACAACAGCAGCAGTTATATAATGAACTGCAGACAGAGAACATTTCACTTGTTATGAATGCAAAATCAGATATTGTTACTGTCGGAAAGGGAGATGACGAGAAAATTTATGCACTGTCCCATTCTGATATCACAGGATGGACTATTGTGGGATGCATGAATATGTCTGAACTTTTACGAAACAGCAGACAGACAAGAAGTATTTATGTGCTGGTAGCAGTGGGGCTGATCATAGTTGCTCTTCTGATTTCCAGCCTGATTGCCAGGAATATTACGCTGCCGATCCAGAAGCTTCGTGATTCCATGAAAAGTGTGCAGAAAGGAAATTTTGATATTGAAGATATAGAGGTGATTTCCGACAATGAAATAGGAAGTCTTACCAGATCTTTTAATGTGATGACGCACAGGATACGGGAATTAATGGAGCAGAATGTAAAGGAGCAGGAGCAGAAGAGAAAAATAGAACTGAAAGCCCTGCAGTCGCAGATCAATCCACATTTTCTGTATAATACGCTGGATTCTATTATCTGGATGGCTGAAGGAAAGAAGAATGAGGAAGTGGTGATAATGACGGCTTCTCTGGCGCGACTGCTCAGACAGAGTATCAGCAATGAGGATGAGCTTGTAACAGTCGGACAGGAGATTGAATATGTCAGAAGTTACCTCACGATCCAGAAGATGCGCTACAAGGATAAGCTGGAATTTGAGATAAAGGCAGATCCATCCATTACACAGGTACCTATCATTCGTCTGGTATTGCAGCCGCTCGTGGAGAATGCAATTTATCATGGCTTAAAATATAAAGACAGTAAAGGACTGTTGACAGTACATGGATATATGAAAGGTGAGAATGCAGTAATCGATATTACGGACGATGGTGTGGGAATGGATGAGGAAACTCTGAAACATATTTATGATAAGCATAAGGTGAATTACCGTTCCAATGGAGTTGGGGTGTACAATGTGCAGCAGCGTCTGGTTTTATATTACGGAAAAGATTATGGCATTATCTATCACAGTGAAAAAGGAAAGGGAACCACAGCATCTGTTGTAATTCCCGGAATACAGGAGGAATCCCATGAAAAGTCATAAAAAAGAGATTATAACAGTTGCAATCCTTATGGCGGCAGCAGTGGTGATTTTTGCCGGAATCCTGAAACCGGAGGCGACACAGACGAAAAAATGCTCCCTCATTTATATTCCAAAGATCAGGGATAACACCAATGATTTCTGGACTTCGGTAATATCCGGCTGTAAGATGGCGGCAGAGGAATATGAATCTGACCTTGAAATCCTGGCTCCGGATAAAGAAGAGAATATAGAAGAACAGAATAAACTTCTGAAAAAGGCCATTGAGCAGAAACCGGATGCGATTCTGTTTTCTCCTTCCAGCATGGATGCATCAGATGAACTTCTGAAGGAAGCAAAAGAAAAAGGAATCCGTATTACCTATATTGATTCCTATACAAAAGAAGAATTGCAGGATCTTACAGTTGCCACAGATAATGTGAATGCGGGCAGGATGTTAGGAGAGTATGCCAGAAAATTAATCGATAAAGATTCAAAGATAGCCATTGTCAGCCATGTAAAAGGTGTTTCCACGGCTGTGGAGAGAGAACAGGGATTCAGGGAAGGTCTTGGTGACTATGCTGATAACATAGTAGATATTGTCTACTGTAACTCACTCTATGAGAAATCCTATGAACTGGCGCAGGAACTGATGAGGAAATATCCGGATCTGGAACTGATTGCAGGAATGAACGAATATTCTGCAGTTGGTGTGGGAAGAGCAGTCAGTGATGCAGGAGCGAAAGATAAGATCGCAGTAGTTGGTGTGGACTGTTCTCAGGAGGCCATCAATCTTATGGAAATGGGCGTTTATAAGGGAATTATTGTGCAGAAAGCATTCCGGATGGGGTATATCGGAGTGGAAGAAACCATTCATATGCTTAACGGGGATGCAGTAGAGAAGAATATTGATTCAGGATGCGAGCTGGTTACGCCGGAGAATATGTATAACAGTGATATTGAACGGCTGATCTTCCCGTTTAGCTGACTGACGCGTTGAAACGACTGCATAATATAAGGATAAAAGAAGCAAAAAGGTTAAATATTTCCGGATGAAAAAAAGGAAATATTTAACCTTTTTTTGGAAGATATTTCATTACAATTATCCGACAGGTAAGGTAAGATATAGAAAACAAAGAGATACGAAATAACGTAAGGAGGGTGAAAAACTTGGAAAAGTTGAAACAAAATCCAATTGTGAAGAAACTCGGTCTGAACAGAATCCTGTTAGCATGTATTCTGGTTCTTATGTTCGTAGTCTTCAAAGTAGTTCTGGGAAGTAAGTTCCCTGTAGGTGACAGTATCAAATCTACTTTGAACTATGTATACTTCCTGGGCTTTCTGTCACTTGGAGTAACATTTGTAATTGCCACTGGAGGAATCGATTTCTCCATTGGACCGGTAATGTTCTGCTGTGCCCTGATCTCAGGTTACTGCATGACATCTTATCATGTACCTTGTGCAGCAGCAATGGTGATCTGTATCCTGATCGGATTTGCATTTGGCGTGTTTAATGGCTGGATGGTATCTTATATGTCAGTTCCGCCATTTATCGTATCCATGGCTTCCATGAACATTGCAAAAGGTATTGCTTCTGTATTTACCAAAACACAGTCAGTCAGCTGGCCGCAGAGTTCTGATCCGGTAAACGGATGGTTCCGTAATATCGCATCTTATAATGGATTCCCGGTTGGTCTTGTGATCTTCCTTGGAATGGCAGTGGTTTGCGGTATTGTTCTTTACAATACAAAGCCAGGACGTTATATCCTTTGTCTTGGATCTAACAGCGAGGCAGTTCGTCTTTCTGGTGTCAATACCAGAAAATGGAGAATGCTTGCATATGTGATCTGTGGATTCCTGGTAGGAATCGGAGCACTGTTCTTTGTTGCTACTTATACAACCGTTCAGCCAGGATATGGCGATCAGTATAACAACGAGGCAATTGCAGGCTGTGTAATGGGTGGTACATCCATGGTTGGTGGACTTGCTTCCATCGGCGGTACTGTAATCGGTGTATTCATCATCTCTCTTCTTCAGCAGGGAATCATGGCATTTGGTCTTGGTAAAGGACAGCAGATGATTATTACAGGTATCATTGTTATTGTAGCAGTTTACGCTGACGTTTCTGCAAGACGCAGAAAGAACTGATCTTAGAGGGAGGATGCGACAATGGGTGAAGTTATTTTAACTATGAAGGACATTGATAAGTCCTTTCCTGGAGTTCATGCTCTGGATCACGTTAATTTTGAAGTGAAACGCGGCGAAGTACATGCTCTTATGGGAGAAAACGGTGCCGGAAAGTCTACATTGATGAAAGTTCTTACCGGTATTTATCAGAAAGATTCAGGATCCATTACCTATAAAGGAAAGGAAACTGAATTCCATAACACAAGAGAAGCGCAGGATGCAGGTGTTGTAATCGTGCATCAGGAGCTGAACATGGTAGGTGATCTTACCGTAGCTCAGAATATTTTTATCGGACGTGAACCAAAGAAAGGGTTCAGCATTGATGATAAGAAAATGATCGAAGATTCCAAAAAACTCTTTCAGGAACTGAACATTGAAATCAATCCAAAAGAAAAGATGAACAATCTTACCGTCGGAAAACAGCAGATGTGTGAGATCGCAAAGGCTATTTCCCACAAAGCAGAGGTTATTATCTTTGATGAGCCGTCAGCAGCACTGACAGAGAAAGAGATTGCAGACTTATTCGAGATTATCCGTGATCTTCGTAAGAAAGGTCTTGGAATCGTTTATATTTCCCACCGTATGGATGAGATCAAAACGATCACTGACAGAGTAACAGTCATGCGAGATGGTGGTTATGTAGGAACGCTGATCACAGCAGACAGTACAAAAGAAGACATCATCAATATGATGGTTGGACGTGTTATTTACGAGGATCCAAAAGAACACAGCATGGTTGCACCGGATGCGCCGGTTGTTCTTAAGGTAGAGAACCTGAATGCAGGTAAGATGGTTCAGAATGTAAGCTTTGAACTTCGCAAAGGTGAGATTCTTGGTTTCTCAGGACTGATGGGAGCCGGACGTACTGAGACAGCAAGAGCACTGTTTGGTGCTGACCCGAAACAGAGTGGAAAGATCTCTATAAGGGGAAAAGACGGACAGCTTCGCGAGGTAACTATCAACAGTCCTCAGGATGCAGTTAAATATGGTATTGGTTATCTGTCAGAGGACAGAAGAAGATATGGTTGTGTCGTACAGAAATCTGTAACAGAGAATACTACGCTGGCAACCATGGAAGAATTTACCAGTGGTATCTTCATTAATAAATCAAAAGAAAAAGAAGTTTCAGAGAAATACGTTAAAGAGCTGGCAACCAAAACTCCAAACTGCGAGCAGCTGGTAGTCAATCTTTCCGGTGGTAACCAGCAGAAGGTCGTTATCGCAAAATGGCTGACACGAGACAGTGAAATCCTTATTTTCGATGAGCCGACCAGAGGTATTGATGTTGGTGCCAAGAATGAAATTTACAAGTTAATGAACAGACTGGCAGCAGAAGGTAAATCTATTATCATGATTTCTTCTGAAATGACAGAAGTTCTCCGTATGAGTGACCGTATTATCGTTATGTGTGAAGGTAAGATTACAGGAAATATTGATATTTCCGAAGCTACACAGGAACACATTATGAATCATGCAACACGGAACATCAATTAAGGAGGAAAGTCATGACTAAGAAGAAAAAAAGTATTTTAAGTGATCAGAGATTTATTGTATTACTGGTTATTATTGTACTGTTTGCAATTTTCTCCTTTAAGAGCAGGGAGTTCAGACAGTATACCACAATCCTGAGTATGCTGGATTTCTCATATTATGATCTTCTGATGGCAATCGGTGTTACATTCCCTCTTATTACAGGAGGTGTAGACCTGTCAATCGGAACAGGTATGGTATGTTACGCATTGATCGCAGGATCTCTGGTAAGAAATAATAATCTTCCGGTTGTACTTGCAATGTTACTTTGCATTGTACTTGGAATTATTGTAGGAGCAGCAAATGGTGTGCTGATCGGTATTATGAACCTGCCGCCATTCCTTGCAACACTTTGTACATGTATGATTACCCGAGGTGCAGGATCCCTGTGCAGTGCCACTCCCTGGCCGGGACTTACACAGGAGGGCGGATGGTTCCATTCAATCTTTAAGATTACAGTTGGAACAGGAAGAAGTGCTTCCCGTTATCCTATCGGTTTCTTATGGATGATCATTCTGGTCCTTGTAATGGAATATGTTCTGAATCATACAAAATTCGGACGTTACACCATCGCAATCGGTTCCAACAAAGAAGCAGCAGCTCTTTCCGGAATCAATGTTAAGTTTTACCATGTAATGGTATACGTAGTTTGCGGTCTGTTTACCGGACTTGCAGCTATCGCATACGCAGCAGTAACTCCTACTGTACAGCCTGGTACTGGTGCCGGACTTGAGATGGACGCAATCGGCGGTGTATTCGTTGGTGGTGTTGCAGCTTCCGGTGGTTATGGATCTGTAGTAGGAACTCTGGTAGGTATTTTCGTAATCATGCTGTTAAAGACCGGTCTTCCATATGTCGGTCTGCAGGCAAACTGGCAGCAGATCATCACAGGTGTTGTATTGATCGTTGCAGTATTGATCGATATCCTGAAAGAGAAAAAAAGTGCACACTAATAACTGAAACATACAGGCTGGCTTACAGACAGTCAGCCTGAAGAAAAGCAGAATTCTGTTTATAAGCAGAACAGCTGGTAAACAGCAACAATTTCATAACGGATGTGAAGCGTCGGAGAGTGTAGCGACGTATCATCATAAAAAACTATATAATTTTTATTTCAAGGAGGAAGTAGTAAATGAAAGCAAAGAAAGTTATGGCATTAGTACTCTGTGCAGCAATGGTATCTGGTTTAGCAGCAACAACTGTTATGGCAGCTCCGGAAGATCAGTTTGAAGGACTTACAGCTAACGAAGCTTATGAATTCCCTATGATGGTTAAATCTTTCCAGTCTACATACTGGGATGCAGCTCAGGAAGGTATGAAGAAAGCTGCTGATGAACTTGGTGTTACATACAAAGCACAGGGACCAAACAGTGAATCTGATATCGCTGACCAGGTTAACATGATCAACACAGCAATCGCTGCAAAGCCGGCAGGTTTAGGTCTTGCTGCATGCGATACTTCTTCCGTTCTTGATGCACTTCAGGAATGCGTTGACAAAGGAATCCCGGTAGTAACATTTGATACAGGTATCGCTGATGCTCCGGAAGGATCTGTAGTTTGCGAAGTCTGCACAGACAACAATCAGGCTGGTTCTGTAGCAGCTGAGAACATGTATCCGGCAATCAAAGACGTTATCGCTAATGCTGACGGACAGGTTATCATCGGTGAGGTTAACCAGGATGCTACAGCTCTTAACATCCAGCAGCGTGGTACAGGATTCATCAATAAGATGATCGAGCTGATTAAAGCTGATGGAAAAACAGTAGCAGTTAAAGGTAATGAGTTCTATGTAAACGCAGCAGAAGGTGCTGACGCTGAAGAAGCTGACGCAGACGTTGTTATCCAGGTTGCAGTTCCGGCACAGACAACTGTAGAGCTTTGCTCCACAGAGGCTCAGGCAATCCTTTCTCAGGAAAACTGCATCGCTATCTTCGGTTCCAACCAGACAGCAGCAGAAGGTGTTCTTGCAGCTAATGCTAACCTGAACGTTCTTGGTTCTGACGCAGGAGCAGGCGATGTTATCGGTGTTGGTTTCGATGCTGGTTCTATCATTAAAGCAGCTGTAACAGATGGCACATTCCTTGGTGCAGTTACACAGTCTCCTCTGATGATGGGATACTATGCAATCTACGCTCTGACAGCAGCAGCTAACGGACAGGAACTTGAAGATGTTCCTACAGATGGATACTGGTATGATTCCACAAACATGGACAGCGAAGAAATCGCTCCTAACCTTTATGACTAATCGATAAGTAAATATCGAGAGGAAATGAATCCTCAGAATTAAGTAAAAAAAGTTACCGGGAACAATGTGACCGGTAGCGAAATACAGACGCCGCACTGCCGTATGGCAAGTGCGGCGTTGTTGTTCAAACAATAAAACAATGATTGGAAATGATGATTTTATTAAGTTGTAAAGATACTTATTTCGACGATAGATTTCAAAATAGCAAATAAGGACACTTTTTCAGACAAACAAGGTTCTTATTTTGGGGAGTAAGTTGAGATAAAATGAAATCATCAGATATGAAGAGCGCAATTCATATATTGGAGGAAGAACAGTGAAAAGTACGGAACGATTAATTTTTCATATTGATGTCAACAGTGCATTTCTTTCCTGGGAATCAGCCAGAAGGGTGAGCCAGGGGCTGCCGGATCTCAGAGAAATTCCTTCCTGTGTAGGAGGAGATCCAAAGAAACGGACAGGTATCGTGGTTGCCAAATCTATCCCTGCAAAAAAATACGGGATCCAGACCGGCGAGCCAGTAGCTATGGCTCTTCGGAAATGTCCCAATTTGGTGATCGTTCCCAGTGATTTTGAATTATACGATAAATGTTCCCGGGCATTTAAAGCAATCTGTGCTTCCTTTGCACCTGTGATGGAATCTTTTTCCATTGATGAGGTATTTCTGGATATGACAGGTACTTCTCTGATCTATCCTGACCCTGTAGCTGCTGCTCATGAGCTGAAAGACAAGATTCACAGAGAGCTGGGATTCACAGTAAATGTAGGAATTTCTACCAATAAGCTTTTGGCAAAGATGGCATCAGATTTTCAAAAGCCGGACAGAGTACACACTCTGTTCCCGGATGAAATCCCGGAGAAAATGTGGCCTCTTCCTATCCGTAATCTGCTGTTTCTGGGAAAAGCTTCCGAGCAGAAGCTTCTGAATCAGGGAATCCGTACCATCGGTGATCTGGCAAGAGAAAGAGCATCCAATGTGCAGTACTGGCTTGGGGAAAAAACGGGACATCAGCTATGGCAATATGCCAGAGGTATCGATGATTCCCCTGTAAAAGCAGTGCCTGATGAGGCAAAAGGTTTCAGCGTGGAAACTACTTTTAACGATGATATTACTTCCATAGAGCAGGTGTTTCCCATACTTTTGGAGCAGTGTGATGTTCTGGCAACCAGAATGCGCAGAAAAGATAAGAAATGCAACTGTATTTCCGTGACTTTCCGTACTTTGGATTTCAGAAAACGTTCACACCAGACAAAGCTGGAAAATGCTACAGATCTTACAGATGAAATTTATATAAATGCTACAAGACTTTTTAAAGAGTTCTGGAAAGGACAGCCGCTACGTCTGATTGGTGTGGCACTGACAGGCCTTACAGATGGCACTTATGAACAGATGTCTCTGTTTGATCTGGGATATATAGATAAGAAATGAAATTGATGTTAGAAGGGAGTAATCTTCCAAAATGAAAAAGCTAATAGAAACTGC
>ERZ779876.3024-NODE-3024-length-10982-cov-9.649950_pt1 | contig 10982 bp, 13 predicted proteins | sample MGYA00511068_ERZ779876 | MGnify/ENA primary metagenome ERZ779876 (study PRJEB29588, sample SAMEA1970858) | human gut metagenome | biome: human gut; feature: human-associated habitat; material: faeces | place: Denmark | collected 2008/2010 ... | reverse complement strand
ATTTGGAAATTATCGGTAAGGCGTTCCGTCGGCGCGATAAAGCGCCATGCGGCAGAAGCGGCCGCCGTCCGGCGCGCAGTCCGGAAGGTGTGTCCGCACCGCCGCAGTGAGAAGCTCGGGATTCACCACGGGCTCAGCGCAGGAGACGATCCCCTCGACTGTCACAATGCCGTCGCCGGCGGTGAACGTCAGATCGCGTACATGCTCGGTCACGGTGAAAAGTCCCTCGCCGCGCTTTGATTTGCGCATGACCTCGACGGGGGCGGAGAAAAGCTCCCGGCACCTTGCGGCGATCGCTTCCGTATCGGCGGTATCGTATTCCCATGTGCCGTTCACGCGCATCCATTTGATATCAGCGGGCTTCATCGCGTTCTCGTAGCAGTCCGTCACGCGGATGCCCTCCGGCATCACGGCGGTCAGCTGCGCAGGCAGCGCGGTAATGTCCACATCCTCGCGCACGCGGATGTCGGCGATCTGGCAGAGGCTTGCCGTGCCGACGGAGAGCGGCAGAAGAATCGAGATGAGCTCGTGGGGGTTGAAGCCCTCGCTGTACCGGATGGGAATGCCGGCGCGCTTGATGGCACGCTGCAGCGTGCGCATCGTATCGAGATGCGACATCCATATCGCGCGGCGGGTCTGCTCATATACGAGCCGGAGCTTATCCATCGCAGCGACCTCCTTTCAGAAATGCGGCGGCGCCGCAGCCGGAGCACTGCGCCCGGCAGTCGGGGGCGGGAAGTCCCTGGTGCTGGGCTGGGACGACCGCTGGGGCGAGCTGACGGAGGTCACAGCCGAGGGCAGCGACAGCACCGGCACGGAGCAGCCCTACGGCCTTGACTGTTCCGGCTTCGTGGACTGGACATTTTACAACGCCAGCAGCGGCAGCTATATCATCGGGCAGGGCGGCGGAGCCATGGAGCAGCACGCCAACTGCGTGGACATTGAGTGGGACGAGGTACAGCCGGGGGACTTGCTGTTTTATCCGGAGGATGAACACGTCGGCATCGCCGCAGGCCGCGACTGGCTGGGCCGCCTGTTGGTGATGCATTGCGCCTCCGGCACAGGCGGTGTGGCAATCTCGCATCGAACCGGCTTCGAGACAGCCGTAAGGCCGGTGTGGTACACAGATGAATAGAGGGCAGAGGAATTTCCTCTGCCCTCTATTTGCTATAAATGGTACTGAGACACTTGCGGTTGATTGAATAGGGGAAATAAATGTGATATAGTTAGTACATGAATAGGCTCCAGGCACTAAAGATAGGGAGGTTGGGTATGTTCAGTACAGATAAGCCGATTACCAATGCGAGTGAGGATAAATTGGGGCGCAGTGGATTTGCAGAGCGTTTAGCAAAGGCGATTGTCAATTTCAATACGACAGATAGCTATGCGATAGCTCTACAGGGAGCATGGGGGTGTGGAAAAACGTCCGTATTGAATATGGCGATTCAAAAAATTGAGGAGACTACGGATAAAAGGACGGTTATTATCAAGTTTAATCCGTGGAACTTTACGACTGCGGGGCAATTGATTGATCAATTCTTTGCAACTATGTCAGGCAAGCTGAAACTTTCCAAGGGTGATGAGAGATTACAAAAGGTTGGGGGATTGATTGAGAAATATTCGGCTGTTTTAGAATATACGCAATATATACCAGTAGTAGGGCCATATTTGGATGTGGTCAAAAATCTGGCAAAAGCAACTGGCAAAGAAATAAAGGAAACGACAGATAAAAAACTGCATGACGCAACGATTCAAAAAGCAAAAATTGAAGAAGCACTTAAGGAAATAGACTTTCAGATTTTAGTGGTGATTGATGATATTGATCGTTTACCAAATGACCAAATACGTTTGATTTTTCAGTTGGTAAACTCTGTCGCAGGTTTCCCTTATACGGTCTATTTGCTGTCCTACGACAAGGATATTGTTGCTCATGCGCTGGATGATGTGCAAGGCCAACGTGGGGCAGAGTATCTTGAGAAGATTATTCAAGTGCCTTTTGATATGCCTCCGATAAATAAGTATCGTGTTCGTTCTATTTTGAAGGATGAAGTGGAAAAAATGCGTAATATGCCAAGTGCGGATAAGATTGACGTGGCACATTGGGAACAAGTTTTCGGCTATTGTATTGCCCCTCTTGTAAAGTCTCTGAGAGATGTCAATCGTTATTGTAATGTGCTATCGTTCGCTTATGCTGCGGTACAGTCGGAAGTTGATTTTTCTGATATGGCGGGCATAACGGCTATAAAAGTATTTGCGCCAACTATTTACGAATGGATATACAAAAACAGAATATCCCTTGTCGGGGGGTATCGCGGCGGAGGCATAGCATTAAACGGAGTTGAAGATTACCGAGCAGAAATGGGGCGCGTTGCAAAACAAGTGTATCCTGACAACCCTGAGTATATGCTTGATGCGCTGGCCTGTTTATTTCCTGCTTTTGGAAATCGAATTTCTTATGCGAGCGATTTTCAGACACCAGCAGAATTGCATCAAGCTCTTCGTATTGCGAGTGAAGCCAAGTTTGATTTGTATTTTTCGCTTTCCTTGGAAGATGTAAAAATACCCAAAATAGAGTTGGACAACAGTTTGTTCGAAATGGACACAGATACTCTACGGCAGTATGTAGCAAAGTTGGAGAAACAAGAAAACTTCCATGCTTACTTGATTGAAGTTGAGCAACACCTATCAAAAATACCTTTGGATCGAGTGCCGGTGTTGATTGAGGGACTGGCATTTGGGGGTGGATATATCGGAAAAGAGAAGTCCTTAACTGGGGCAAACAGAGCTTTTTTTAGGTCTAAGTGCTTTCTTGAATTATTGATGAGAATTGAAGAAGACCAAGAGCGATATAGAATTATTGAGACAATTTTGTGCTGTACGGATATAGAATCATTTGACGAGATAACAGCACTTATGTCCTATATTGATAAGAATTATTTGAGTACCAATGCGCGAAATGGGCGGCGATTAGTTGATGATAACGGGATAGAGGTACTTCGCAAAGTGTACCTGAAAAGATTAGAGGAATTTACAAAAAGTAAGTTTTTGCTGGATTCACAGATGGGGCAACGAGCAGCTATGCTATGGCGAAAAATAGACTACACAAATTACATGAAATATATAAATGGGGTTTGCCAAGATGACATTTGTGCCGTTAGATTTTTGATAGCTCTTGTCAACGAATGGAATGACGGTAATGGAATTACCGATTTGGAGTTGTCGGAAATTACCTACAAAGAAGTCGTTGGTGACATAAAAGTGGTTGATGTTATAAATCGTGCAAGGAAAGAGTGTGCATTTTGGAATCTGAGCCGAAACGATATAATTCATATAGCGGCATTTTCCCTATTGGTTGGGAGAAATGAGGGTGATGAGAATAAGGTCACAATTGATGAAGTCAATAATCTAATAGCTGAATGGGAAAAAGAGTACAGCGCACAATAATGGCACATAGAAGGCAGGGGATGCGTTCCTCTGCCTTGCCTTTTCATGCACTCAAATGATATTTACGTCACTCGCTACTGGGCTATTCGCTCCAACGCCTGCAAACCGTGTCGAAATCCGTCTCAACTTGAGGCGGGTTTCTGCTATTCCTTCGATGCTTCCAATGCGCTGCGAATCATGGAGGCCATCATGTTCAACTGCTTCGGCGTGGCGGTTTGCAGAAGTTCCAGCAGCGCATCCATGTCCTGATTGCCCTGTTGCGGCAATACCTCCACCAACAGATACGTTGGAGAGACGTTCAGCGCCTGACAGAGCGAGACGAACACCGGCAGGCTGGGAACTTTTGAGCCTGCCTCAATCTGCCGCAGGTAGGTGGCATTGATGCTGCACGTTTCCGCCAGCCGTTCCCCTGTCCAGCCGCGCTCCTTGCGTGCCGTATTGATCCTCTTGCCTAATAGCTTCTTATCCATGTGTCGCCTCCGTTTGTATGCCTAAAGCATTTTTGCTGTACGCTTATAGCTTACATTTCCCTTGACACGAAAAATAGCGACTGATAGAATATGAAATATAAGCTGATAGACTACAAAAGAAGGCGGTAACTATGGATGCGCCGGTGCGCTGTGCGGTCATCGGTCAGAATCCCATGCGTTTCCCGTGGGGCTTTGACGAGAAAGATGACCGTTGCCGAAAACTGAAAATCGCCTTGGCGCAGCAGATCATGGTGCTGCGTCAGAGTGGCGTGTCGCAGTTCCTCGTAGCCTGCGACTACGGTGTGGGGCTGTATGCAGGGGAGATCGTCAACGGCCTGCGGGCAGCGACCGACCATGACCTGATACTCATTTGCTACACGCCTCATGAGGAGCAGGCCACAAAATGGGCTCCCTATCTGCGGGAGAGGTACTTCGATATGCTGACCGTCTGCACCTACCTGTCTGCTGTGTGCGAAGTTGGCACGCCGGACGCGCAGATGCAAGCCTATAAGAAGATCATCGACCTTGCGGACGTGGTGCTGGCAGTCTATGACAGGGATACTCCGGCCACAGGCAGCGCGGAGGACAGGGCCTTGGCCTACGCAGAGGGGCAGCACAAGTCGCTGGTGCTGCTGCATCCGACAGAACTGACTACAAAACAGATCTCCGCTGCCCATGACGCGAGATGACAAAGATCATGCCATGTGCTATACTGTCGGCATTGAGCCAAGGAGGTGTCTGAGATGCCGTTCCAATACCATATCCGTGAAATGACGGCGGAAACAAGTGCAGAGGATTTCGTGACGCACTTTGTCCATGTGGAGAAGTTCCTGCCCTTCTGCCAGCAGTGCAGCAGCTACAATACCCGCTGGACGTGCCCGCCTTTCGATTTTGACCCCATGACCATTTGGCAGAGCTACAGGGGACTACGGCTGTATGCCCGCATCTTACAGGTGGATGTGCCGGAGCAGCCGTTGGATGAAGCGGTGGCGGCGTTGAAGCAGGAAAAGCGTCTGTACCGGCAAGAGCTTCAGCGGTGGGAGAGGGAAACGCCGGGGAGCCAGATGCTGCTGGCGGGCACCTGCGACCAGTGCGAGACGTGCGAAAAGGTACAGGGACATCCCTGCGGCAGACCGGAGCTGCTGCGCTACTCCATCGAGGCGCTGGGCGGCGATGTGGAGGGCTGTTTGCAGCACTACTTCCACCTGCCCATGCTGTGGGGCAGGGATGGCAAAGCGCCGGACTACTTTGCACTGGTGGGTGGTCTGCTCACCAAGTGACAACGAAAAATGACGGGTGTATCGGTCGATACATCCGTCATTTTTTCTCATTTTTCTTCGCGGCGTTGGCGGCGGCGCGGGCCTTGTCGCGGTTCTTGCGTTGAGCGATGAGGTCGGCCTTGGCCTGCCGTTTCGCTTTTCGTTCCTGCAAGAGCTGCACCTCCTGCCGCTGGTACTCCTGCTCGTAGCGGGGATAGTGATGCTCCCGCGGCGGCTTGTACTGTGAAGGCAGCTCTGCGGCCTTCAGCGCAGCGGACCAATTGCCGAAGCGCTGGGCGATGTACGCACCACCCACGACCTCGCAGGGTGCGGGCGTATAGGACACATCGACGCACTGACGTACATAGGCGATGAGGTCGGCGTCGCTGGCGGTTTCATATTCTATCGCAAAAGCCTCGTCCTGCGCTTGCAGGGCCTCGATGGTGCGCTTGACGATCTGCTGATGCAGCAGGTTATCCCCGTTGACCTGTGGCATTTTTGTGTCCCTCCTGGGCATAATAGACTCGGCCAGATGGAGCGGCATCCTTCGTAAATCATCATCATTCAGGAAAGCATTTTTCGCCACCGGCTATGGTAAAACGATAGCATTTGCGGGGCGGGAAGTCAAGTATGGCATCGGTGTCAGGGCGAAAACAGTCGCTGGAGACCGAAACGGGAGGTATATCCGCCGAGCCTTTCCGCGATGATGGATGATAAAAAGGGTGTTCGCCGTCAAAAATCGCGTCAGGAGGAGTACGAAATGGCACGCAGAGGGGAGAACATCTATAAACGCGGAGATGGCCGTTGGGAGGGCCGCTATATCCGCGGTCGGACGCCGGAGGGACGGGCGCAGTACGGCTACGTCTACGCCGCCACCTACAGCGCCTGTCGGGAAAAACGGCGGCAGCGTCTGCGGGAGCTGCCCCGTGAGATCACGCCAAGCAATAACATGACATTGCCGGAGGCTGTGGATCTGTTTTTCGCGGAACGAGAGCGAACGCTGAAGAAGTCCACTGTCAGCCGGTATCGGTATGTGGTGCGGCAGTATATCCAGCCGCAGCTGGGCGCTGCGCCGCTGTATGCGCTGACGGAGCAGCGGGTAGCGGATTTTTACCGGAAGCTCCAGGAGCAGGGCCTGTCGGCCAAAAGTACACGGGATGTTGGCGTACTGCTGCGAGCCATTCTGCGGATGGCGTCCAAGCACGGATGCTTCTGCACGGGGCTGAACGCAGAACTGCCGGTATACAAGAAGCGGCAGGTGGAGATATTCACCGAGCCGGAGATCGTGCAGCTGGCACATCATATCATGGACGAGCCGAATCTGACCGGCCTTGGTGTTCTGTTGACGCTGAACAGCGGTCTACGGCTGGGAGAGCTTTGCGCCCTGCGGTGGTCGGATATCGACCTCCACGCAGGCTTTCTGCGGGTGGATCGGGAGGTTCAACGGCTCTACGAAAAGGGGCATACACGGCTTGTCGTACAGCCGCCTAAGAGCGAGTCCTCCCGCCGCAGGATACCGCTTCCAGCGGATATGCTGTCCCTGTTGGCCGCATACAAATCCAAGCACGCAGGTGATACCTGCTTGTTGACGGGTACTGCTGCACCGCTGGAACCGCGTACCATGCAGAACCGATATAGGTCGCTTTTGAAGCGGGCAGGCGTGCCGTACCGGAATTTCCATGCCCTGCGGCATACCTACGCCACACGCTGCATCGAGCAGTATGTGGACGTCAAGAGCGTCAGCGAAATGCTGGGGCACAGCGATGTGCGGATTACGCTGCAAACCTATGTTCATGTTTCTCTGAGCCACAAGCAGCAGGCGGTGCAGAGTATCTGCTTCCTGCCCATCTGCGGAAACGCAGATCTTGCGCCGTCAGAAATCCCGTCAGGCGCAGCAAAAGCCGCCGCACGACATGGCGCGGCGGCGCAAACACCGTAAATGATGATGATTTACGAAAAAAGCTATGCCGTCCGCGCAACAGAATACCCAAAAAACGGCAGATGTGCAATCCGCGCACCTGCCGCTTTTCGATCGCGTGACAAATTTCATACGATATGCTATACTATCCCCATCACCACCAAGGAGGACGTATCATGCGTATCAACTGGTTCAAGGACGAAAATCACCTGGTCTATATCAACGGCGTGACACAGCTGGCAGAGCTGGAACGGACGCTGCACTTCCCCGGACTGGAGGAAGCGGCCAACGAGCTGCGGCAGCACCCCACAGCGGAGGGCTTTACCATCAAGGGGCCCAAGCGCACCAGCGGACGGCTGTTCGTGCCCGATCTGACCTTCGGCGAGCACATCGAGATGGGCGAAAACATCTTCTTCTATATGGGTGAGATGCAGGAGTGCTACGTCATCTACTGGCCGGACGCACCGGTGGCAAAGTGAGGCGGCATCGCACATGACTTTCCTGCAAAAGCATCACGGGCAGATGTCCGATTCCATGCTGACAGCCTTTTTCATCATCCTATCCGGCGGCCTGCAGGACGCCTATACCTACTGCTGCCGGGGCAAGGTGTTTGCCAACGCCCAGACTGGCAATATCGTGCTGCTGAGTACACATCTATTCGAGGGAGACTGGGGACAGGCGCTGCGCTACTTAGTCCCCGTGCTGGCGTTCCTGCTGGGTATCTACATCGCGGAGTGCGTCCACCGGCACTTCAAGCGGATGGAGAAGGTACACTGGCGGCAGCTTATCATTCTGGCGGAGATCGTGCTGCTGGCGGCGGTGGGCTTCCTGCCGGAAACGCTGAACACCACCGCCAACGCCGTGGTGTCCTTCGTGTGCGCCATGCAGGTGCAGACCTTCCGCAAGGTGCGGGGCCACGCCTACGCCAGCACCATGTGCATTGGCAATATGCGCAGCGGAACGGAGGCGCTGTGCGCCTACTTCCATACGGGGGATAAGGAAATACTCCACCAGGCGCTGACGTATTTCGGCGTGGTGCTACTGTTCGCGCTGGGCGCGGGCGTCGGCAGCATAGCCACCCTCCACTGGGGCGCGGGGACGATCTGGCTGTCCTGCGGGCTGCTGACCGTCAGTTTTCTCATTATGTTCATCCACGACGAGGAACAGAAGCTGAACGAATAAAAACAACACCGGCGGCGTTACCCACACGCTGCCGGTGCTATTTTGAGGTAAATCCTCATGGAAAAGAAAAAGTATGGTTGGCTGAACCATGTCCTTATCATAGCAGGTCGAAAAAAATTTGTGAAGCGCATCTTTGTTCTTGAAAACATGAGGACTTGTATAGTATAATGCTCCTCGAAACGAGGTGCGCCATGAGTATTTCCAAATATCAGGTCTTTCTGAAAACTGTCTCCTGCGGCAGCTTCTCCAAGGCGGCGGAGGCCATGAACTTCACCCAGTCCGGCATCAGTCACGCCATCAACTCGCTGGAAAACGAGCTGGGCGTGAAGCTGTTGAGCCGCAACCGCGGCGGCGTGGTGCTGACGGCGGACGGACGGGCAGTGCTGCCCAAGATCGAAAAGCTGTGCGCCGCCCACCATTCTCTCATGCAGACGGTGGAGGGGCTGAAGGACATGGACAGCGGCCTTGTGAAGATCGCCACGTTCTCCAGCGTATCTGCCCAGTGGCTGCCCCGCATTCTTAAGAGCTTCGGGAAGGTATATCCCAACATCGAGTTTGAAGTCGTCACTGGCGATTTCTATGACCAGATCGAGGACTGGATCGTCAACGGAACAGTGGACTGCGGTTTCCTGCGGCTGCCGTCGGTGAAGCGCTTGCAGACCTACCAGCTGCACCGTGATGAATTGCAGGTCATCGTCCCCTGTGACCACCCCTACGCCGACCGCGACCCGTTCCCTGTGTTGGCGCTGGCAGAGGAACCCTTCATCCAGCTGGAGGAGGGCGACGACTACGAGATCATGGCGGCGTTTGACGAGATGGGCATCCGCCCCAACGTGAAGTACATCGCACGGGAGGACAGGACTATCTTGGCTATGGTGTCGGAGGGGCTGGGCATCAGCCTCCTGCCGGAGCTGATGGTGCGCCACAGCCCCACGCCCATCAAGGTCTGCCATGCGCCCCTGCATTTCTACCGTACCATCGGCATCGGTGTCAAGGACAAGAAGGCACTTTCCAACTCCACCCGTCTGTTCGTGGACTATGTGCGGACGTGGGTGGCGGAAAACGGAAATACATAAACGTTCAACTTTCGCTAAAAAAGCATGAGAACACGTCATGTAATACAGACAAGAACGCAGTTCCCATACGGCTTTGCGGGAACGAACAAACGACGCCGCAAAAATGTATCCTTCCGCGAAACAAATACCCTCTTGCAAAACGGCGGGGTGTTCATCATAATAGCACCCGTAGTCCCCGAAAAGTGAATAGGCTTATCGGTCTGAAACGCTGCGGCGTTTCGGTGAAAGTTGGAATGTGGGTCAAAGTCCCCGCGAACAGGTCACTGTGAGGCTCCTCTGAGGCAGGAGATAAGTCAGGTCGCGCCGGTAAGCGTCACAATGCACACGCCTGAAACCGAGCTGCATGAACGGGGGCTTCGCGCCCGTTTACACGAGAGAAGCGTCGGCATTTGCCGGCGCTTTTTGCATGAAGTCAGGGCACCTATGGGGGACGGAAAGGTGCTTGAAAAAATGGGAGAACGCAGGAAATACGTCCGCAGGGACACCACGGTGGAACGGCTATCCGCTATCTTTTTAGAGGATATGGTTGGGAGCGTAAAGCCCTCCACGCTGGCGTGCTACCGCCGCAACATCCAATGCCACATCCTGCCGGCGCTGGGCGAGTGCGTGGCAGCGGAACTGACGGCGGCGGAGATCAACGACTACATCCAGCAGTTACAGGAGGACTATTCGCCCAAGCTGGTGCGAGAAATCGGTGGCCTTCTGCTGCGGATCGTAGGTATGGCCGGTGTGGGCTACGGCGAGGATGTGACGCTGCCGAAGGTGCGGCAGAAGGCCGTGGAGGTGTTCACCGAGCCGGAACTGAAGCAGATGGGGCAGGTCATTCTGCGCCGTCCGGACAGGACGGGACTTGGCGTGCTGCTGACAGCCTACACAGGATTGCGGCTGGGAGAGCTGTGCGGCCTGCAATGGCAGGACGTGGACGTTGGCGCGGGACTGCTGCACATCCAGCGGACGGTGGAGCGCATCGCGCAGATAGGCGGCGGGACGTGCCTGACGGTGCAGCCACCGAAAACGGAAAATTCCGAACGCTGGATACCCATTCCGAAAGAGATGCTGCGGATGCTGAAACCAGAGACAAAGCAGCCGGACAGCTACCTGCTGACCGGCGGGGAGATCGTCCCTGACCCGCGGGCGATGCAATACCGCTACAAGGCGCTGTTGGAGCGCTGCGGCGTGCGGTATCGGAATTTCCATTGCCTGCGGCACAGCTACGCCACGCGGTGTGTGGAGCGGGGGGTGGACGTGAAAAGCGTCAGTGAGCTGCTGGGCCACGCTGATGTCCGCACCACCCTGCGGCTATACGTCCACTCGTCTATGGACTACAAGCGCAAGGCCGTGGAGGGGATAGGATTTTTGAAAGGAATAACGTAAAAAAGGACGCCGTTCGGCGTCCTTTTTCCTATCCAAAAAATGGCACAAAAATTTTCGCAAAGTAACATACTTTGCGAAAACTTTCCAATTTCAACCGAATAACAGTATATACCAGCCGTTTTTCCGTGTCAACAACGAGTTCAAATTTTCGACTTTTTTCTGGCATAAATCCGGAATGCCTTGCAGCACAAGGCGTTCCGCGCTTTTTCGCAAAGTATGTTACTTTGCGAAAAAAATCGAGGCCAAAAACTGAATAAAA
>ERZ779876.3017-NODE-3017-length-11002-cov-4.168357_pt1 | contig 11002 bp, 7 predicted proteins | sample MGYA00511068_ERZ779876 | MGnify/ENA primary metagenome ERZ779876 (study PRJEB29588, sample SAMEA1970858) | human gut metagenome | biome: human gut; feature: human-associated habitat; material: faeces | place: Denmark | collected 2008/2010 ... | reverse complement strand
AAGATGCCGAGCGTAAGCGAAGCGGATGAGGGGCGCAGCCCATTTTTGGTTTTCTGAATATTTCGGAAGAAATTTCTGAAAATCAAGGGGCGCAGCCCATTTTTGGTTTTCTAAATATTTCGGAAGAAATTTCTGAAAATCAAGGGGCGTGGCTTGTTTTCTTTCACCCTTCAATCTTGGCGTAAATTTCCTTCAGTGCGTCGCAGTCGTAGTCCTCAATCCGCCCCACATCCGCAAGTTCCGCGATTTTCGGGTCAATCGGCAGCTTCGCCACCGCGGGAATGCCGTATTCCGCCGCAATTTCGTCCGCCTTGCTGTGCCCGAACACTTCTATTTTTTTGCCGCATCCGGGGCAGGTAAGATAGCTCATGTTTTCCACCAGCCCCAACACGGGCACGTCCATCATTTCCGCCATTTTTACGGCTTTTTCCACCACCATTTTCACAAGGTCCTGCGGCGTTGTAACCACCACTACCCCAGCGATGGGAATGCTCTGAAACACTGTGAGCGGCACGTCGCCCGTTCCGGGGGGCATATCGATGAACAGCAAATCCACGTCCCGCCAGATCACGTCCGTCCAAAACTGCTGCACCGTGCCCGCAATCATCATACCGCGCCAGATCACCGGGTCGTTCTCGTTTTCCAGCAGCAGATTCATCGACATCATCTGTATGCCGGAGGGCGTAAGCACGGTGTTCAAGCCGTCCTCTTCCGCGCTCGCCCGCTCGGTAACGCCGAACATTTTCGGAATCGAAGGTCCCGTAATATCCGCGTCCATGATCCCTACGCTTTTCCCCGCTTTGTGCGCGTACGCCGCCAGCAGCGAAGTCGTCAAAGACTTCCCCACGCCGCCCTTGCCGCTCACCACGGCGATTACTTTTTTAATCGACGATTTCTTGTGCGGTTCTTTCAAAAAACTTTCTTTTTTCTGCTTGTCCGAACAGCTTTTGCCGCAAGACGAGCAATCGTGAGTGCATTCTTCCGCCATTTTATTCCGTCCTTTTTATCGGTTTTCGTAAACGCCGCGCGTTTGTTTCCTCTTCGCGGCGTCCGATAGTTATTATACCCCGTTTTCGCCGTAAAAGTCAAGTAAAAAGCGCAAAAAGCGTGAAAAACCGCGAAATTTTGCGAAAATGCGGCAGCCGCCTGAGCAGCGGAAAGAAAAACCGCCGCGCGCCATACAAAAACGGTTGCGTTTTTTTTCAAAGTATGGTATACTTGCTATAATGCGCGTAGGCGGGGAAGCAGCGGCTCCCTGTACCGGCAATCCGCTATAGCCGGGCTGAAAGCCTTTCCCGACGGACGTTATGGAAGGTATGCGCGCCGTAAGGAACGTTGATATCAAGGTCTTATGCAACGTAAACCCGCGAACCGTGTCAGGTCGGGGACGAAGCAGCACTAAACGGTGCTTTGCGTGTGCCATAGGGAAGCTTTGAAGGAGTCGCCTGCGGCGTTACCTCTTCGGTAACTTCCGGCAAAAAAGGATCGCGCAGTTTTTTTTGGGGAGAACGTTTGAATTTTTCAAACGTTCTCCCCAAAAAAAGTTTTCCGGCTTCTCCGCCGCGCAGAGGCAGTCGGATTTTTTCATTTTTCTTCGCCCCGCAGCGTTTCGTCCGGGGCGTTTTTACAGCGTTTTTTCCTCGGTAATTTCCGCCGAGAACGATTTTTCCGCGCTGTTGAACGCCACGCCCGCCACAAAACAAACCATTAAAACGTACAACCACAGCAAAAACACAAACGCCGCGCTGATTGCGCCGTACAGTCTGCCCGTATTTCCGAATTTCAGATACACGGCAACCCCCGCCAAAGCCGCCGCCCACGCCGCCACGGTAAACAGCGTGCCTTTCACAATCTCCCGCGGCTTCGTTTTATACGGGCACACGTACGCGTTAAGCATTAAAACAAGAAAGAACGAAAGCGATAATAAAAGCACGTAATTCGCCGCAAACAGCACTTTTCCGGAAAACAGTCGCGAAAGAAAAAACGCCCCGCCCGCATACACGGCAAGCAACAACGCGGCAGCCGCCATTACGGCAAACGAAAACAACAGCGCGGAAATCCGCACCCGCCAGCCGCTTTTTTTACGCGCGTAGCCGTATATAATCTCCCCGCCCCGCCGCAAATGATAAAAAAAACTTGTAGCGGAATACAAAGAAGTAAAAAGCAGCACCGCCGAAGCGCCCTTTCTGGCAAGCAACGCTTCGCCGCGGATATAATTCAGAATCCCCTCAACCGAGGCGAACACGGGCATTTCCAGCACGCGTTCCACCGGCAGATTCATTCTTCCGAACAGCAGCGTCAGCCACACCGAAAACGGCATGACGGACATCACGAAAAAATACACGAACGTGCCCGCCAGCGTGGAATACCTTTTGCGGGCGAGCAAGTCGTATTTGTTTCTTATAAATTTCACGGCGGCTTTCACACCGCCGTTTTTGTTTTTCGACTGTTCCGCATTTTCCGCCGTTCCGGCGTCCGTCGGCTTCGCGGAGCGTTTTTCCGTATTTTTCATACGTTAATTATGCCCGCAACGAAGATAAAATATAACCGCCCGTAGGGAATCCTTGCCGAATTGCCGTCAGGCAAGCGCGGCAAGTAAATCGGCGCGAAAACACTGCATTCTTGCTTTCCCCCTTCGGGGAGAGTGGCGCGTAGCGCCGAGAGAGGACAGCCTCATAACATAAAATCGCTTATACATTACCCTCCTTTTTTACCGCCGCGGCTTCGGTCGCGGCGGTTTTTTCGTAAATTTTTCCGCATTTTTCAAAAAGTTCCCCTCAATTACTTGAAAAAACCGAAAAAAAACGCTATAATGAATACGTATAAAATCACTGCATAAATCGTCCGGCTTTTCCCCGGCGCAAACGCGGCGGCGCAACGCTTCCGCAAAGGACTTACGATGATGGATTATTCCCGTTTAAGAAACGGTAACGACGTGCGCGGTATCGCCTCCGAAGGCGTTCCGGGCGAAGAAGTCAATCTTACGAAAACCGCGGCGCGCGATATTGCGCGCGGCTTCTGCCTGTGGCTGCAAAAACGCCTTCGTAAATCCCGCGTCCTCGTGGCGGTGGGGCACGATTCCAGGATTTCCGCCGCCGAACTTTTATCCGGCGCCGGGCAGGGCATTACGGAAAGCGGAAACGATCTTTTAATCACCGGACTTTCCTCCACCCCCTCCATGTTCATGCTGCTGCAGGACGCCGCATTTTTCGGCGGCGAAAACAACGTGCCGGACGGCGCAATCATGCTCACCGCTTCCCACCTGCCGTTCAACCGCAACGGGCTGAAATTCTTCACGAAAGAAAGCGGACTGGAAGCCGACGAAGTCAAGGAAGTGCTCGCGCTTGCCGGCGATCCTTACGAAGCCGTTCCCGAAACGGAGCGCGGCAACGCAAAAACCGAAAGCTATATGGATAAGTACGCCGCCGACCTTGTAAAAAAGGTGCGCGACGCCTGCAACGAAGAAACGCCCCTGAAAGGCAAAAAAATCATTGTGGACGCAGGCGGCGGCGCGGGCGGATTCTACGCGGAAAAAGTACTCGTTCCTCTGGGCGCCGACATCGCGGGCTCGCAATACCTTACGCCGGACGGGTATTTCAAAGGGCATATTCCCAACCCGGAAAACGAAGCGGCGATGCAATCGATCTGCGCGGCGGTCAAACGCGTAAAAGCCGATTTCGGCGTCATTTTCGATACGGACGTAGACCGCGCGGGCGCCGTGGATTCCACGGGCGAAGAAATCAACCGCAACCGTCTCATCGCGCTCATCTCCGCCATCCTTTTATCCGAAAAGGCGGGCACCGTCGTAACCGATTCGGTAACAAGCGACGGGCTTGCGGAATTCATCGCCGCGCACGGCGGAAAGCACCGTCGTTTCAAGCGCGGCTATAAAAACGTCATCAACGAGGCGATACGGCTGAACGCCGCGGGCGAATACACCCCGCTCGCCATCGAAACCAGCGGGCACGCGGCGCTGAAAGAAAATTACTTTCTCGACGACGGCGCCTACCTTATCACAAGGCTTTTAATCGCGCTTGCGAAAGCGGCGAAACAGGGCAAAAATTTAAGCGACCTCATCGCCGATCTGAAAATGCCCGCCGAAGCCGCCGAACTGCGTTTTAAATTCAAGCCGGACTGCGACTTTAAAACGCTCGGCGCGAATCTCATCGAGCGGCTGAAAGAATACTCGGCGACAAAACCGTACGTCACCCCCGCAAAAGACAATCACGAGGGCGTGCGGCTGAATTTCGATAAAGCGCACGGCGCGGGCTGGCTGCTCGTCCGGATGAGCCTGCACGAACCCATCCTTCCCACCAACGCGGAAAGCGAAGAAAAAGGCGGCGTAAAGAAAATCGTATCCGAATTGTACGCGTTTTTAAAAGAATTCGATTTTCTCGATTTATCCCCCGCCGAAAATTATTTGAAACAATAAAAAGTTTCCCCGCGGAAAAGCGGCAAACATAAAAAACGAAAACAGGAGAACCAACAAGCTATGGACGTACAGAAAACTACCATCAACGCTCTCAGAATTTTATCGGCGGAAGCAATCGAAAAAGCAAATTCGGGGCACCCCGGCATCGCCATGGGTTGCGCGCCGATCGCATACACGCTGTTTCAGAACTTTCTGAACTGCAATCCACTCGATCTTAAGTGGAACAACCGCGACAGATTCGTTCTCTCCGCAGGGCACGGCTCCGCGCTCTATTACGCGCTGATGCACTTATACGGTTACGGCATCACCACGGAAGATTTAAAGAACTTCCGTCAGCTGAACAGCAAAACGCCGGGGCATCCCGAATACGGGCACACGCCGGGCGTTGAAACCACCACGGGGCCTTTAGGGCAGGGCATTGCCAACGCGGTAGGTATGGCTATGGCGGAAGCGCATCTTGCGGCTACGTACAATCGTCCCGGCTTCCCCGTGGTCGATCATTATACGTACGCCATCTGCGGCGACGGCTGCCTCGAAGAAGGCATTTCTTACGAAGCCTGCTCGTTCGCGGGCGCCAACGCTCTCGGCAAACTCATTTTACTGTACGACGATAACGATATCACCATCGAAGGCGATACCGACGTTACTTTCAAAGAAAACGTGGGCGCGCGCTTCGCGGCGCAGAACTGGCAGGTACTGCACGTAGACCTCGCCACCTCTCCCGACGACGTGGTAGCCCTTTCCGACGCCATCGCCAAAGCGAAAGAAAGAACGGATAAACCCTCCGTCATCATCTGCCGCACCCGTATCGGTTACGGCTCGCCGCTCGAAGGCAGCGAAAAGAGCCACGGCGCACCTCTCGGCGCGGAAAATCTCAAAAAATCCAAGGAAAAGCTCGGCTGGAAAGAAGAAGAGCCGTTCTCCTGCCCGAAAGAAGTATACGAACACTGCGCGCTGGCGGCAAACGCGGGCGCGGAAAAAGAAATGCAGTGGAAAAAGATGTTCGCGGAATACGAATATACTTATCCCGAACTCGCGCAGCAGTATAAAGACGCCATGGCGGGCAAGAAACCCGATTTCGCGGCGATGGAAGATCTGTATTCCTTCGATAAACCCATGGCAACCCGCGGCACCTCTTCCGTCGTGCTCAATAAAATCGCGGCGAAACTGCCTACCCTCTTCGGCGGCAGCGCCGATCTCGCGCCTTCCAATCAGTCGGTAATGAAAGATACGGATGCGATAAAATACGGCACGTTCTCCGCGGAAAACTATGCGGGGCGCAACGTGCACTTCGGCATCCGCGAACACGCCATGGCGGCAATCTGCAACGGCTTGCAGCTGCACGGCGGCGTTCAGGCGTACTGCGCCACGTTTTTCGTATTCACCGATTACTGCAAACCCGCCCTTCGTCTTGCGGCGCTTATGGGCTTGCCCGTAACGTACATTTTCACGCACGATTCCATCGGCGTCGGCGAGGACGGTCCCACGCACGAACCCGTAGAACAGCTCATCGCGCTCCGTTCGATTCCCGGCATGAAAGTGTATCGCCCCGCGGACGGCAAAGAAACGGCTGCCGCATGGATTTCCGCGCTTTCCGGCAACGAACCCACCGCGCTGGTGCTTTCCCGCCAGAACCTGCCGCAGTATGAAGGCAGCGGCAAAGAAGCATTGAAAGGCGGCTATATTCTCGAAGACTGCGAAGGCAAACCGGACGTGCTTTTAATCGGCACGGGCAGCGAAGTGGAACTTTGCGTCAAGGCAAAAGAAGCGCTGGAAGCGAAAGACGTCAAAGCGCGCGTTATTTCCATGCCCTGCGTCGAAGAATTCGAAAAGCAGAGCGACGATTATAAGGAAAGCGTTCTTCCCGCCGACGTCAAAGCGCGCGTGTGCGTAGAAGCGGGATCGCCTTACAGCTGGTATAAATACGCGGGCGACAAAGGCGAAATCGTGGCGATGACCACGTTCGGTGCGTCCGCTCCCGCAAAGCAGTTGTTCGAAAAATTCGGTTTCACGGTAGATAACGTCGTAGAAAAAGCCATCGCCTCTATCGAAAACAACCGGTAAATACGGCACAAGTCAAGCCTTCCCCTTGCCTGCTGAAAATTTTGCATCGCAAAATTTTCTTCGGCAAAAATTGTCAGCCGCTACGCGGCTTCCCCTTGGGGGCGGGTTTCGCCCGTTTCGTAACGGATTGCTGCAAAACCGTTTGAATTTAATATTTATGCCTCTTTCGTAGCCTTCCCCTTGGGGGGCGGGCGTCGCCCGTTTCGCAACGGATTGCTGCAAAACCGTTTGAAATTAAAACGACCGCCTCTTTCGTAGCCTTCCCCTTGGGGGCGGGCTTCGCCCGTTTCGTAACGGACTGTTGCCGCACCTTTTGAATTTAATATTTATGCCTCTTTCGTAGGCTTCCCCTTGGGGGGAAGCTCCTTGCGAAGCAAGGTGATGAGGGGCGCAACTTGTTTTCTATAAAAAACATTTAAGGCTACCGCAGATACTTTCTGCGATAGCCTTTTTCCGTTCCCGAAATGCCTCTACAAAAAAACCTCTTATCTCAAATACTGCCCCTGCGCCGTAGCCAGCACGCGGTTCACCTGAATTTCCTCTCCGCTGAACGCGTCCACATACACGAAATATCCGTCCTCACCGTAGCTGCACGCAAATTCATAGCAAAGTCTTTCGCGCTCTCCCTTTTTAATCACCGCTTTGCGCGAAGAAAGCACCGTAAGGCGTGAATTCAACGCCTTTTCCGCCAGATCTTCGCCGATCATCTCAGGCTTCTTCCCTTTCAACGGTTTTGCGGGTTGAGGCTGCTTTTTCGCCGCCGTTTCAAGAGTTTCCTCCGCTCTCGTTTCCGCAGGCATATGCCCGCCGCGCCGCGCGTGGTTATTCAGATAATTCACCGCAGTGAGTCCCACAACTTTGCCGCGTTCTTCGCACACTTTCACGCTCACGCTGTCCGGGTAGTACGCCACGCCGTTTTCTTCATACACGAAGAGGAAAGTAGCGTTCACGCCGCTTTCGTTCACCCACACCGCCGTCATATTTTCATATCCCAGAAAATCCAGATAATTTTCGGCAATCGTCAGCGCGTTATCGATATCGAAATTTTTCGCGGAACAGTCGGCGAAATAATCGAACCCCGCCAGCGCGCCGTTCTCTTTCGCAATCTCGGCGTAAATCTTCCGCCCTTGCGCGTCCGTCATCGAAAAGTTAAACGCGTCGATTTTTTCCGACTCGGTTTCGCCCGCGTACATAATCTCCGCTATGTCGTAGTCCGCGAAATATTTCAGGCAAGCCTCTTCCGCCTGCGCCGAAGAAATGCCCCGTCTGCCCTGTTTCGCGCCCTCCTTTCCTGTAGAATTTCCCGAGGGGGAGCCGTTCGTCGCGGCTATCCCCCCCTCGTTTTCCTCGGCAATGCCCCCTTCGAGGGCATAATTTTCGATATTGCGGAAGTGTTCGTACACCTTGTTACCCGCCTTATCCCTCATGAACATCGCCATGTCTTTATCGCTCAGCTCTTCCGAAAGCTCCGTCAGTTCGGCTAAAATCTTCCGGTTTACGGCATACAGCGTCTCAATCGTCTTGTAATCGTTTTCCGAAAGCCGTTCGCCCGCGCGCAACTTTTCCAGAATTCCCTGCGCCACGTCGCCCGTACGGTTTAAAAACGCCGTCATGTTCACGTCCGTTTCGCTGTCCACCGGGAATTTTTCCAGCGTGCTTTCCGCCAATCTTGTTTTCACCAGCAAATCGGTAAAAAGCTCGCTCTGCGTCTGTCTGCCGGAAGCCACGCGCGCCTTGGAAAGGTCGCCGTCCACGTCCGAAATCGTCCCCGTCAGCTCGTACAGCGCGCCGCGGTATCCCGTGGAAAGCGCCATATCCGCCTGATTCATTCTCACCGCGCCCACCGTTACCACGGAGCCAAGCGCCAGCGTAACCACGCCCAGCGAAATCACAGCCGCCAGCCAGCCGCCGAAGCCGGGCGCATGGTTTTCGCTGCGCCTGCGCTCTCTGTTTTCAAGCCGCTGCTGTTTTCTCTTCAAAGCCGCGTCGCGCCGCTGTAATTTCAGGCGGTACTTTTTTTCGCGCTTTTCCTTTTTCGCCGCAATGCGCGCTTCCTTTTCTTTGGCAAGACGCTTCGCGCGCGCCTCGCGCGTTTCCGATTTCAGCGCCGCGCGGCGTTTTTCTTTTTCCGCAAGCCGTTTCGCATGCAGCGCCTTGCGTTCCGCTTTCGCCGCCGCCCGCTTCTCTTTCATCGCGATTTTCCTCTCCTTGCGGCGTTCTTTTCCGTCCAGACGCTTCTTTCTGCGTTCTTCCTTTGCCGCAAGCCGTTTTTCTTTTCTCGCCGCCCGCGCTTCCGCACGTTTTTTCGCGCGCTCTGCTTTCGATTTCTGCTTCTCCGCCTTGCGCTCCTCTTTCTTCAACGCCAGCTCAACGCGTTTTTTCGCCGCCGATTTCTCGCTTTGCTTCTTCTCCTTGTTCTCCGGCTTCTTCTCCGCGTTTTTCGCGTTGTTTCCGCCTCTGCCCCCTGCGTTTTTCGTTGCAACGGACTTTTTCCCCTGCTTTCCCGCGGCGCTTTTTTCCGCCTTTTCCTTTGCGATAACCTCCACCTTTTCCTCTCCGGAAGAAGTGTTTTTACCCGTTTTCGTTTCCTGCATCTTTTTCTCTCCTTTTCACACTATCCTTGTCGCGCCCGCGCCGGACGGCTCCGAAACGCTCCTTACACCGCAAACACGTGTTTCCCGATCACCGTAACCGTTTTTCGCGAAAAAATCCACGAGCTCGTCGCCACCGCGGGGTTATAATAATAAATCGCTCCCCCCGTAGGGTCCCACCCGTTCACCGCGTCCTGCGCCGCGCTCATCGCCGTGGAATCGGGCGAAAGATTGATTTGCCCGTCGGAAACCGCCGTAAACGCGCCTTTCTGATACACCACGCCCGAAACGCTGTTCGGAAAAGCCGAACTTCTCACGCGGTTGAGAATCACCGCGCCTATCGCCACCTGCCCCGCGTACGGCTCGCCTCTTCCCTCGGCGTAAATGGTCTTCGCCAGAAGATACAAATCGGAACTCGTATACGTCGAACCGCCGCTGCCGCCGCCCGCCGGCACGTTGTAAGAAGCAGTCATTCCCAACGCCTTATACGTGGCTTTGCCCACCACGCCGTCCGCCGTCAAGCCGTTCTTCTTCTGAAACGCAATCACCGCCGCGCGCGTTCCCGCGCCGAAGATGCCGTCCACGCTTCCCGAATAGTACCCCCACCGTTTCAGCCTGCGCTGTACTTCTTTCACTTCGTCGCCCTTCGAGCCTTTGCGAAGCACCGCCACGGCGGCAACGCCGTCCGCGCCGCATTCCGCGGTATACGCGCCCGTTTCGTACGCTTTCGCCCGCGGCGCCGCAACCGCCGCCGCACAGCAGTAAATAAACAAGCCCGCGGCAGCCACAGCTATCCTTTTCACTCTTTTCATCCTTTCTTCTCCTTGACGCCCGCCCTCGCGGTTGTCGGTTTTCTAAAAGTATGTAAGAGGAATCCGCGTTTTATTCGCATTCTGTTTAATTTTTTCCCGCGCCGTCGCGATTTTTGCCGCATGCGCCGCCGCTCGCCGTCAATCGCCGTTTCGCCGCGCCTTCCATTCCGCAATCCGTTCCAGAATCAGACTTTTATACGCCACGTTTTTTCCGCCCGCCGTCGAAAAACACAGCGGCGGATACGCCACGCACCACCAGTTGTTTCCTTCGCCGCTGCCAAGGCAAAGTATCAGGGCTTCGTATTCCCCCGCGGGCAGCGTAACGCCGTCGTACACGCGCGAAGGAAAGTATTCCTTTTTCAGCTCGGCTTTCGCCCGATAACCGAACCCGCGGCGCGAAAGCGCCTTATCCGCCACAGCCTCTATACCGTCGAAATTCCGCCGTATCGCGGCTTTCGCCGCTTCTTTATCGTGCGCGACGGCAAGCACGGGGATGAGAAAATCCACCACTTCGTCGCGGATTTCGTATTTTACGCGCTGCGCCGCGTCCTCGTTCGAATCCGCGCGGATGTGAATCCGCAGATACTCCGCCGTAACGCCGCCGGAATTATCGCCGCCGAACCCGCCGAGCGTTCCCGCGGAAAACGCGGTAATCAATAGCGCCGACAAAATTATTATGATTGAAGCAAAAAAAGTTATGCAATTTTTTTTCATACCGAACCTCTTTTTTTCACCGTTGCTTTCCGCAACGCGTATTTTATAGCCCGGTTACAAAATTTTTATACATTCACCTAAAAATATTCACTGTAACACAAATTCTTTCCCTTGCTTTCCCCTTTGGGCAGGCTTCGCCTGTTTCATAACGGATTGTAGCATATCGTTTGTATTTTTAGTTTTTGCCTTTCATCTATCCCCTTGCTTTCCCCTTCGGGGAAAGTGTCTGCGCAAGCAGACGATAGAGGGCAATTTCAATTTTTTGACTTTGATACAGCCTTCCCCTTGGGGAGAAGGTGTCGCCGTACGGCGACGGATGAGGGGCGCAACTTGTTTTCTATTTAAAATTTTTCAAACAAACAGGCTGCTGCCGCTTCCTTGCTTTCCCC
>ERZ779876.3010-NODE-3010-length-11021-cov-4.703721_pt1 | contig 11021 bp, 10 predicted proteins | sample MGYA00511068_ERZ779876 | MGnify/ENA primary metagenome ERZ779876 (study PRJEB29588, sample SAMEA1970858) | human gut metagenome | biome: human gut; feature: human-associated habitat; material: faeces | place: Denmark | collected 2008/2010 ... | reverse complement strand
CTTTAGCTCAGTTGGTAGAGCACCTGACTCTTAATCAGGGTGTCCAGGGTTCGAGCCCCTGGCGGTGCACTCAAGAGGACTGTTTTTGGAGACATAGGAGCTCCGGGGACGGTTCTTTTTTTGCATAGATATGCTGTGAGGAGATTTTATATGACTGCGATATTTGATACGCATGCGCATTATGACGATGACGCATTTAACGACGACAGAGAACAGCTTCTGGCGGCGCTGCCGGGGCAGGGCATTGCCCGGGTGGTGGATGTGGGTGCGAGCCTGGCATCCTGCCGGAAAGTGTTAGAGCTGATGGAGCAGTACGATTACATATACGGAGCCATCGGAGTACATCCCAGCGAGACCGCGGAACTGACGGAGGAATCTTATTCCTGGCTGAAGGAACAGTGCCAAAAGGAGAAATGCCTGGCGGTGGGAGAGATCGGACTGGATTATTATTGGCCGGAGCCGGACCACGAGACACAGAAAAAGTGGTTCCTGCGGCAGCTGGAACTGGCGCGTGAGATCAAAAAGCCTGTTATCATTCACTCCCGGGATGCGGCGAAGGATACCGTGGATCTCATGACGGAGGCGCACGCAGAAGAGATCGGCGGTGTAATTCACTGCTATTCCTATACGAAGGAGACGGCGAAGATTTTTCTGGATATGGGATTCTACTTTGGAATCGGCGGCGTGCTGACTTTTAAAAATGCAAAGAAGCTGAAGGAAGCGGTAGAATATATTCCTATGGACCGCATCGTGTTGGAGACGGACTGCCCATATCTGGCGCCGGAACCGAACCGCGGCAAACGCAATAGCTCCCTGAACATTCCTTATGTGATCGCTGCCATGGCGCAGATCAAGGGGATCACAGAGGAAGAAGTGCGCAAGGCGGCATGGGATAATTCGCTTAAGCTGTATCATATGGAAAAATAAGCGGAATCAAAAGTAATAAAAGGTAAACGTTATGGAAACAAGTATAACAAAACAGCAACTATTTTCAAAAGATGATCTGAAAAAACTGATCATTCCGCTCTTATTTGAACAGGCACTGGCAATCACTGTGGGCATGGCAGATACCGTCATGATATCCTCTGCGGGAGAAGCGGCGGTCTCCGGCGTATCCCTGATCGACATGTTCAATAATCTGATCATCAGTGTGCTGGCGGCACTGGCTACCGGCGGCGCCGTGGTGACCTCCCAGTTTCTCGGAGCCGGGAAAAAAGAGGACGCCTGCAAATCTGCAAAACAGTTGATCGTGTCATCGGTATGCATTACGATCGGTATATCGATTTTGGTCATGGTGTTCTGTAATGGCATCATTTCCCTGTTTTTCGGTAAAATTGAAGCGGACGTATTTCATAATGCTGTGATCTATATGATGATCTCTGCACTGTCCTTCCCGTTCCTTGCCCTGTACAATTCCTGTGCGGCGCTGTTCCGCTCCATGGGAAATTCCCAGATCACGCTGAAGGTCTCCGTGGTGGAAAATATCATTAACATCGGCGGTAATGCTTTGGGTGTTTATGTACTGGGACTGGGCGTGGCAGGTGTGGCGATTCCTTCCCTGATCTCCCGTGCAGTGGCAGGATTCATCCTATATCGTTTGCTGAAAAACCCGTCCAACGAAGTGCATTTATTAAAAGAAAGCTTCCACATCGACTGGCCGGTGATCCATAAGATTTTTTACATAGGTATCCCCAGCGGGATTGAAAATGGTATTTTCCAGCTGGGACGTGTCATTGTGGTAAGCATTATCGCGGGTTTCGGAACTGTGCAGATTGCTGCCAACGGGGTGGCGAACAGCTTGGACAGCATGGGTTGTATTGTGGGACAGGCTATGAATCTGGCAATGATCACGGTAATTGGCCGTTGCGTCGGCGCCGGAGATTCCGGTCAGGTGCGGTATTATACGAAAAAATTATTGAAGATTACCTACTTGTGTACCTTTATGGTAAACAGCGTCATCCTGCTGTGTCTGTCGTGGATCCTGAAATGCTATGGATTAAGCTCGGAGACCACGCAGTTATCCTATATTCTGGTCATGATCCACAACGGTATGGCGATGTTTTTGTGGCCGGCGTCTTTTGTTCTGCCGAATATGCTTCGTGCCTGCAATGACGTGCGGTTTACCATGGTGCTGTCTATTTTTTCCATGTTCGTGTTCCGTATCGGATTCAGCTATATCATCGGTGTGAACATGGGTTACGGAGCCATCGGTGTCTGGATCGCTATGGTACTGGACTGGATATTCCGTGTGATCTGTTTTGTGAGCAGATATTTGTCCGGACATTGGCTGAAGACAGCCAGACTACAGGATAACAGATAGCAGCAGCTCATCTCGTGAACATATGCGGCCACAAAATCATGTGAGCATGATTTTGTGTGCCCGGATATATTCACGGATGAACTGTTATGAGGTATAATGTGGGAAAAAGAGAGAGAGGTATGCAATATGCAGGTAGTATTGGAAAATGAAGCTTTAAAAGTAACTATCAACAGCTTTGGTGCAGAGCTTGCAAGCATTTGGGGGAAAGCAACAGATACCGAGTATCTGTGGAATGCGGATGCAAAATTCTGGAAGAGAACTGCCCCGGTACTGTTCCCCTTTGTAGGAAGTCTGAAAAATAAGGAATATCATTATGAAGGAAAGACCTATTCCATGGGTCAGCACGGCTTTGCCAGAGACATGGAGTTTGCCGTGGATGTACAGACGGCGACAGAAGCATGGTTTTCCCTGCGATCCAATGAAGAAACAAAAGCAAAATTCCCGCTGGAGTTTATCCTGAAGATCGGTTATGAATTGGAAGGAAAAGATCTGAAGGTCATCTGGCAGGTGGAAAATCCGGATACGAAAACACTGTACTTTTCCATCGGAGGACACCCCGCATTTATGTGCCCTGTGGATGAAAAAGGAAAGCAGTCGGAATATTATTTTAAGTTTGATACGGACAAAGATCTGACTTACGGATTGGTGGCAGATGACGGACAAGGACTCATGGGACAGCAAAAGGATGTATTACCGGTGAAAAACGGTTATGCGCAGATCACAGAGCACCTATTTGACCGGGATGCCCTGATCGTGGAGGATCGTCAGGCTTCCGCAGTGAGCCTGTGCACTCCGGACAAAAAGCCGTATGTTACCTTAAGCTTTGATGCTCCGTTATTCGGGCTGTGGTCTCCCGCAGGCAAGGGAGCACCGTTTATCTGCATCGAGCCATGGTATGGCAGATGCGACCGGACCACTTTTGAAGGCAGTCTGGAGCAACGGGAGTACAGTAATACCCTGCAGGCAGGTGAGGTATTCCGCAAGGAGTACACTATCACAATAGAATAATTACGAGAAAGCGAAAAAGCTTCTGAAAAAAGCTTCGGACACAGAAAAAGATTGTGCCCGGAGCTTTTCTTATGTTGCTATTCAATATAAATTTATCGAATATCAATAAAATTATATTGACATTCGTATAATAGAGTGATATGTTAAGGCTACCAAGAAGGAAAGAGGTATTCATGCTGAATTGGAATCCGAGCTTCCAGTTTGCAAGTTTAAGTTCTGATTTAGCTAATCGCTTGCATAAGTAAATTCTGGCAAATCAAAATATCATGATTTTTATGGAAGTTAGTTTTGCAAAGTTCTTCAAAACTGGAATTTACTATTAGAAACAAGTTGTTTTATGCTTCATATGCTGATATTCTTTTTTTGAGATCTTAATCCTCTGAAAAAAGAGTCACGTTAAGCGGAGGTCGAATTTTATTTCTTTTTTCGCAAGATTAAATTCCACCCCTCATTCGGTTCAGTATTTTTTCCGAATGGCGCTACGTTTCTTATTTTTTCAGTAATAGAGGTGTAAGGTTAATCTCATTAGCGGGAATGGATTTTATTCCTAACTTGTCAAGAATATCCCCGCCATTAATGAAGCTGAACAACTGGTGTGCCGACTGGTTATTCAGCTTTTTTCTGTTATATGAGTTGATATGACTCATCATAAGATTGATATCATCCTGAGTTAAGTTATCAAAAGAGGTTTTCTTCGGAAGCACACGACGAATCATCTCATGTGTAACTTCACAACCACCTTTTTGATCAGAACGCTGTGGATCACAATAAAAGATATGTGTTCTGCGACCATTGCCCTTATTAAATTCGATTGCCAGCGGGTTAGTAAATTCACTTCCTCTGTCGGTCAAAATCACCTGGAAGAGGCTAGTGAATACTTCATGTCCTAACTGTTCATACAACCAGTCAAATATTTCTGTAACTGACTTGGCGGTATTGTTATCACGGATAAAAGCAAGCATTAAACTACTATTTCTAAAGTATATGGTCAACAAGACTTTACCGCCTTTGCGACCTTCTACTGAATCCATTTCCACTACCGGAATATCAGGATTCGCAGCAAGATAAGCTTCAAAATCCTCGTAAGTGCGTCCTACATGACACTGCTTGTCTACTCTTACAGGCTTCTTATGTGAGCGGGTACGATAACGGACCTTTCTTGGAAGATCAACGTTATCTACAGATAAAAGCCCTGCATCAATGTAGTTATAAATAGTCTTTTCATCAAGCATGATATCATCTGCATTATTGACACATATCATGTGAATAGACTGGCCTAACTTAACAAGCGGTGAAACAATAGCATCTACACGCTTTAATTCTTCCGGTGTAATTGCTATTCCTTGACGACTTTCTGAGCGAGTAGTCTCATAATTCTTCTGAGCTGATTTGGCAGAATAAATATGCTTCTCCAGCTTACAGGATTGCCGTTGGATACAGCCGTTGCAAACGTATGGTGGTTTCTTCAGTTTGTTACAAACCAATACCTCAAACTGCTTGCAATGCTCGTAGCACTTTACACGAGGACATCTCTTGCAGCTTTTTGAATACTGTAGTTTGCACTTTGAACATGCTGTTCCGTATTCATCACAGGTACTTCGCTTGCTGCAGGGATTGAAGGAATCTTTACGTACAGTCTGACTATGGAGTCTGACTTCTTTTGAGATAGTAGAAGGGTCCTTGCCAAGTTCCCTACCTATCTCAGTAAATGAAGCTCGTTCTCTTATGCGAACTTCTATTGTGGCTCTTTCATCAAGAACCAGATGTGCATTCTTAGCCATGGTATTCTCCTTGGATAACGCCATCCGGACTCTATTGCTGAGCCACAACTATAACTAGATATCAAGAGGTTTGCAACACTAACTTCTAGGATATATTTTGCAATACTAAGTTCCAGTTTTTGGGTGAATGGACTGGAATTTAATTTTCCAATTCACCAAGAGGTATTCATTATGGAGAAGAGAGAGTTGTCGGAAAAGGAACTGCGGGAGAAAAAGTTATCTTTGGCGAAGGGGACAAAGTACCTGCTGGATTTCATGTTCTATGCGGGAATCCTGGTGACGATAAGTCTGCCGCTTAGTCTCAAATACATAGGAAAGTATCTGGAGGCGGTGGAGGAGCATTACCTTCCGGCGGTGATCATATTCGCCATCCTGGGTGTACTGGCATTATTGTTGGTCAATGAACTGCGCAAGATGTTTGGCACGGTGCTTGCGGAGAACTGCTTTGTACCGGAAAATGTGGCGAGTCTTAGGAGAATGGGAGACTTAAGTTTTTTCATCGCTGCCATGAGCGCTGTGAGATGTGTGGTGTACCTGACCATTGCCATGCTGGTGATCATTCTGGTATTTATCATTGCAGGCATGTTCAGCAAAGTGCTGGCGATGGTATTTGAAGAAGCCGTGCGCTACAAGGAAGAAAACGACTTAACGATCTAAAAATTCAGTCACAAAGTGATAGAGCGTGTGATACGCCACTATGTAAATGACGCCGGCTGAACGGAAATTCAAAATTAGAAAGGCATCTATTATGGGAATCATTGTAAATCTGGATGTAATGATGGCAAAGCGGAAGATCAGCCTGACAGAACTGGCGAATCAGGTGGATCTGACACAGGCAAATTTATCCATCCTGAAAAATAATAAAGCAAAAGCCATCCGTTTCTCTACACTGGAATCCATTTGTGAGGTGCTGCATTGCCAGCCCGGAGACATTCTGGAGTATGTAGAAGACAAAAAAGAAGAGGAAACCAAATAAAACCTGAGAGGGGGAGATCATAATGCAGGAAAATACAGCAGTACAGGAAACAAATTCAATAAATCAGGAACAGATTTCCGGGCAGAATGTAGTCCGGGTAGTGGAAAAGACAGAGACTGTGGAGACAAAGCGCTTGCAGGAGCACTATAATTTCTTCGGACCGGTTACTTTTCTCTATGCCGTGTTCTATGCATTTTGTATGTTTCGGAACGGCTCGGGGATCACTTTCCCTTTTTTTCTCGCAGGCACTTTACTGTATTTTGTCTTCTCGCTGTCAAAACTGGAGATTACCTTGAAAAAAGGGAGCGCCTTTTACATGATCAGCATTCTGCTGCTGGGGGTATCCACCTTCTGCACCGACGGATGGGCGATCATAGGTCTGAACAAGCTGGCGGTGTTTCTATTAGTGATGTGTCTGCTGCTGAATCAATATTTTGATACGAAAAAGTGGAATCTTGGGAAATATGTGGGAAGCATCTGTCAATTGGTGGTTATGAGCTTCGGGGAACTGGGGAAGCCTTTTTCCGATGGCAAAGCCTATTTTCGTGAAAAGGGAAAAGTAAATAAGAAGGTATGGTACGGTCTGCTGGGAGTGGTGATCGCATTGCCGATTATGCTGATCGCTGCCGGACTGTTAAGCTCTGCCGATGCGGTATTCCGTAAGATGACAACGGATTTCATGAACTGGATCCGCCCGGGCAATATATTCAACGTAGTCATCCGGGTAACGTTTCTGTTCTTTACTTCCTATGCACTGACTTCCTACCTGTGTAAGCGAAGCATCCCGGAAGAAGTGAAGGATCGCAGAAAGGGTGAGCCGGTACTGGCAATTACGATTATGTCACTGCTGTCACTATTGTATCTGCTGTTTTCCGGTATTCAGATCTTCGGATTGTTCTTAGGAAAAATGCAGCTGCCGGAGGGCTATACTTACGCACAGTATGCAAGAGAGGGCTTTTTCCAGCTGCTGGCTGTCAGCATTCTGAACCTGATCCTGGTATTGATGTGCCTTAGCTTTTTTAGGGAGAGTAGGATACTGAAAGTGATTATGACGATTATGTCATTATGTACTTTTATCATGATCGCGTCCAGCGTAATGCGAATGATCATTTACATCCGGTATTATTATCTGACTTTCCTGCGGATCTTCGTATTGTGGATGCTGGCGGTATTATTCGTCATGTTTATCGGAGTACTGATCAACATTTACAGGGAAAGCTTCCCTCTGTTCCGCTATGGTGTCGTGATGGTGACAGTTCTGTACCTGGCATTGTCCTTCAGCCATCCCGACTATATTATAGCCAGAGTGAATATTGCCAATGCACCCGGCGGAGACTTCTCTTATCTGAGTGATCTCAGTGCGGATGCGGCACCGGTCATTATTCCTTATATGGAGAGCCTTGGGTATGATTTTGGCGCCTATGAACTGGAGAGACCCACAGATATTATGAGCGAAGATACGCAGGCTCAGTGGTGGGGGAGTTATCAACCGAAGGGATTCGGATATTATTACCTGAACCATAATAAGAAGCGTCTGGATCAGACATCTCTGCGGACATTTAATATTTCCAGATATATGGCACGGAAACAGATAGAGGCAAGAATCGATGGAAAATAAAGAAATGAATACGGAAAAAATTAAGTTTTATAAAAAGCATCCGGTGTTGCTTGCATGGCTGATTTCTATATTTATCGGACTGGGCTATGCGCTTTTTACGATCATAGCCTCTGTTATTCATTATGAGCAAAGAGATTATGTATGGGAGATCATTAAGGCTTTTACAGAAATGTTTACTTGGGCAATTTTAATGGGAGCGGTACTGGTATTTCCTGTGGTGCTGACGATCAGCGAAGGAATCTGCCTGATCAGTGAAGCATGGGAACGTCCGGTGAAGGGAGCCTGGCTGTTTGACCAGCATGTATTTTGGCTGGGCGGATTCTATGAACTTTGTTATTTGGGGTTGATTATGGATGTGACATCCGCTGACTGGCAGACGCAGTTAAGCAATTCCAATAAACATACACCGATTTACAGCGGTTCCATGGTTACTTTTATAGTACTCCTGCTGCTGGCATTTATAGGGTATGAGATTCTGCAGAGTATTCCGCTTCGGAAGCTGCCGCCCCTTGTGACAGTCCTGTCGATTTCCGCAATGTACCTGGGATTGTTAGAACTGATTCTGTTCACAGTACAGATATTCAAGCCGACGATTTTGCTTGATGGATATTTGTTATTATTTCCACTGTGCTGTGTGCTGCTAGTTGTGCGATTGCTTCTGAAGAAAATACGGGAGTGGAATGCACTGATGCAGAATGCGGAGGCGGAACACTTTGGGACGGGGAAGATTTATCAGAATCCCATGCTGCGTTGGTGTGACAACATTTTGCGGAAGGCTGCATGGTGGCCGGTGCTGGGACTGGTATTGATGTTCCCACTGTTGGGAATCCTGATCGCAATCCTCATGCTGTTTGGACAGGCACCGGATTCTGTGATTAAAGCATTCACGGAGACCAGCGACTGGAATCTGTCACTAAGACAGGCACCGCAGAATGTCATGTATGATGAACATTATCTCTGCACGGTAGCTGCCGGCGGTCATGAAAAAGTCGTAAAGCCTATCCGCCTGGGGAGGCGGCATGGGCATGAAGTGATCGTGAACCGTCAGTTGTGCATCGCCAATGCTTTTGAACAGGTGTTGGAAGAACGGACTCCCGGCTTACACCGGGCACTGCGTCATTTTTATGATACTTACGGGTTCCCTGTGGCGAGACTGATCCACAATAAATACACGGCGGATCTAGTGTATTTTATCATGAAACCTTTAGAATGGATCTTCCTGTGTGTGCTGTACCTGACGGACGCCCATCCCGAGAACCGCATTGCTGTGCAGTACACCGGGAAAACGGCGGCGCAGGTGGAAGAATAGTAAAATATTAACTCCCTTTTCGGAATTGTGTACCCACTGAAAACGAGCCTATAAACATGCATTCACAATGCATAAAAACACGTTCTGGCTATTTCCCACACATTGAAATATACACTTAGATAACGTATAATACGAAATATATTTTGGGGAGGATTATGACCATGAAAAAGAAATTATGCAGTATTGTTTGTCTTTGCTACTTTGTTTCAATTATGTTATGTGCATGTGGAAGAAAAGAACAGGGGAATCCTATTAGATTGCCTGCCAGAGAGGATATTGTATCGATTGGTGTCTCTGACGGTGACAAATATGCTATGTCACCTAACACAGAAGGTGAAGCTACGGAGTTTATTGATGAATTTTTATCTATGCTAATGGATATGGAAACAACCAGTCAGCAATCAATCAATGATGCACCGGTCAACAAAGATTCTATTACGATCAATATAAATTGTGATGGGGCGGCAGGAACTACTCTTTTTTACTATGTAGATAAAGGAATCGAATATGTAGAACAGCCATATCAAGGAATTTATAAACCAACGCCTGCTTTAGGTAATTGTATAACTGAAATGCTTGCTTCGGCAGATAATAGACCGCTAATGGTAACATTTCAGGCATCGGTAATTGAAACGAATCATGATTCAATAATAGTAAAACCGGTAGATGGTTCTTTGGAACTTGATTCAGCAGATAAGTTTTATATATCAAACGAAGAGAACCTTGAATTGCAAATTGGAGATTTCGTAGAAATTAGCTATAACGGAGAAATAATGGAATCATATCCTGCGCAATTAGGAGAGGTTTATAAAATTACCGTGATAGAACAGACAGAAGCAAATGCCATGTGGGATAGAATACCTATGGTAAGAATAGATGGTAAATTATACTACGATACAGGGAGAGAAAGCATCATGGATGCACGTTGTGGCACTATGGATGGAGAAATAACATCAACTGTCGATGGAACTGAAATACCAACAGAAGATAATCAGTCTAATTTTGGAAGTGGATTTGGTTATCAGTATGGGGCAGACGATACAATAGAAATTTATATGAATGAAAAGTGGTTCGTCTTTGAATACAGAGAAGAATCTGAATGAGAGAATAAACGATAGATAAGTCAAATTAAATTCAAAAGGCTGTCTCAATAAAGGGATAGCCTTTTTTCAATTCTCAGCCTAAATTTTCTCAATATTCAGTAGGCAAAATCCAAGATACAGTTGCTCAAATTGCTCGAAAAATTAAGAAATGTATGAATATACACTAAAATTGGGGAAATGAACAGCGGGAACACTTTTCCGAAAAGGGAGAATATTAATGGAAAAAGCTCTCCCTTTTGGATATAATAATATTTGAAAGGGAGGCTTTTTTATATGATAAAAGTGAATTGAACTAAATCGGAATTTGAGGGAGGAAACAGTATGAAAAAGATTATTGCAATGGTTCTTTGTCTTGTGTTGGTTTTTTCATTGGCTGGTTGTGGAAATAATGATCAAAGTTCAGATACGCATGATGCGAACTACGAAGAAGGTTATACGGCTGGCTACGAGGTTGGATATAATGATGGGAAGCAGCAAATGGCCGAAAACAAAAAGTACTTTGCACAGTTTTCGGGATCTTTTACAGCTTCCGTTGAACAACTCTTGCCGGATTACTTTGCGCTTCAGGGAAAAACGATTGCCGTAGTTCACTTCTTTCAGGATAAACCATTTTTACTTCGCTTTCAGGAAGATATGACAGGAAAGCTTGTTGAAGGAACGGTTTATGTGTTCGAGTTCAAGACATTTGAAGTTGAACTTCCGGCTGATGAGGAAAATCCAGATATTTCGGATTATATGTATTCAATAGATGTTACTAATTATAGAGTTGCGGAAGATAGCGAACTCGGGTTGGACAGCATAACGCCGACTGTTGAAATAATATCGAAGTAAGTAACCGGATTATTTAATAAGCAATCACCGTGGTAAATTATCATTGAACAAAATCGCTGCGCGATGGCCTGCCAA
>ERZ779876.3003-NODE-3003-length-11047-cov-3.124090_pt1 | contig 11047 bp, 8 predicted proteins | sample MGYA00511068_ERZ779876 | MGnify/ENA primary metagenome ERZ779876 (study PRJEB29588, sample SAMEA1970858) | human gut metagenome | biome: human gut; feature: human-associated habitat; material: faeces | place: Denmark | collected 2008/2010 ... | reverse complement strand
TTGCTCATTTCTTTTTTCTTGCGTGGCAGCACATCGGTCAAGTATTGATTTAGAGCAAAGCGAAGGGCTGCATCTTCAACAGAAGGGGCAATATTTTGTAAATTCCCTATCATATCCGTTCTGTTGATGAAAGTATCGTCTCGTGTAAGCATGTCACGTGGGGTAAGTAGTACATAGTCTCCATTAAAACACGGAAGAATATATTCGCCTGTTTTCCATGTGTGGGTTTCAAAGTTAAATTCCACTTTGGGGACAACAAATCTCTGACATTGCTCTGGTTCCAAATACGTTGCAGCAAAAGTTGCGGTATATTCCAATAAATACTTTTTGGTGAAATTCGTAGTAAAATCACTGATCTTGTCGCGCCCTACCAAAGGGCTGATCAGGCACAGTTTTTCCAAATGGGAACTCTTGGTTATTGTTTCCTTACCAAAATCCTTAAATATTGACTGTAATCCACGGTGGAGATTGATTGCAAAGTCTTTACCAAGGCCTCTACCTGCATTCCCTTCTAAACTAAAGCCAAGCCAAGTTTGCTTTACTTCAGAAAACAGATACCAAGCAGACAACATCCCTGCTGGCGGAGAAGGGTATCTTTCTGCTTGCTCCTGCAGAAAGAGTAAGTAGGCAATTATGTTGTTGTGGATATTTTGGTATGCTTCCTTTTCACTGTTGAACAGCAGAAACGGGTCAACAAACAACGGCATGTCATTTATCAGCGAGATATTTACCGCTCCGTACGATTCAATGATATCCTCATCTACATTGAAAAAATCTGAAAAATATATTTTCAGGCCATCCACGTTGTCACCTCCATCCTTAATCTTATTTTGCATCAAACTGTCTGGCCAACTGCATGAACGAAGAGTTCGGCATGACTTGTTTAGACGGAATGAACAGATACCGCCATTCCTTATAACCATTCGCCTTGCCCCAACGGGAAGCAACTTCACAATACTGAACGCCACGCTTTTTCTTGGCAATCACATCCGGGTCATTCAGCTTGTCCTCACCTTTGACTTCCACAAGGTAAATAACGCCTTCGGTTTCCACAACGAAATCTGGCTCATAGTTATGCCCGTGGTTATAGGTGATGTTGAATTCCTGCGGCGCCGGGCGCAGCCAGTTCATCACATCGGTATCCGTTTCCAACACCCGTGCCAGAAGCAGTTCCGGATGGCTGTCAAACTTGGCTGTGCTAAACACGCCCTTCTTGATCCCGTCAAACAGAACAGACTGGATTTTTTCCGTATAAGCAGAAAAAAGATTGACACGCTCGATGTAGCTATAGGACTGCTGCAAATTGTAATCCCGGGTGCCCACCACCTCTTCCTGTAAAAATCCATTTTCACAGTAGAAGTGCTGGAGCATCTGCTTGTAGATTTTGTTGCCGATATCACGCTTGTACATCATGATGATGTTCTGCATGCCGTTGGTGCCATACCGGCTTTCGTAATGGTCACAGGCCTGGGTGATCAGCTTGAACAACAGCTTGGAGCATTTTTCATAATCAATTTCCGGCTTTTTGCGAAGCTGCTCCAAAATGACCTTTTTCGGATTGTACCCCTCAAAATCGATAGCATCGCCTTTGATACGCTGACGATCCTGCATATCCTCCAGATTTTGCACCAGCAGTTCGTTCTTGATGGGCACATGAGTGAACTCAGTCATATCCAGGTCAAAGTCCACGAACACATACTCTTCAACGCCGGTATCGGTCACCTTGATCCGAGGAATAGGAATAAACTTACTGACCGCAGCTCGGTGGGTTTCCTCTGTCTGGTACAGCATCCACGCCGCAAGCGGGTTTTCATTTTCCTTAAATACATCGCCCAAGTCTTTATTTTCAGAAACCTTCTGCTTGACCGTCTCCACAATCTGCTGGGCTTGAGTGGGAGTAACCGTGTGCGCAGGCGTATGTTGGATATGCTGCGCGACCTCTGTACTGATGATCTCAGCGGCCTTTTTCAGCAGTGCATCCGTTGCCGCTGTTTTCTGGAGCTGGGTATGCTCATAAGCCTTTTGAAGGTTTGTTTCTGGCTCTGCCTCAATCGCCAGCTGCGTATAGGCAACCTGTTCCGGTACGATTTCTTCCGCCTTGATGATATTACCGGCTTTAAAGATAGAATCGCCCTTCTGCGCTTCAGCCAGAATGTCGTTGAATTTATCGTGAGCGGTCAGCATGACTGCATCCACATCTTTATCCCCGGTGCGTTCTCCATAGGGCAGACGCAGGCCACGGCCTACCATTTGCTCACGCAGAATTTTGGATGCAGCCGTGCGGAGCGGAACGATCGTATAAAGGTTGTTTACGTCCCACCCCTCTTTGAGCATGTTGACGTGGATGACAATTTCCACCGGATTTTCCGGATTTTCCACATCCAGAAGCAGGCGGGTGTTGGCTTCGGTTTCAGAACCTTTTTGCTTGGAATGGACAATAATGGTCTTGTTTCGATAAGCTCCGCCGCGAAATTCATCGGACTTGACAAACTTCTCCACCCAGGCCGCATGGTCGGTGTCCTTGCAGACAACCAGCATAAACGGTTTTACAAGCCGTTTGCCGTGATTGGCAGCGTAAACCTCCAGCTTGCGTTTCGTGTTCTCATGACAGGCGATGCCGTCCAGCAGCATCATTTTATCGAGCTGCTCATCGCCAAAGTTGTAAAAATCAATATCGGAACGGGTAACCGCATACGGAGTACGGGTATAGCCGTCCTCAATCGCCTTGGACAGCGGATACTCATATACCACATTTTTGAAAGGTATCTGCTTGTTCCCTTGCGCCACAAGGGGTGTGGCGGTCAGCTCCAGCCCCAGAAGCGGATGCAGTTCGTTGAGCGCCTGTGCGCCCTTTTCTGCCCGATAGTGATGGGATTCATCCATAATGAGTACCAAATCCGGCAATTCGGACAGATACTGATAGAACGAGTTGCCAATCAGCTCGTTCACTTTTTTCATGTTCGCGCCTTCCTTGTTGAACTTATCGATGTTGTATACGAAAATATGAACATCGGACTCAAACAGAGAAATCGTTTTTTCGCGATAATCGTCATCCGTGATAATCTGTGGTGCCGTGACGAAGCAGCCTAGGCCGCGGAACACATATTTCTCGCTGTTGCTGTCGCTCAGATCCTTTTTCAGCTTCTCATAGATCGTTGTATTCGGCGCCACAACGAAGAAGTTGCGGATGTTGTGCTGGGTATACAGGTAGGCAATGAACGCACCCATCAGCCGGGTCTTGCCCACACCGGTAGCCAGAGCAAAGGTCAGCGACATGAAGTCCCGCTCAAAATCGGTACAAATCGGGTACATGGCATGGACAGCGCCCAGCGCAGCCTTCAGGTTCATACCCTTGCGTAGCTGCACAGTATTGACAATCTCCTCCAGAATTTTGAGAGACTGCGTCTGCGGCTTGCGCAGGGACATGACGCCGCTGATATAGTCTGTGGTATAGAGCGGAAAATCGTTAGACATCCTCTTCCTCCTCGTCGCAATCATCATACACCGGCGGGTGTACGATATTCAGGTTGTAATCCGCTTTGCCGAACTCGCAGCGTTCCAGCAGCATTTGCGGGATTTTCTTCACTGTGATATTATCGTAGGCCTTGTCCAGTCCGCTGTCAAAAGAGCGGCAAGCGATGATCAGATATTCGCCCTCCTCCATGGTGTCCTTGATGGAGTCCAGATAGGGACTGTTCAGGTGGCGGGTAGTTACAAAGAGATAGCTGTTCTCGTTGCCTACAGACTGCTTCCAGAACAGGTCTCCATCCGGCTGATAGTGGAATCCCTCATGCAGGGCGACCGCTGCTGCCAGCATATTGGCGTCATAGTCCTCGTTGATGACATATTCGTCAAAGGGGTCTTTGTTGATTAGGGTGGGTGCTACCTCATAGAAACGATAACCACCACCGCCTTGCCAGTTCTGCGCCTTGGTAATGCCGCCGGGGTCCTCCCCGGCAATGACCTTATCCATGCGCACTTTGCAATGGGTATAGGCGTGATTGCCCATTTCCACGCCGATCCAACGCCGCCCCATTTTCTGCGCGACGGCAGCAGTCGTGCCGGAACCGAGGAAGGAATCGAGAACCAAATCGCCGGGATTGGAGGCTATGTGGATGATGCGTTCAATCAGACGCTCAGGCTTTGGGGTATCAAACGAAATATCACTTCCAAACAAAGCATTTACTTCGTCCTTAGACTCACCAGTGTGGCCGACTTCGTCCTGCGGCCACCACGTCCACGGTACAATTCCCTTTGCTTCTGATAAAAATTGTTTTCTGCGAGGCACGCCATTTCCGTCACTTCCGAAGGTCACTCGTCCGTCCGCAAGCGCTTTCTTAAATTCTGGCTCTACAACTTTCCAACAATTTCCCGGCGGCGGTGTATGTACTTTCCCATTTGGGGCAACAATCTCGTACATTTGATTGGGCCGGTATCCTTGCGCAAGCAACGAAACTGATTGCCATGCGCCTCGAGGGTCATTATCCGGATTTTTGTACGCTTTGAGTTGTTTTTCTGCAAGTGGAAGATAATTTCTGGCCTTTTTAAATGCATCCTTGTCTTTTACATAAACAAGAATATATTCATGTGAGTCGCCAATTGCCTCTCGGTTCTCGCGTGAATAACGTTTTTGCCATACAATAGAGGCAAGGAAAGATGATCGGCCAAATACCTCATCGCACAAAACCTTTAGATAATCACGTTCATTGTCATCAATGCTTATCCATATGGAACCCGTATCACCCAAAAGCCTCCACATAATTTGTAGGCGCGGGCGTATCAGATTGAGCCAAAGACTATGTTCAATATTGTCTTCATATATGTTTGCGGCATTTGCGTTGTACGGCGGATCGATATAGATGCACTTTGCTTGCCCAGCAAATTTACTTTCCAGTGCTTTCAGTGCCAGCAGATTATCCCCATGGATCAGCATATTCTGCGTATCCAGGTCGGCGGCAGTGTTGGAAAGCTCCGTATTTTCAATCAGCAACCGAGGCTCGACTCGAATCGGCTCGTCTTTGCCATACCACGTCAGCTCCAATTTATTAGCCATTGGTTGGCCACCCCTCTTTCATGGCAAGTGCCTCGAGTTGTTCCCCCAAATTATATCGTATATCGTTTTCTGTTACCTGATCAAAAGGGCGAATAACCGTTGTTGGTAGCGCCTTGATTGCGGCAAGAATCTCCGGGTGTTTTGCGTTATTCTGCATAATTTGCAGTTGCGCAGAACTGCGGTCAAATGGGGATTTCTGAAGCTCGTTCCATGTATCCAGAATATCCTTTTCCAAATCCGTAATATATTGTTTCTGCCGCAAATAGGCAATCAATAAACTGTAATCCATCCGTTATCCTCCTCTGTGTCCGTTGCTTGCGAAATCCGTATCAGCAACCAATTGAACTTTTTCAATTGCCGCTATGGTGCTGTTTTCCTCTCGCTCCAAAGCCTCATCCAGCTCGTACATTAGCATACTGGCAAACATTAACTGCCGTGCCGCATTCTCTGCTGTAATGAAATCATTTTCGTGAGCCTTTGGATTTCGCAAGGCAGCCGCTGCTCCGGCAAACATATCCATAAATCCTCGTTGAACATTTTCGCCTGTATCCGTTGAGGTGTCTGCAATCACAAGCTTAGGAGTTTTGGCCGAAAAAACTGTTTGCATAAGAGAGTAGCCATCCAACTGCTTTCCGTCCTTTCCTCTAAGCTCTGGGAAAAGCTTTTTGACTCTGGCATTTATTTCGATAAAGGCACTGCGTGCAGATTCAAAATAATGGCCATCTTGATACAGTGACCGCGCCACCCGAATAATATCCGGGTGAACCAGCTTCCAGTCAATCGCAAAACGGAGTTCCAGTTCCCGGCGCTTCAAGGCATCTAATTGAATCAAAATTGTATTTCCTTCTCCCGTTGCCATTCTTTGCGTTGAGGTGTAAACAAGATTACGGGAAATGATTTTCCACTCATCGCTTTCTTCAAAGTGATTTTCGTAAATGTACTGAATTAGGTCATTATAAAATTGAATATACTCCGGCGTATCGAAGCGAACTGGTGTTTTAATGGCAAAAAGGCTTTTCATCTGCCCAATTAAAGAATCAATTGTAATCATTGCGGGACCCCTTCCGTGCCATGTGAGTTCTAAATATTGGATATAACATTTCCCCCGGTTTCTGTGTACGGCAAGCAACCACCTCGAAAGACTTTGTTTGTAAATATCACTCACACAGTCTTTGATAAGCCTTGCGAACAGTTTGCGCCATCAAGATTCTGCGCTGGCTTAGGAACTCCATGTAGTCCATATTTTCGAAGTTATCCGGCAGAGCGTGTTCCTTGCAGGTTTTGCGATAACCTTCTTCGCCCAGTTTTTGGCGGTAATGAGAGACATAGTCTTGGGGCGTCTTATCTGAAATCTCGATGTTGGTGGCGTAGTCGAGATAGGTAAAGTTTGCGATCTGGTTCCGGTCACGGTCACTGGTAAAACCAATGCCGGTCAGGTAGTTTTTCGGGAAAATGTGATGCTTGTCGATAGCATTCTTCGTTCCGCTGGAACCCAAGATGAAATACTTGGATACTGGGGTGTTGCTGAACAACATAGGAGTATTCAGCACGATCTGAGCTGCCACATATCCATACCACGCCGGAGAAATAGCCGCAGCGCTGTTCAGCTCGTTAGGTAGAGTCAAACTGAAATAATCGTCTGTGAAGTGCGTTTCGATTACGCGGTCAATATAGGCAATAAACTCTGCCGCCGTATGAACATCACGCAAATCTGCAAACTGCTTTTCCACTTCGGACTCCGTGGAGCCGGTGTAGAAATATGTGATGGTGCTCATAAAGAACCACTTGCTGATACACTTCTTGAGCTGTGCAGCGTCCAGTTTGTAGTCGTATTTGGCGATCAGGTAAAGGACATAACTGAAAACGATAGCATTGGACGATGCAATCAGCTTGTCGCTGATATATCCGGCCTCTGCCACGATGTTAATGAAGCTGTGCCAGTTGTTAAGGTTCATGACCTTGTCCAAAGCGTCCTTGAAAATCTGGAGATTTTCATGCCGGACTTCATCAGAGAACTTTCCGGTCTCAAGATTTTTACCTCTCAAAAGCATGTAAGCGTATCTCAACCGGGCACGTTTGAAACCAACGCCAACAGCCATGCGAATCAGATGAGAAGGTTCAATTGCCAAAAGTGTGTTGTAAGAGGTATTGGCGGCTGGCACTCTGGATGCTGCTGCAAACGCATTGATCTTATCGCTGGTTTCATTCTCGTAAACGGAGATAAGAGTCTGAATGAAGTTGTTCTCCGTCAGGCTCTGTCCGCCAGAATTGACTCTGACAAAAATATCTGCGACATCTTCTTCGTCTGCCGTGTAACTGATTTCCAGTGTGGGAAGAGAATAGTCGGAAAGATTCAGAAGCGCATTGATGTTATCTTCGATTCTATCTTCTTCCTCGTCTGTCAGCAAGGGGAGTTCTTTCTTACTACGGCCTTCGTTGGCTTCCTTGACAAAACGCCGCCGCAGAGAACTGATGGAATTGTCCTCTTTTGCCAGGAACACATCACTGATGCGGCTGATCCACTCGGTGTCCTTTTCATATGCCTGGGACCACACAGCAAATTCGCGAGTCAGCGGATTATAGGAGATTTTTATTTCACGATCTGCGAAATTCTTGTCCTTCACCTTGACCGAAAACATGGCCGCAACAAGGGCAGTCAAACGCTGCTGACCGTCAATGACGAGTTCCTTAGGTTCTTCATAGGTTTTTGAGTTATCTCCAATCGAGCTCTTTTTGCTCTCATAATCAGCTGGAGACTCCCACAGCATGATATAGCCAATGGGATAGCCCTTGAGCATAGAGTCAAACAACTCACGAACTTTATTGTCCCTCCAAACAAAAGGACGCTGAAGATCAGGCAGACCGATGCGGCCATTGCGTACATCCTTGACCAAATCCCCCACTTTACTGGGGATATTCTTAAACAGTTCTTTTCCCATCTGGAGCCTCCGAAAAGCAACGCTATGGTTGCTGCATTTTCTCTATATAAGCCTATCACGAATAGCGTCCGTTATATCGGACATTTTTAAGATTTCAATTTGTAAGTTCTATTCCGGTTACTGCCTTCGGTAACAACGATTTCTTCTTTTACCATTTTTGTCAGTACCGCTCTTGCACGAGGGCTACTGATTCCGAGTAACTCCGCAATCGTCTTACAATCTGCTTTAATCTCACGGGTCAAGTATTCGATGACAGATTGTCTTTGTCTGCTGTAAATTGTGGTATCGCTTGTTTTTATCGCTTGTTTTTTATCGCTTGTTTTTTCAAAAACGAGCGATAAAATCGTTCTCTCCGGCTCAAGCTGTTCTGTGACAGCAGGCATTGCCCAGCCCTGCTCCCGCCAGGCACCAAAAATGAGGGGGATACCGCTGCCAGCACGCTCGCCAATATCGATCAGGTTGAACATTTTCAGCATCGCGCCGTTCCGCGGGTCGGATACACCGCCGCTCTTTGCTGCGTCGATTTCGATACGGAACCCGCCGGGATTGGCCATGGTGATGCTGTCCCGCTTTTTGATGATGACCAGGCCTTGTCTGCCGTAATAATCGGCATGAACCAGGCAATTTGCCAATGCTTCCCGGAGTGCCTGATGCACAGGGGTATCATCCACTCTGGTGCCGCCATCCATTTTAAACGGCACCTTAATGTCCTGAATCAGCTTGTTATAGACGCGGAAATAGAAGTCGTACACATTGCCGCTCCAGTCGCCAGAGGAAGATATGATACGGTCAGTCCAACGGGTATCAGCGTCATACTGCTCCTGGTAATCCAGAAAGTAAGTGTTGAATTCACGCACAATGTCATACTCGTTGCCGAACATGAGAAGTCCTGCAGAGGTGGGATGCTTTTTCCCATCAGAGCCGATACCGACAGCACCCAGCTTCAGGAGGAAATCTTCATCCTCCAAGGCTTCCCACACATGGCCGGGGCGGGAGAGGCGCATTCTCTGGCGATAACTGCGGATGCTTTCTTTGTTGAACACCGTCAAGTCCATTTCGTTCAGAACCAGCATATCCTGCGTCTTTACCGATGCGTCGCGCACTATAGCCTGATATTCCTCCTTGGTGCAGCGATAGTCGCCCTCACCGTTACGGCGGTATGTGCAGAGCGGATTTCCGTCCACATACACCGGTTTATAGGAGCGTTCCGCGCGGGGAACATTGATGACCACGATATGATTGCCGTCGACTTCCTGCACAAATACATCCTTGGAGGACAGCACATTCACGCTGGTCTTGTTGGGATTGTTGACGATGTCCCAGAACTCCTTGATGAGTCTGTCAGGGTCTGGCAGATCTACCGTGTGCAAGGATTTATCCGCCCATTCTTCCACGCCCAACAGGATAATGCCGCCGTGGGTATTGGCGAAGGCGGAGTAGGTTTCCCAAATGCTTTTGGGCAGACCGCCAAGGGCTTTCTTCGCCTCAATGCGGTTGTTCTCCCGATATTGCTCGATTTTGGAAAAGTCAATCATGGTTTTCCTCCTTTACGAGCTCGATGATATCGCAGAAGTCGCAATCCAGCACAGTGCAGATCTTCGTCAGAATCTCTGTGCTGACATGCTGGTTCTTGCCCAGCTTGGCAAGGGCGGTCGTAGACATACCGGTAGCCAGACGCAGATCCTTCTTTTTCATATTTTTATCGATCAGGAGCTTCCACAGCTTGTTATAACAAATCGTCATTGTAACACCTCGTGTCAAAGTATACACTAATACGGGTTAATTCTAACACAGCAGATTCAGTTTGTCTATTGAAAATCCAATTTTCAGATTCGTGATGTCCTTTCCAGACGAGAGATTTTGAATTATAAACTGGCAAAGGATAACCGCAGGAATGCTTTTTTGCTCTCCTGCGGTTATTTCTTTGTTTATGCGGCGCAATTTTTGAGGTCAGCCCATGATGCCGATTTTGTTCCCATTTTCGTAAATGTCCGCGCCGTATTCGCAGTGATTTGGCCCTTGGTATTCCAGCCAACCGAAGCCTTCCACATAGACCATATCGCCGGACTGCGGGCCAGTGACCGCCTGTACCTGGGCGAGTGCAGGAATAGGTTCCGGAGCAGGCTCTGGTGCAGACGTTGGTCGTGTGTCGGAAGCTGCAGACGCTTCCACTGGTGCAGGCTCCGGCTCATTGGTGGTTTCATGGGGAGGCTCCGGCTGCAGACTCTCAGTTTTTTCTTTCTCTGACGGTGGTGTAGCTTCGATTTTTTCTTCGCGTTCTGCAACGGTCGCTTCTGGGGCGCTTACGGCGGGTGTTTGGGGCAGTTCGGGTGTTTCCCCGACCGTTTCAGCCTGCGGCCACACGGCGGCATACAGGGCGAGACAGGCGGTAAATACTGCGGCGATGATGATTCTCTTTTTCATTTTGTTTCCTCCTCTTTGGATGTAAAATGATTGAGTTCTGTGGACAACTCACCTTTTGCGGAATAGCTATCAGAACTTCAGAAGATTATCCAGAATATTTGCCGCCTGTTGCAGTTCGCTTTGGGTGGCCTCATTTGGTATATCTTCGTCCTTTTTTGCCGTGTACAGCAGATAAGGTTCATAGTTCTGCCTGGTGATCGTGGGGCGGTAGTGTCCAAGCATCTGCGCCAGTTCCTTGGTATCCATGCCGTTCTTCAGAGCGAGGATGGCGCAGGTATGGCGGAGATCCACATACCGGATATGGTTGATTCCTGCTTCCTTTATGATCTCATCGTGCATCCGGCGCACCATCTGCGGCGAGTAGGGTTTCAGCGTGGCCGGATGCATAAACATGAGCTGGCTGCTGGGGTGCTTGCTGTGCTCCATGACGAGAAGGTCGACCACCTCCGGGGTCAGCCTTATTGACCTCGTCTGGCTACCGTACTCCACCAGCTCTCGCCGTACCACAGCACGGTTTTCTGCGATGGTCAGCGTCCGGCTTTCGATATCAAGGTCGCTCCATTTCAGGGCGATTAGCTCGCTTTGGCGTAGGCCTGTCGTCAGCGCCAGCATGAACATGGGCAGATAGCCC
>ERZ779876.3002-NODE-3002-length-11049-cov-4.787975_pt1 | contig 11049 bp, 8 predicted proteins | sample MGYA00511068_ERZ779876 | MGnify/ENA primary metagenome ERZ779876 (study PRJEB29588, sample SAMEA1970858) | human gut metagenome | biome: human gut; feature: human-associated habitat; material: faeces | place: Denmark | collected 2008/2010 ... | reverse complement strand
GGCGGCTGCCAGTGCACCCCCAATCAGAGCATCAGCTGCACCGTCAACAACTGCGCGCACCACTGCCAGGACTCCAATTACTGCGGCCTGACCTCCATTCGGGTCGGCACTCACGAGGCTAACCCCACCGAGATCAAGTGCACCGACTGCCAGAGCTTTGAGCTGAAATAACGGCTCCCTCCCCCCCGCCGCCGGGTCAAAAATCCTTTGACCCACCGGCGGAGGCCGTACATACGAGAAAGGAAGGTGGCGTGATGGCTTCAAAATGGCCCGCCCGGATCGCCGGCGGTGCAGCTGGTCTTGCCAACGGTCTGTTCGGCGGTGGCGGCGGTATGGTATTTCTCCCCATTCTCTCCCATTGGGGCAATCTGAAGTCCCGGCAGCTCTATGCCACCTGCGTGGCGGTCATTTTCCCGGTGTGCGCTGTATCCGCCGCCATGTACCTCTGGCAGGGCGGGATGGATTGGGCCTCTGCCCTCCCCTATCTGACAGGCGGGCTGTTGGGGGGATGGCTGGGTGGAAAGCTCTACGGCAGGGTATCCACCAAAATTCTGAAGTGGATCTTCGCCGCCTTTCTCTTTTACGCGGGGGTGAGGTATCTGCTGTGACGGACTGGCTGCTCCCCTTTCTCTGCGGGCTGGGGGCTGCGGTGATCTCCGCGTGGGGCGTGGGAGAAGCGGCCACGGTGATGGTGCCTTTTTCCGTTACGGTTTCCGCGGCCTCGGCACCGGCGGCTGCGCCGCCCTCTACCACCAGCGTGTCCTCGTAGTCCTTGCCGTAGGTGTCCAGCAGGGTCGCCTCGTAGTCGGCGTGGAAGAAATTCTCATTGCCCAGCGCCTTGATCTCGTCGTTCAGCCAGTTCAGCAGGGTGGTGTTGCCCTTGGTGACGGCGGGGGCGATGGTGTCCGCGCTGCCCAGAGAGGGGATGCCTACCACGTAACCGGGGTTCTCAATGGAGAAAGCGATAACTTCGGTGTTGTCGTTGGCCCAGGCCACGCCGTTGCCGTTTTCGAAGGCGGTCTTGGCTTCGGCGTAAGCGTCGTACTTCTGCAGCTTGATCTCGGGGTTGTTCTTTTCCAGATAGGTCTCGGCGGTGGTGCCGGAGATCACGATGACCTGATCGTCAGCGCCAATCTCGTCCAGAGACGTGATCACCGCGTCCTCGGGGGAGACAACGCCCAGCGCCACGTTCATATAAGGAAGGGCAAAGTCCACTTCCTGCGCCCGCTCAGGGGTGACGGTGAAGTTGGCGAGGATGATGTCCACCTTGCCGGTCTGCAGATACTCAATGCGGTTGGCGGCCTCAGTGGAAACGTAGTTGATCTTCACGCCCAGGTCTTCGCCGATGCGGTTGCCGAAGTACACGTCATAGCCCTGATACTCGCCGTTCTCGTCCACGTAGCCGAAGGGGCTCTTGTCGGAGAATACGCCAATGTTGATGGTGCCGCTGGATTTGATCTCCTCCAACGTACGGAAGGTACCCTTGCCTGCGGATGCGTCAGGTTCGGTCGTCTTTGCGCCGCAGCCTGCAAGCAGGGAGGCGGCGACGGTCAGGCTCAGGAAAACGGCTCCTATTTTCTTAATAAAGTTTTTCATGGAAAATTCCTCTCTTTTTGATTAAATTCAGGGAATCCAAGCACAAAAAATGCCGGGGCTTCAATCAGCTCCCGGGCAAATGGCGTTATGATATCCCTTCGGAAAAATCACGTTTCAGGTGCAACAAAATGTATACGAATGCACCCCGCCATACGGATATGCCCGGGAGATACGCATTCGACAACAAGACTGTGCTGCATAAGAATTGATTTCAAACATTGCATTCCGCTCCTTTCGTTTATCTGCTTAGATTCGATGGCTAGATAATACACCCACTTTCCTATCTTGTCAATAGGTTTTGAAAAATATTTTCCTATTTTTCTGGTAGGGAATATAGGCTTATCGATCATCAGGTGAAAGCCCGCCCCACGGAATGGGCGGGCCGCATTAGACAGTTAACAAACACAGCGGGATAATGGAACTGCACCCCTTGCCTCTCCCTACGGGAGGGGTGTCTGAGCGAAGCGAAGACGGAGAAGGGGAACGAGGGTGCAATACCCTCTCAGTCACCTGCGGTGACAGTCCCCCCAAAGGGGGAGCCAAGTGGCTGTACCTCGACCCATCAAATGCGGAGCGGGCAATTTGCTCTCATATCACGTAATCGTCTCCAACGGGACACTGCTCGATCAGATCGGCGATGGTCACGCTTTCCAGATAGTCATGGATCACCTTATCCAGCCCCTGCCACAACGCCAGCGTGCGGCATTGCTGCGACCGGGGGCAGGCTTCAGCGGTTTCCTCCAGACAGGCCACCGGGGCGAGGGACTCCTCCGTCAGCCGCAGGATGCTGCCCACCGTGTACTGCTCGGGGTTCTTCGTCAGCCGGTATCCGCCGCCCTTGCCCCGCAGGCTTTCCACGACCTTTGCCTTTACCAGCGTCCGGATAATGCTCTCTAAGTATTTTTCGGAAATCTCCTGCCGCTGGGCAATCTCCTTCAGGGAAATAAACTCCCCTGACCGATGCTCAGCAAGGTCGATCATCACGCGCAGTGCGTACCGCCCCTTTGTGGAAATCAACATAACCGCTGCCTCCAAGTGGAATTCTGTAATTCCTATTATACAGCAAGGTTTATGGGAAATCAAGAGGGACAAATCCCCAATATCTGATCTGGAGAAAATCAACCCCGCAAGCGTCCGCGACAGACCCAATCAATTGAACTGCACCCATGATTTGCAGCTGCGGCGGCGGAAATATCCTGGAGACAAGCTCCACGAATAAATCCGTTTTTAACGGGTATTCCCGCTCTATGCCATAACGACCGCAGCTTCGTAAGGAAGCAAAACGTCGGTTTTCTCATAGTTCACGTTGGTCAGAAGCACCTTCTCTTTACACAAGGCTTCCGGCAGCGGGGCATCCCGGTCTGTAAAATTGCAATAGATTCGTATTTGCTGTCCCTCAAAAGTCCGCGCATAGGCAAATACCTGCGGGTGCTCGTGAAGCAGCAGCGAAAAATCACCATACCGCAGAACATCCCGCTCTCTGCGCAGAGCAAGCAGCGCCCGGTAATAATGCAGCACCGAATCCGGGTCGCGGAGAGCCGCAGCCACATTGATTTCCTGCACATTGGGATTGACCATGATCCACGGCGCCCCACCCGTGAAGCCTCCATTGGGTGACGCATCCCACTGCATAGGTGTACGGGCATTATCCCGGCCTTTGCTCCGGACACCCCGCCATGCCCAGTCCATCCTGCCGCTTTCTGCGGCCTGGCGCAGCAGGTTCAGGCTTTCTACATCCCGCAGCTCGCTGATGTCAGGAAAGGGACAGTTGGTCATGCCGATCTCCTCACCCTGATACAAAAATGGGGTTCCTCTCAGGAGATACATGGCAGTGGCAAGACATGTGGCGCTCCGCCTTCGCAGCGTCTCTGTCCGCGTACAGCCAAACCGGGAGACCAGGCGCGGCTGATCGTGATTGCCCCAGAACAGCGTGTTCCACCCAATGGCCGCCTGCCATGCGGAGATGATCTGCTTGAACCGCATCAGGTCAAAGGGACGTGCATCCCACTTGGTCTCGCCGCTGTCCATGTCCATGACGTCAAACTGGAACAGCATATCCAGCTCCCGCCCGTCGTCTACCACGGAACCGGCGTTCTGCGTGGTGACAAAGCTGGTTTCCCCGACACACATACAGTCCCGCCTGTCAAAGCACGCCCTTCGCATTTCCTGCAGATAGTCGTGCAGCCTGGGCTGGAACGCAAAATACTCCGGGGAAAACACATAGCCGCTTCCCTTTCCGTCCGGCAACTGCGGGTGCTTGGCCAGAAGGCTTATCACATCCATCCGGAACCCGTCCACGCCGCGATCCAGCCAGCGGTTCATCATCCCGTAAATTTCCTGCCGGAGTTTGGGATTTTCCCAGTTCAGATCCGGCTGCTTCTCGGAGAACAGATGCAGATACCACTGTGCTGTGGTCTCGTCATAGCTCCAGGCCGAGGGAGTAAAAAACGACGCCCAGTTGTTTGGCTCCCGTCCGTCCTTTCCGTCACGCCAAATATAATAATCCCGGTATGGGCTGTCCTTCGCCGTTCTGGCCTCCAGAAACCACGGATGTTCGTCTGAGGTGTGATTCACGACCAGATCCATTACAAGCTTTATATCGCGGCGGTGCAGCTGTGTCACCAGCTCGTCGAAATCCTCCATCGTTCCGAACTCCGCCATGACTGACTCATAGTTCCGGATATCATAGCCCATGTCGGCATTGGGCGAGTCATAGATGGGACAGAGCCACACGGCACCTACCCCAAGCCATTGGAGATAGTCCAGGCGGGAGATAATACCACGCAGATCTCCGATTCCATCCCCATTGGAATCCTGAAAGCTGCGCGGGTAGATCTCATAGAATACCCGTTCCTTCCACCAGCAGTTATGTGTTTCCATCATGCGTTACCTCCCGCCGGAACACGGCAAAGCCCTGCACCGTTCCCTCCGCCGCGTGCCCTTCCGGCGCTTCCAGCAGCAGGCTGTCGGAAGCGTCCAATTGGGGCGTGACAGCCTGTCCCCGCTCCGTTACAACTGCAAGAATTCCATAACCAGGCCCGTCAAAGTGAAGATACAGGGCGTCTGTCAGCTCCATCGCCGTCAGGCGGCAGTGCCGCAGTACATCCCGTTTCAGCCACAGCAGGCTGTGAAAAAAGCCCCGGATTTCCTCTTCCGGATCCGTCCAGCGCATAGGGCGCCGGTTGTCCGGGTCCTGCCCGCCGTCCATCGCAATTTCATCCCCATAGTACACGCTCAGATTGCCGCCCAGCAGCGCCGCCAGCACATAGGCAAGCCGGAAATCCGATTTGTTCCCGCCGCAGAGGGAAAGCGCCCGGGGCACATCATGGTTGGAGCAGAAAGCCCACTGGTACGGATGAACCGCCTCCGGCGCCGCGGCATACCAGCGCCGGATCCGGTGGGCAAAGGTTTCCAGCGGGTCTGTATGGGTCATCGCAAAATCGCGGATGGCATGGTAGAGCGGATAATCCATGACGCCGTCGAAGACCGACTGCTCCAGCCACCACCCGGCGTCCTGCCAGATCTCCCCAATCACATATACCGCCGCATTGCAGCTGCGCATCCGGGTACGGAATGCATGGAGGAACCGCAGACTGACCTCATCCGGGACATCCAGCCGCCAGGCGTCAATGCCGTATTCCCTCGTCCACTGCTCCGCGATGGAAACCAGATACCTGATCACCTCAGGGTTCTCGGTGTTCCACTTCGGCATATTGGCCGCAAAGGCGAAGCACTCATAGGGCGGATCCTCTTTCATGCGCCGGTCTGAAAGCTGTTCCAGCGGCAGCAGGGACAGCTCCCCGGCGTCATAGACGCAAAACCAGTTGTAATACCGGGATGCCTTGCCGCGAAGACGCACATCCTGCCAAAATGGGTGGCGCCAGCCGCAGTGGTTGAACACGCCGTCCAGCATAATCCGCATTCCCGCCTGATGAAGCGTCTCAACCAGGACGCGGAAGTCCGTTTTTCCGCCGAGACGCGGGTCAAGCTCGGTATAAGAAACGGTGTCATATCTGTGGTTGGAATCGCTCCGGAAAATGGGATTGAGATAAATTCCCTGTATGCCAAGTTCCCGGAGATAGGGGATTTTCCCGGTGATTCCCTGCAAGGTCCCGCCGAAGAAATTTTCCCGCGTCGGAATAAAATCCTCGCCCCCCCGGTTTTCCTTCCCGTCACAAAAACGATCCGGAAAGATCTGGTACCAGAGAAAGCCCTCCGCCCAGTCCGGAGGGGCAGTGTGATCTCCGGCATACACATAGGGAACATTGAACGGCCGCAGCACAGATTCCGGCAGCGGCGGCGTGACGCCCAGCTCCGAGAGATACACCGTATCCCCATCTTCCAACGTCAGCACAAAATGATAGCGCAGCTTGTGGGTCCGCATGGGAACCGAAACAGAATAATACTGTTCCCCAGAGCAGCGCAGAGCAGGCTGCATCTCGCTTCGCGCCAGTACAGGCTGTTTCTCCGCACCGGAAAACCAGAAGGGGTCGCCGTACAGAACCGCAGCCGATTGCAGCGCTTCCCCGGTGCGCAGGCGGAGATGGCAAACCCTGCCCTGCACAAGCTGCCATGGATAAGCGGCATGATGCTCGATTTCATAACGTAAAATCTGCATAACTCACCCTTTCAGCATTCCATCCATGGCGCCGCCATGGATCAGTTTTTTCTGCATGACAATATAGATCAGCAAAATCGGGACTACGGCAATCAGCGACGCCGCGAAAATCAGCCCCCAGTTGTTGAGATTCTGCCCCTGGAACAGGCGCAGCGCAATGGGCAGCGTCCGCTTTTCCGGTGCCTTGATCATGGTCAGGGCGATCAGAAATTCGTCCCAGACATTGGAATAGGCCAGAATGGCAAAGGTGCCAAGCGCCGGCCTGGACAGCGGCAGAACCATTTTCCAGTAGATCTGCCAGCGGTTTCCGCCGTCGATGATCACGGCCTCCTCCAGCTCTTTGGGCAGCCCCAGGAAAAAGTTCCGTAAAAAGAATGTATTCTGGGGGACACCGATTCCGATGTAGATGAGAAGCAGCCCCAGATAACTGTCCACCAGCTTCATATCCTTCATCAGCAGAAACTGCGGGATCAGGTTTGTTACCGTCGGCACCATCATGGAAAACAGGTACAGATAGAACAGGACATCCCTGCCGGGAAATTTCATCCGCGCAAAGGCATATGCCCCGGCAGAGGACACCAGCATGATCACCACCGTGGCCACTGCCGCAATGATAAGACTGTTCAGAAAGTACTGACTGAAATGATTGGCATTCCACGCTTCCGCAAAATTTCCCCCATACATCGTTTCCGGGAACAGAATCGGCGGATACGGCATGGAGTAGCTGGACGGCGTCATGGCCGTTGCCAGCATATACTGAAACGGGATCAGTGCCGCCAGCGCAAAGCATATCAGCGCCAGATACTTGGGGACTAAAGTCATAATACGTCTCATACCGTCTCTCCTTTACGCGGTCTGATCCCGGGAGACTCTTCGCTGCAGCAGCGTCAGAAGCAGCACAATAACGCCCATCAGCACGGCCTGTGCTGCGGCGGAGCCAAAATCGAAGGTCGAGAATGCAGTGTTGTACATATAATTCATCAGTTCATTGGTCGTGCCCAGCGGCGCACCGTCCGTAATCATCATGACATGGATATATGCGCCGAATGCGCCGATTGTCAGAACGGTCAGCAGATAATTTGTGGTATTGCGCACCATGGGCAGCGTAATGGCAAAGAAACGGCGGATGCCATTGGCACCGTCCAGCTCAGCCGCCTCATAGATCTCCTGGGGAATTCCCTGCAAAGCGGCCATGTAAATCACCATGACCCAGCCTGTCCCCTTCCAGATACCAAACAACCACAACACCAGGTTGGCAGTCCAGGTATGCTGAAGCCAGGAGACCGGGCTTTCAACGAGGTGCAGCTGCATCAGAATGTAGTTGACCATGCCGCCCTTGCCGGACATAAACAGATATTTGAACACCATGGATACCACAACCCAGGAGGTGATGACCGGCAGGTAACAGATCACCTTGAACGCCGTCTGTCCCCGCCGGACGGAATTGACCAGACATGCCAGCACCAGTCCGCAGGCCATTTGTCCGGGTACCGTCACCAGGGCATACAGAATGGTGTTCCGGAACGCGATCCGGTAGCTCTGGTCTGACAGCAGGCTGAGATAGTTCCGGAGGCCGACCCATGCATTGGGTCGGTTCTGGATGACATTGAAGTCTGTAAAGCTGATCCAGACATTCCGAACCAGCGGATAAAGCACAAAAAGCGCCATCAGCACAAAACCGGCCAGCAGAAACGGCAATGCCTGCATCCACTGCTGCAGGCCGACTTGCAATTTTCTTTTTCCCGTCTGCATCGCTGCACCTCGATTCGCCTGATTTCTTCCGCGAGGGGCTGTAACCCCCCTCGCGGAACCGGAGATCATTCCTGTGCCAGCAGCGCGTCGATCTGCGCTGCCGCGTCATCCAGCGCCTCCTGAGAGGACGCCTGCCCCCGGAGCACGCTCTCAAAGGCAGTGTTGAGAATCGTCTCGATGGTCGGCCAGCTGGAGCACGGGATCCGCGCCTGCGCCGTCTTCAGCTGCTCCATATACACCTCTACATATGGCGAACCGCTGGTATCCACCTTTTCCATGGCGGAGGAAGTAACCGGGATCATACCGGCGCCCGCCATGGCAACCTGCTGTGCATCCTCCAGCATAAACTTCATGAAGGTCCAGGCCGCGTCCTTTTTGCTGCTGGTAGAGGTCATGACGATGTCCTCGCCGCCTACAATGGAGATGCTCCGGCCGTCTACAGAGGGCATCAGCGCCGGCGTATAGGTGTCGAGCTTATCCTCAGAGCTGAAGAACCAGGGGCCTTCCACGATCATCGTATAGTTTCCGGCTTCAATGCCGCCCCATCCATCGGGCTGCTCTCCCATAATGGCGGGGCCAATGACGCCGTCCTTGTACCATCCCACGATGGTATCCAGCGCCTTCACCGTGTCCGCTCCGTTCAGATAGCCGGAAGCCGTCGTATAATCCCCGTCGGTGACGGAACCGCCCAGGGTCCAGATAAACGGGAGCATCGCCCAGTTATAGGAGCCGGACACGGCAAACAGCCATTTTTCCTCGGCGGGGTTGGTTTTGTCCAGAGCGCCCATCAGCGCATCCAGCGTCTCAGGCGGTGCGTCAAAGCCATACTCCTGAAGCACTGCATTGTTATATACGGCAACGGTGGTGTTGGCATTGAGGGGAAGGCCGTAATTCTGCCCCTTATAAAGTGTGGTGCTCATGGAGCCGGGCATAATGCCGGCGGATATGTCGTCAAACTCTGCATAATCGTTGAGACATTCCAGCGCGCCCAGCTTTGCCATCTGGGAAACCCATGTCAGATCCAGACGGATCACATCCGGGGCAGCGTCACCTGTAACGGCGGTGATCAGCTGCTCGTCCAGCCCCTCATAGGGCATCCGGATGGCGTTTACCTTGATATTCGGGTACTGCTGTTCAAACGCAGTCAGAACGCTCTCTGTAAAGATTTTTTCCTCACCTTCGCTGTAAGAATGCCAGAAGGTGATCTCAACCGGTTCCTGAGTATCCGGCGTCTCTACGGACGGGTTATTCTCCGTCTGCGCAGGAGCGGCATTTGCCTCCGTACCCGGATTCTGCGGGGTGTCCTTTGCACAGGCCGACAGGGAGAGCAGCATGGCTGCCGCAAGAATGAACGCTAAAATTTTCTTCTTCATATGGTTTCCTCCGTTCAATTTTAAAGTGTGGGATAGATGTCCGATGCTGTGTTTGCTATCACCATGAAAAGATTCTGTTTTAAAGGAAATCCCCTCCAATCTCTCAATTGTAACTGGTTACATTTTTGAGTAAAAAAACGCGTTTTATTTATTCACGCATTTTTGCTGACCCCCTCTCAATAATGCTGACAGGCAGAAGCAGATGTTCCGGACGCTGCTCACCTGCCCGCAGCTGCTGAATGAGCATTCTGGCTGCAGCCATGCCCAGACTGACCACATCAATTTTCACCACCGTCATTGCAGGCTCAGATACACTGGCGAGTACGCTGTCGTCAAAGGCAACCACCTGCACATCGTCCGGGATACGAACCCCACGCTTGGTGAGTTCGCGCATAAAATGGAAGGCAATGGCGCTGTCCGAGGCCACATAAGCCCGGCACAGACGATCCCGATGGGCTTCCACATAGGCGGCAATATCCGCCGGCGCCAGCAGTCCTTTCGCCGCACCGCACGCAGGCTCGGAAAGCCCTGCCGCCTCCAGGCAGCTCTTGTAACCGGCATACCGTTCCGCCGCAAACACCTTTTCAAAGCTGTTTGTCAAAAATCCGATCTCCGACGCGCCGGTTTCCAGAAGCCATGCCGTCGCGCACCGCCCCGCCTCAATGTTGTCAATGTCCACCCACGCCGCCTGCTCCACAGAGGAGCGGCCGCCGATGACGAAGGGAATCTTGCTTTTCCAAAGCACCTCCAGAACCTGGGCATTGGCCAGTTCGCTGAGCAGAACCACGCCGTCAATCCGGTTTTCATTCACAATGGATTCCAGGGTGGAAACATTTTTGCTGCCGATGTGGCAGATCATGAGATAGTAGCCTTCCCGTGCCAGCGCATGCTCCAGGCCATACTGGATCCGCAGAAAATAGTCGTTGCCGTAGGTCTCCACATTGCTGTCGTCCACCACCAGCGCCACGGTATAGCTGTTGCCATGGAGAAGGCCCCGGGCCATCATGCTTGGCTGATAGTTCAGCGCCTCAATGGCCTGCCGGACTCTTTCCACGGATTGGGGTGCGATCAGCGGGCTGTTGTTCAGATAGCGGGACACTGTCGCCACAGAAACGCCCGCATATTTGGCTACGTCACGAATGGTTGGCTTCATATTTCTCTCCATTGGAACCGGTTACAATCTTTTCTTCAGTATAGGTCTTCAATTTACCGATGTCAATAGGGAATTTCCCCAATGTTTTGTATGTAAATTTATGAAAAATAACAACAGTCTATGTCCTTTACACCTCAAATGAAATCACGGTTTCTTTCGGCAGCTTCTCCTTCTGACAATTCAAAAGAAAGGATATCGCATGCTCAATGCATCGCAGCCCAGCGTTCCGCTGGGGAAGCTCTTACCGCCATAGATTGCGGTGTCTTGCCAGAAATCCAGAGATAGAATATTATGTTTCATGTGCCCCTCCAAATTTGTTTTTGCTTATTATAACACATATGTTCTATAAAAGAAAGAGAGTTTGTCCTGTTTTTTCAAATGACCTTGTCCTGTGATTAGCCTGTTTTTTTAAAATTTCCCCATAACCATAATGAGAGGGTAAGATGCTCGCCAAGTTGATATGACCCCCAAATGTTGGACAGAGAATCCGACATTTGGGGGTCATGCATCGTAAGCATATTGGGCTACCGAGGATCCGGTGGCGGATTCCACCGCCA
>ERZ779876.3001-NODE-3001-length-11055-cov-2.659636_pt1 | contig 11055 bp, 8 predicted proteins | sample MGYA00511068_ERZ779876 | MGnify/ENA primary metagenome ERZ779876 (study PRJEB29588, sample SAMEA1970858) | human gut metagenome | biome: human gut; feature: human-associated habitat; material: faeces | place: Denmark | collected 2008/2010 ... | reverse complement strand
GCACACCTACGATCAGCGCATACCACACAAATGGATACTGGAAATAAAATACCAGTTTTTCAAAAATTCCGCTCATGCTTTTCCCTCCTCTCCAGCATCCACAAGCCTCTTTCCAATCTTGCTTTCCAGATATTCCTCTTTTGTTCCGAAGAAAACCTTCTGTCCAATATGCAGCACATGACTTGCATAAGTCGCTACTTCACTGATATCGTGGGAAATCATGATGATGGTTACTTGGTCTTCTTTATTTAATTCGTTGATAATCTGGTACATATCCGCAGTTGCAACCGGATCCAGTCCAGAAACAGGCTCATCCAGAAGGAGGATTTTCCTTGTGGCGCAAAGGGCTCTGGTCAGAAGCACTCTCTGCTGCTGCCCGCCGGACAACTGCTGCGGGAAATGCTTTTCGCGGTGCACGATCGCCATCCGTTCCATTGCTTCCTGTACCTTTTTCTTTCGCTCGGTAGCCGACACACCCATGTAGAGCAAAGGAAGTTCTATATTCTCGTATACATTCAACTCGTCGATCAGATTGAAACTTTGGAAGACGAACCCGATAATCCCTTTGCGCAGTTTCGTCCGCTGGGCTTCCGTATATCGGGACACTTCGATCCCGTTCAGGTAATATTCTCCGCTGGTCGGATTGTCGAGCAATCCTAAGATATTCAACAACGTTGATTTTCCACAACCGGAAGGGCCCATAATGGCTACGAATTCCCCTTCCTTCACCTCTATGCTTACTTTATTAAGAGCCAACGTCTCTACCTCTTCCGTGCGGAAGATCTTTTCTAATGCAACTGTTTTAATCATGGTGTTCAATAAATTTGTTTAGAAGAAATATGACAAAAGTCGTGCCATAGTTGTAAGGGCTTTATAGATAATGCCTTATTGTTTGCATCGCTTTCTCCGATTGTGCTTATCCGCACAAAAGGAGTTCGGAAGCGCACGGTTTGCGGGCTACAGGGAAAGAAGAAACAGTCCGCAGTCTGTTCCTCCGGATATGCCGGAGTATCCTTTATTCAGTACGGATGTAATTCTACTTGAGTTCCGGTCTAATCCTTGTTCGACAACTGTCGGTTAGCTGTTTGACAATTGTCGAACAGCTAACCGACAGTTGTCGAATAAGAAATAGATGCAGGGAAAATGACTCTTACTTCCTTGTGTTTGGAAATATACTTCGGCATAAAGTAGAATACAAGTGCTATTTCCCCTTCTGTCTGAACGCATTGGGAGGACTTTCCATGCCTTACTTCTTTAGAGTATAATATACACGGTGGATGCAAAGATGATTGTATTTTTTTGTATGTTTGCAAAGGCTAAAAGAATTTAGATATATGGAAATGACAAATAACATGCCTCTATATTGGTATGTCTTCTACAACGACCAACTTTTACTGCAAAAGAAAGCTGACGGCTATGCAATCCCTTTTACGAATGAAGCGCCTGTGACGGTTGTCCGCTCGCTTCCGGTCGAGATGCAGGACGGAACGGCGGCGATGGCGGCTTTTACCGATGTGCCCCTGGAAGAAACGGATGTTTTCCATCCTATGGGACTCCGCGCTTCCTATGATCATATCGACCGTTACTCCTATGACCAGGCAGGGAAAGCGTATGAGATTGTCTATTGGGATCAACACAGCCGGTTTTGTCCTGTCTGCGGGACGCCGACGGAACTGAAAGGGCCGATCATGAAGAAATGTCCCCGTTGCGGCAATGAGATGTTCCCGGCGGTATCGCCTGCCGTACTGGTCCTGATCCGGAAAGGTGAGGAAATCCTGTTGGTGCATGCGCGTAACTTCCGGGGAACGTTTCATGGGCTTGTGGCCGGCTTCCTGGAAACGGGGGAGACGTTGGAACAATGCGTGGAGCGTGAAGTGTGGGAGGAAACAGGATTGACGATCCGTAACATCACTTATTTTGGCAATCAGCCTTGGCCTTATCCAAGCAACCTTATGATCGGTTTTATTGCCGATTATGCCGGTGGGGAGATCAAGTTGCAGGATGAGGAGTTGAATTCCGGTTCCTTCTTCTCGAAAGACAACCTGCCGGAAATACCGCACAAGCTGAGCTTGGCACGGAAGATGATCGACTGGTGGTTGGAAAATTGAAAGTTGAAAAATAAATCACTGATTATTATGAAACAAACGACTTTGTTTATCTTTTGCTTGTTGGCGATGGCATTCGGTGCGGCACGCGCCGCCTCGCAGGTGACGCGTGCCGATTACGAGCGTGCCGACACGATCCTGAAATGTTCCGACCGGGTTTATTCTCCCGCTGTCCGTCCCGAATGGATAGACAGCTCCCACTATTTCTGGTATAAGAATCATGAGAAGGAAGGAGATTTCTACTATCTTGTCAATGCGGAGAGCGGGAAGAAACAGCGTGCCGCAGATAAGAAAGGATTGGCGGCATTCTTCTCCAAAAAGCAAAAGAAACTGGCCGAATCCCTGCTGAAAGAGGAAGAGAAGAGGTCGGATCGCTGGCGTCGTCGCGAAGAGGCTCCGGCTCCTGTTGTCTCGCCCGATAAGAAGTGGGAAGCGTATGTGAAAGATAATAATCTCTATCTCTCGCCCGTCCGGGATGAGAAGGAGAAAGATAAACCGAAGGAAGAGATTGCCTTGACGATGGATGGCACGGCGAACCTGCGTTATGACGGTTGGTCGATCATCTGGTCGCCCGACTCTCGGAAGCTGGCAACCGTGAAAGTGCGCGACGTGCAGGAACGCCGCATTCCGCTGATCGAGTCCAGCCCGTCTAGCCAGAAGCAGCCGATCCTGCAATGGCGCGACTATGCGAAGCCGGGGGATGTATTGCCTGTTTACCTGCCGGTGCTCTTCGATGTGGAGGCGCGCAAGCAAATGGCGTTGAATGTCACTTCTTATGAAAACCAGTTCTATCTGAACCTGACCGGTTGGCGCGAAGACAGCCGCGCGTTCACGTTCGAGTTCAATCAGCGCGGGCATCAGCGTTATGTGATTGGCGAAGTGAATGCGGCCGACGGCTCTATCCGTCATTTGGTGGACGAGCAGACAAAGACTTTTATCTATTATTATAACAACTATCGGTATGACCTGGATGACGGAAAAGAGTTGCTTTGGATTTCCGAACGGGACGGATGGCGTCATCTTTACCTGATAGATGGTACGAGCGGGCAGGTGAAACGACAGGTGACAAAGGGTGAATGGGTGCTCCGTCAGGTCGATTATGTGGATGAGACGAACCGGGTTGTCTATTTCACCGCTTCGGGCTTTAATAAAGGCGAAGATCCTTATAACCTGCATTACTGCCGGATTAACTTGGATGGAACAGGCTTTACCGATATGACTCCTGAGAACGGGAACCACCGTGTGACTTTCTCTGCCGACCGTTCTTATTTTACCGATGTCTATTCTCGCCCCGACCTGCCGCCTGTCAGTCAGTTGAAGCGGACTTCGGATGCGTCTGTGGTGGCCGGATTACAGAGGTGTGATGTGAGTGCGTTACAGGCGGAAAGCTGGCAAATGCCGGAAGTGTTCTGCGCGAAAGGCCGGGACGGGCAGACGGATATTTGGGGGAACATTTATCGCCCAATGCACTTTGATGCTTCCAAATCTTATCCGGTCGTAGAGTTTATTTATGCCGGTCCGCACGATTCGCATGTGGATAAGGACTTCAAACCGGCCCATCATCTGGTCTCCAAATTGGTAGAACTCGGCTTTATCGTCGTTTCGATCGACGGTATGGGGACGTCCAACCGCTCGAAAGCTTTCCATGATGTATGTTGGAAGAACCTAAAAGATGCCGGTTTCCCGGATCGTATCGCTTGGATGAAAGCGGCAGGTGCGAAATACAAGTATATGGATTTGAATCGTGTCGGCATCTATGGCTGGTCGGCCGGAGGTCAGAATGCGATGGCTGCTTTGCTGTTCCATAACGATTTTTATAAGGTTGCAGTCGCCCTTTGCGGTTGCCATGACAACCGGATGGATAAAATCTGGTGGAACGAACAGTGGATGGGCTATCCGATCGACGTCTCTTATAGCACCTCCTCCAATGTCGACAATGCTTACCGTCTGAAAGGCAAGTTGCTCCTGATCAACGGTGAACTGGATGATAACGTCGATCCGGCTTCCACCTTGCAGGTTGTTAGTGCCTTGATGAAAGCAAACAAAAATTTCGAACAGCTTTATCTACCAGGCAAGACGCACAGCCTCGGCGGTCCGTTCGAAATGCACAAAATGCACGATTTCTTCGTCAAGAATTTGCTGGGGCAGGAACCGCCGGAGTGGGAGTAAGGAGATATCTGAATAATAAAAAGGCCCTGTATCCAAGAGATTTCGAACCTTGGATACAGGGCCTTTCCGGTTTAGGGCAGTAATTCTTCCAATTTAATTTGTTGAAAGACCATATCGGCTTGACTGCTTTCATATAAAATACCGATTGTGTTTTCATTTACAGAGGTTATGCAGGAATAGCCGCGTCCGTTATATTCATCCAATAGGATTTTCTTGTTTTCAGGCCAGGTCTTTCCATCGTCATAGCTAATCTTCAGTGTGATATGATTACGCTCCGAATAGGATTCCGGGTTGACGAAAAGCAGGATTGATTTATTTTGTCCGTCTTTGTGATAAGTGTGTTTGTGTATGCTACCCATACAAGTCGGTTCGATTAATGCTTTTCGTGAGGTGGGATGTTCTGTCCAAGTTTTCCCTAAGTCAGAGGTGATGCAGACACGCCGTCCGTTCTCCTCTTTGTTTCCCCGGTTACGGTTGTCACGCATATTTAGCATGATGTTTCCGTCGGATAGTTGTACGGCCATACATTCTGTTACATTTGTAAAAGCCGGATTGCTGGCGCTCCAGGTTTTACCACCGTCTTTGCTCCAAGTGATATTGGAAAATGGATGTCCGTCTTTATCTCGTCCTTGTGTCGGAAAAACGAGAGTTCCGTCTTGTAGTGTAATCCCATGTCCCGGTGCAGGGGCATATAGCCACCATTCCTTTCGTTTGGTTTGTTCCGTTATGTTTACAGGGGGATTCCAGGTTTGACCGTCATCGGTACTTTTTGCAATTAGGAACTGACTGGTCTCTTTTACTCCAAACCCAGGCTGAGAGCCTTTTTCACGCCATTGGTGTATCCAGCGGGTACTGTCTTTTGTCATTCCAGACACCCATTCCCCTGTTTTTCCATCTAATACTCCATGCATCCAAAGGCCGGCTACATAAATATCCCCTGTGTTTTCATCTACCAGGATGTTGGCATCACTGACTCCATTGTATTTTTCAGGTAATCCTCCCCAATCTTTCATGTCCAGGACTACTTGCATAGGTTGCCAGGTTTGCCCTCCGTCTGTACTGCGATTCAGACAAATATCCATATGCCCTTGTAAATCGCGTGGACTTTCGTAGCGGGCGTCATAGATTGCTAACAATGTTCCTTTTGTAGATGTTGCTAACCCTGGGATACGAGACGTGTGAACGCCGTCTTGCTTGTGCTGGCGTACGGCCACTCCTGCACGAAGTTCAGATGAAGCTGTTACAGGCACTTTTATCTCTCCTTCATTTGTCTCTATCTTAGTACAGCTTGCTTTAAAGCGATGGCTGAGATCGACTTTGTCTTTTAACTTAAAGGATACCCAAAAAGGGAAGGTGTCCGTATCAATTGAAATATCTGTATTGAAAACAACTTTTTCAGATGCGGATACTGTTTGGAGAACCGGCTTGTTGGTATCGATCATTCCTTTGGAATCGGTATGATAAAGACCGACACTTTCAATATCGTCGATATCTGTTGTGCCATGAAGGTCCACTTCTAATTTTTGTAATGAATAATTATCGCCAGTTTGATGTCTTATCAGTTCAATTTTGAAGACAGGGTTGGCTTCCTTCATGGTAAGAATGGGAAGTACCGGATGTTCTGCTGTCATGGATATGTTGTCTGTATAGTTCGTACAGGATAATGACAGACCTGAAAGGATTGTAAATAATAATGCTCTATTCATGGAATTTTATTTATTATGAGTGTTTTTATACTCTTCAATCATTTGCTGTAGTTCATTTTCAATGTCAACATATTCTCTTTTTCCGCTTAGATTTTCTTTTTCTGCTTTATTGCCGTTCATGCAATAAAGTTCTCGGTCTGTAATATGATTTGTCGCATTGTCGTACCATAGCGTGTAACGCCAGTTTTTAGTCCGGACAGTGTATCCCATGTGTGTCTGGTTTTTATAAGAATTTACCGCTTTATAGGGCCTTGGGAATTGGCTGAAAGCACGATTCTTCCAGTTAACTTTATTCTCTATCAGAAAACGAAGGGATTGCCCGGATAATGTATGTGCAGGTTTTAGTCCGCAGAAATCGGTCAATGTCGGATAGATGTCAATCAACTCTACAATATCGTTTATTCTTTTCGGGGCATCTTTATATTCTGGGCTGTATATAAGTAGAGGAACTTTGCAATCCAATTCAAAATTTGTGGATTTCCCCCATAGGTGCTGTTCTCCGAGATGGAAGCCGTTGTCACCCCAAATGACAATGATTGTATTTTTCTCCAATCCCAGTTCTTTGAGCTTACCCAATAATTTCCCGACTTGTGAGTCGATAAAACTGACACATGCATAATAAGCTTTACAAAGTTCTTCCTGCTTTTCTATTGAAAGGTTTCCGTGTTTGGGTATGTCGGTATATCCTCTCAACTCTTCCCAATTGTGGAAGGAAATAACAGGAGCGTGTATTGGCTGTTTATCTTCTGCCTCTTTTCGGATGAAGGATTTATTCCGGTATATATCCCAGTATTTTTTCGGCATACTAAATGGCAGGTGAGGTTTGATATACCCGACTGCCAAAAAGAAAGGCTGCTTGGATTTGGATAATTTATCCAATCTCTTTAGAGCTTCTGCGGTAACTTTGCCATCCAGAAAAGAAGTGTCCGGTTGATCGGCAATTTCAATTGTTGCCGCTTTATTCCCTTGTCTGTTTTGCATCAACGTATATTCTTCTTTCTTAATAGATAAGTTGTATATGGGGGGGCGGGTCCAGGAAATCGTATCTTGTGTCCGGGTACTGCCATGATAGATTTTACCGATACCGATAGTTTCATATCCGTTATTTTTGAAAAGTTGCGGCAGAGTGGTAATATACGGACATTTTTCTCTGAAATGGGTGTTTAGATCGGTAACTCCGATTTCATCCGGACGCAATCCTGTCAGTAGGGATGCCCGTGAAGGGCCACTGACGGATTGCTGGCAGTATGTGTTTTCAAAGAGGAAACTTTTAGTCGCAAATGTATCGATATTGGGAGTTACGGCGTATGGATCACCGTAACATCCCAATGTCGGGCGCAAGTCATCTATGGCTATGAAAAGCACGTTTCTAACATCATTTTCTGCTTGTATGCAAAAAGGTAATAATGCCCCAATGGCTGTCAAAGTAGTCTTTTGTTTCATGTGCTTTTAGGGTTAAGCAATAATTTGCGTACGTGGAATCATACCATTTGTTTTATTTTTTTAGTTGTTCGAATGGTATTATTATAAAGCCGATTTTTTCATACGGATTGTTTATGCCATATTCATATAACAGTCCGATATTCCCGTTTCTCAGATTGGTCAGGTCTGAATAAGCGCTTGGACCTGAATAGACTTGATAGGCATAGGGCCAGGTTTTACCATTATTTTCACTCAGTTTGATTGTCATCTTTTCTCTTTTATCCGTGGAGGCTGGATTGGAGAATAAAATGTTGTTGCTGATCTTTCCCTTTTTCATATAATTTAGCGTGCTCCCTTGACAAATAGGCTCGATCAGTTCAGGAAGATATGACATTTGAGAGACAGTTTCTCCACCATCTTTACTGATTGCATACGAACGGGTTTTACTTTCTTCCCGGTTGTAATTACGCATGTTTAGCATTAAGTATCCATTTTTTAATTCCACAACACTACTTTCATTTCCTCCATGTTCGTTGACAATTCCTCCTAGTTTCCAAGTCTCGCCTTTATCATCGGAATAAATCAGTTGGGAATGATAAGTCTTTGTCCCTGCCACCATATGGTTGGCGGCAACTACTAACCGTCCTTTATTCTTTTTACCTTGTAATTGGATCCCATGACAGGGGCCTGTTGCGTACCAAGTCCAATCAGGGTGTTTGACAGATGATGTGATTTCTTTGGGGGTAGACCAACTTTTGCCATCGTTATCGGAATAAAGAACATATACTCTCCGACTGTCTTTACTTGTTTTATCGATGATTTGTTTTTCGTGATCCTCTCCTAAATTCCAACAACTGACCAAGATGATACGACCTGTTTCTTGGTCTACGATAGGAGACGGGTTGCCACATACATTATCACCATCGTCCCATACTGTAATGATGCGGCTCCAAGTCTTACCTCCGTCTTCGGAACGTTTCACTACTAAATCAATATTACCGGTATCGGAACAACTGTTTTTTCGCGCTTCAGCAAAGGCAAGCAGGGTTCCCGCTTTGCTTTTGACGATAGCAGGAATACGGAAGCAAGCATATCCGTCCTGACTTTTTTGGTAAATGTCTGTTGTTGTATTTGTTTGTGCATGGACTAAAATCCCCAATTGCATCAAAACGAAAAAGCATGTTACTATTATATTCTTCATGATTTATTAGCTGATTTGAGATTATTGATTGAAAAATTCCGGAATGATACGATAGCCTTCTTCTCTTACTTTAATAACGTATTCTTCCGGTATCGAACGATAAGGCCATCTCAAATGACTACCTATATCAGCCCATTTTCCTACTAATGCCATGAAGCGATCACAGGCATGGTTTGGAAAATGTTCTTTTACGATAAAAGGAGTTATCAGTTTATCCATAAACAGATGAATACGCTCTTCCAATTCGAGTGCCATATCCTTATTTGCTGTTATTTGCTCATACCATTTTTGAGCAGCAAAAGGATTCAGGCAAGCTATATTGGAATACGCTCCGTGAGCTCCGGAGAGTATGCCGCTTGCCAGATTATGGCCTGGAATAAAAACGGATAATCCTTGTACCTTTTCTCTGATTTGTTTATACCATTCGGGATTCCGGTTTCCGTCAAAAACTTTGATGCCGATCAAAGATGGTATATGTTGTTTTAGGTACATCCAATCATGGGGAGAAAGTATCTTTTTTGCATGAGGAGGATTGTAAAGGACGATAGGAATTCCGTTTGCCGCTTCTTCCATCCTTTGCAAAAAAATGACAGCCTCTTCCAATGTGACCGGAAACCAGTCTGGTAAGATTACTTGGACTGCGCCAGGATTTAGAGACTTGACAGCTTGTAATCGATTTAGAGATATTTGCGGGCTCATGTGGCTGACACCGATTTGAAAGGGAATACTGGCAGCAGAACATTTCTCTGCCAATAATTCGCTTGTTTTTATAAATTCTTCTTCATTTTGAGTATAAAACTCTCCTGCTGTCCCATTCGAATAGATTCCGCAGGGAGATGATGCTATCAAGATATCTATTTCATCTCCCATGCGTTTATAATCTATTTCTCCGTTTTTATTTGTTGCCAGCAAAAGTGTTGCCCAGTTGCCGACAAGAGTTGTATGTGTTAACGGATGCATAAGTATCAATTATTCATCATATCCCGGAGTTTGTATGATATTCGGGTTCTTATTAATTGACGTTTGAGCTACGGGCCATAATAAAATATTTAACTCGTTTTCACGTCCAATCAAATAAGGGGCCTTTTTGAATACAACTCCTAAACGGATGAAATCCCACCATAATTTGCCTTCGGCAGCGAATTCTTTCATTCTTTCTGTTACAATGGCTTCATTCAAGTCATTGGCAGCCATGGAAGATGGATAGAAATTCTTTTTACTGTATGCCCGTTCAGCAATTTTGTTAAGTGAAGCAATCGCACCGGGCAAATCATTTTTTGCTAATTTGATTTCTGCATCAAATAGGATGGCGTCAGCATAACGGTATACGATTATATCTGAATCAAAGATACGTGTTCCGTTTGTCCATGTTCCGGCAAATTTATTGATCCATTGAAATGTTGCATTTTTCGGTTCGTCGAAATAAGTTTCGAAACTTACAATTGTTCTTTGATCTTCTTTATTTTCAGAAAGTAAAGCTTTGTAATCTTCTGTATAGAAGCACCATTGTTGATGGCTACCTACTTTTACCGGATTTTCTATTGCTTCGACAGAAACATATTGAGAAGGAACCAGATAATCTCCAGGATATCCACCTGTATATTCATCTTGAATGTAACTCCACGCAAATATAATCTCGTTACCTAATTCGTTGTAAAAAATGTTGCCGAAATCTTCTTCAAGCGAGTAATTTGAGTTGTTCAAAACAGCTTGGACAGCAGTGTTTGCATTGTCGAGTGCCACCTCTCCTGCGTTTCGTACTTTATACATCCATAAAGAGTAGTCTGCTTTCAACATATTAATGGCTCCCAATGATGCCAGATTCCTGTCTGCTACAGATGTAGGCATCAAAGTTAAAGCATTGTCGATGTCTTCGCCTACCTGTTTGAATACATCTTCGGCTGGTTGACGCGTCGGAAAAAGTCCTTCTTGCTGATCCGATTCAAAGCCGTCCAGCAATATGGGAGCATCTCCCCAAATACGCCCAATCCAATAGTAGCAAAATGCTCTTACATAATATGCGTTTGCTAAAATCTTATTTTTAGCATCTTCACTATTGAACGCAATATCCGGTGTGTATTTTAAAATCAAATTAGCATTGTTGATTGTTGTATATAAATCAGCCCAATTTGCATAACCGTGGTTTGTTGGTATCTGATTTTGATATACTTGGTCACGTGCTGTTTGTCCGGCTAAACCGTCTGCCCAAAGACCGGTTCTATATTCTCCCCAGTAAATGTAACCAGTGCTGAATGTAGCTCTGAATTTATTAAACATACCATACATGGCAGAAGTTGCATCTCCTTCATCTTGCCACATGGAGTTGGCTGATACTTCACTTTTCTGGATGATATTCAGATCACCATGGCATGAAGCAAGTAGAGTTCCAGCCAATAATATTACTAATATTGTTTTGATTTTCATGATATAAATGTTTTTATAACTTAAGAAA
>ERZ779876.3000-NODE-3000-length-11058-cov-2.960102_pt1 | contig 11058 bp, 9 predicted proteins | sample MGYA00511068_ERZ779876 | MGnify/ENA primary metagenome ERZ779876 (study PRJEB29588, sample SAMEA1970858) | human gut metagenome | biome: human gut; feature: human-associated habitat; material: faeces | place: Denmark | collected 2008/2010 ... | reverse complement strand
GCGCTCCAACTGCCCGGTGGTTTCCTTGAACTCCACCTGCCCGTTTTCCTTTTCGTCAATCAGCCGTTTTACTATATCGAGGTTTTCTATAATCATATATGAATCTGTAACGTAAATGCAAATGTAGTGTTTTTCGCTGGCTTTCGGGCGAATAGATGGAGAAAAGTATCTGCATGGCATGGATAGCCTATAAAAAATCAGAGGATGACACCCCGTCACCCTCTGTCTTGTCTATGGTACAGACTATCTTCTCATCCGTTCCAGCTCCTCGTCACGCAGAATCTTTCGGTTGAGTTTCTCCTGCATCCTGTCAAGGAAATAAGTGCGGCTTTCGTTCTTCCGGCGTTTGATGTCGATGTAGAAACGGTAGCAGTCTTTGGCTTCGATGCCGAATATCCGGTACAGGAGCGGGGCAAGCTGTTTGAGCGGCATTTCACCGTTGTTGATACAGCCCATTTCATTGATGCCGTAGATAAGTTCCACGAGGTCGATGGCGTTGCCCGTCCATTGCAGGGGCGAGGCCGGGTTTTCGGTCGTGTTATTGGTGGAGGTACGGATAGCGGATAGTGGTGGCACTTGGATGTGGTCTGCGGCAGCGTGTTTCTGCATCTTCCGTATGAAGGAGAGGGCTTTGCGGACAAACAGATTCACGCTGTTCTCTGAATCTTCATACAGTGTATGATGGTGCTGCAATTCGTTTTCGGCGTAAGCCATTGCGATTGCGGCATCTGCACTATTGCCGTTCCCGTAGCACAGTGATATGACCGATTCCACAAAGCCGTTATAGGCAGCTTCCATGTTGTTGCCGTTCCCGGCTCCGTTTATCAGGGCGAAAAACTCGGTTTCCGCCAGTATGAGGTAGTTCATTTTCTTTTCCTGTTTGAGGGTTTAACACTTGATTGTCAGTGTGCGCACATATACTGATAGTGCAAAGTGTTCACCGACAAGCAGGAAAAAAGCCGGTATGATTCGGTATCACACTGGCTTACAGTTGTATAAGGTTGAAAAATATTTTTAACCCGGATTTTTGCCTCTGAAAAATGTGTCCAGACTTTGGGCATCTGTGCATTTTTCGGGCACGCATCCCTTAAAAATGTGTCCACAGGCCGGACACATCGGTATCTCAACGGCGTTTCCTGTTTCTCCGGTATGTCAGGCGGATTATGCCGCCACCATATTTCCGGTTCTCCGCCAATGTCCAGTCAGTCGGGAACAGGCCGGACTTGAAAAAGTGGTCGCCGGTTCCGATGATGCACGGCATGATATAGATGATGATCTCATCCACCGCGTTCATCCGTATCAGCCCGTTGGCATATCCCACTGTCTTTGCATCCGCTTCCAGCAGATAGCAGGTGTCGTCCTCTTTCTCCCGCTGGTCTTGCAGTATCGAAATGGTGTAGTCGGGTGTCAGCCTGTAAAGGGCTTTGCCCCGTATCTCCTCCATACCGTAGTCTTCGGGGCTCCTGAACAACCGTTTTTTAGGGTTCAGCTCCGAAAGGCATCCGTCCATCGAAAGTATGGCAAGTATCTGTACCTTTCCCATAATGGTTTCCTTTTTATCGTTTGCGGCGAGGCAAAAAAAGTAGCGTGCAATCCACGCTACTTCTGATGGAGGCTCTGGAATGCCTTGAAAGAAAATAGGTGAATGCACGCTATGCGTAGGCATAGCATAAGCAATCACGCAATGTTTTCTTTCGATGTTAATTTTCCAGATTCCCATCAGAAACGCCTTGCGGTCTTATGTCTATATATCATCGGCGAATGGCTTCCCAGTCGCCTGCTTTTCTCTTAAATATGCCGCAAAGATAGCGAATTATCTTCATTTGCAGGCATATCCGGTCAGTTTTCTTCGTTCAATCCATATTCGTCCAGCTTGTTATACAGCGTTGATCTGCCGATGCCGAGCATCTTGGCGGCGAGTTTCTTGTTCCCTTTTGCCTGTTTCAAGGCACGCAGGATGCGTTCTTTGTCCTCCTCATCATTCCTTAATGTAAAACTGGTAGGAAAGGTCGTTTGTTCACTGCCGATTTCCAGATCATCCACGGTTATGGTATCGTTTTGGGCTTGCAGTACCGCCGTCTGAATGGTTTGCTTCAATTCACGCACGTTGCCCGGCCACGGATAGGTGAGCAGGGCGTTACGGGCGGTGACTGTGAAGCCTTTAATGTTGCGTCCCAACTCCTTGTTTGCCGTTTCACGGAAAAACTCCGCCAATGACAGTATGTCTTCTTGGCAATCACGCAATGGCGGTACTGTTATCGTGTATTCTTTCAGGCGGTAGAACAAATCTTCCCGAAACCGTTTATCGGCTACAGCTTTCTGTAAGTCCTCGTTGGTCGCCACCACTATCCGCACATTGGCGGTCTTGTCCTCCTTTGCCCCGATGGGACGGTAACGCCGTTCCTGTATGGCACGGAGCAGCATCTGCTGTGTTTCCAACGAGAGGTTGCCCACCTCGTCAAGGAACAATGTGCCGCCGTCGGCTTCCTCAAAATAGCCTGTCTTGTCGTTGTCAGCACCCGTGAAAGCCCCTTTCCTGTGACCGAAGAAAGCGGATTGAGCCAGCGTCGGGGACAATGAGCCGCAATCCACCGGGACAAACGGCTTGTCCGACAGCTTGCTTTGGGCGTGGATGTGCTGTGCGATATGCTCCTTGCCCGTTCCGTTCTCGCCCAGTATCAATACGCTCAACCGTGTGGGAGCGACAAGGCGGACACGCCTCTTGATTTCTTGGTATGCCTTGCCTTGACGTGTGAAGATGGGGACTTGGGAGTGTTTCTTCTTTTCCTGCATCTTGTGCAGTGAACGGACAAGCGGAACGAGTTTGTCCTCTACCAGCCGTTTGGGTATATAGTCGGAAGAACCGAGTTTCATACTCTCCACCGCCGTATGTACCTCGGCGTAATCGGTCATTACAATGAAAGGTTGCCGTTTGCCATTGGCACGCATCCAGCGTAGCAGGTCGATACTCTCACCGTCGAGCAAGCGTAAGTCTGCAAGCACGATGTCATCATCTTCCGCTTTTGCCAACAGTTTCCTTGCGGTTGAAAGATGGTATGCCTGCATCGTGTCGAAGCCCTCCTTTTTCAGCAGGTTGCAGACGTAATCGTTATAGACGGGATTATCCTCAATCACATACACTTTCATCTGACTTCCTCCTTCTTTTCCTTCCTCGCCAGTTCGATTATTGCCGTACCCATGCGTAACACTCCGTTTACGGAATGGCGCAATTCTTCATCGGAACATTTTTCATCACGATGCAGAAGTTCATGCAGTTTCCATAATGGTCCGTCCGCACGTATTACCGCCCATGAACTGCGCAGGCGGTGTACCTGTTCGTCCAACGCCTTGCGGTCAAGTCGTCCAAAGGCTTCCCTCATGGCTTGCATATCCTTTTCCGTTTCGGTTATCAGGCGGTCGAGCATGGCAGTTTTATTCCCATAGGCAAGCAGGGAGGACAAGTCGGGATATTCTTCCACATCTGTTTTCTGTAAAAGGCATTTTTCTGAAACATCTATCAGTTCCGCCATATCGAAAGGCTTGAACAGGCAGGCGGTGAAACCGTGTACCAACAATTCCTCTTCGGTACAACTGCCGGAAGCGGTTGCCACGATTACGGGAATGGTCTTGGAGTTGCCAATGTCGGATGAACGCAACAGTTCCAACACCTCGTAACCGTTGGTTTCCGGCATTTTCAAGTCGGTAATCAGCAAATCATAATTTCGTGTGCGTACTGCCTCCATCAAGTCACCCGTGTTGTCACACGCATCGCAACGGATGCCACAGTGGGCGTACATATCCCTTACCATCGAAAGAAGAATGTCGTTGTCGTCCAGCACAATGACCGAGAATGACCGTTCAAAACGGCGTTCCGGCTTGTACTTTTCTTCATCGGAAATGCCATCCGCCGTATTCATGGGGACTTCCACCGTGAAACGGCTGCCCCTGCCTTTTTCGCTTTCCAAACGGATTTTGCCGTGCATCATATCCACGATGCGTTTGACGATTGACAGCCCCAGCCCGAAGCCGTCCTGCGTGGCGGCATTGGAGAGCCGTTCAAACTCACCGAATACCCGTTGCTGTTCTTCCTCGCTCATGCCGCTGCCCGTGTCCTCCACGATAAGGGCAAGCGTCTTTCCGTCATAACCCGAATGGAAAGATACGCTTCCGGCTTGTGTGTACTTTATGGCATTGGAAAGCAGGTTGTCGCCTATCTGCATGATGCGCTCTTTGTCACCCATAAGAATAACATCGGTACTGTTCTCCACGATAAGTTTCAAATCCTTGCTTTCTGCCATAGGTCGGAACTCTGCTTCAAGTACGTCCGTTATGCTTTGCAGGCGGAACGGGGAAATGTTCATTCTCTCTTTTCCGTTTTCCAACCGAAAGAAACTCAACAGGGAGTTGAGCATGGCTATCATCCGCTTGGAGGCTTGCAGCACGCTTCCCGCATGGTGTTGGATTTCTGCCGTACCGCTTTTCCGTATCAGTTCCGCATAGCCGTGTATGGCGGTCAGCGGTGTACGCAGCTCATGGGTGATAGTGTACATCGTCTTCTGTCGGGTGGCGGTCAGCTTCCCGTTCATACTATTCGATTCGCTCAGTTGCGCTATCAGCGAGGTCGTCTCACGCCTGTAGCGGCTTATCCGTCTGGCGTAGCGGTGGATGATTATGTATGACATTATCAGCAGTAGGAGTATAAATCCTGTCAGACCGCCTATCTGCATGAACGAGCGTTCACGCATGAAGGTTATCTCCGCTTCCCTCCTCAAAAGGTCGGTCTGCACTTTTTTGTCCATCTGCTTGATTAAGGTTTGCAGTTGGTGGTTCAGTTCCGCGTTCCGTGCGGCGAGGCTGTCGGCGTGATCGGAAAGGCGGCGGCTCTGCGCCTTCTGCTGCGTTATCATGTCACGGTTGAGCGTGTAGAGCATGGTGGTTGTGGCGGTCGGTTCCGGCTTTTCCCTCTTGCCGAATATCCCGAACAGTCCCTTGCGCTTCGTTTTCTTCGGCTCTTCGTGCGTACTCTTCCATGCGATGACAGGCACACGCTCGGCAATCCTTTCATTGATGTCCTCCTGCTCGTCAAGCACACGCATGATGCCGCACAGTTGCTTCTCCTTGTCTTCCAACAGCCGCCGCACGCTGTCGATACGCTCCGCAGGGTAGATGTTTTTGAAGCGGCAGAGTAGGCTGTCCACCGCCTGCCGCTTGTCCCGGTATTCCTCCACGTCCGCCACCTCCCATTCCAGTACGGTCTCGCCGAGCAGGGAGAGTTCCACCACACGTACATACACGTCATGCACCTCCATACGCAGGGCGTTTATCCGATGATTCTCCGTCTCGAATGTCTCCAGCTTCCGCCACTCGTCGACCCATAAATGCACGATACCGCCCACCAGCAGGAATATCAATATATATCCTGCGGCTATCTTCGTGCGGAGATGTTCAGTATGCCTCCCTTGCCTCTTGTCTGTCATTCCCGTTTCCATATCCTGTTTTCCTTATTGTCCGTCACCTTCTTTCTGCATCACTCCATCCTGCCGCAGCCTCGCCTTGCAGGGCAAGCCCGGTGACGTGGCGATGGGTGGTGTATATGTCCTCGTACATCCTCCACAGCCGTGCCACGCCGCCTTCCACCTCCCGCATCTGCCGCCGCTCATATATCAAAATGGCGATCATACTGCCTATGACCGCCACTAAGATGATATATCCGAAAATGATTTTATGCTGCAATGGCATTCGTTTCTTTTCCATACGTATCACTTCTTATCCTTTAAAAAAGCAAATTCTCACCACGGCAGACCTTGCAAGCTCGACCTGCAACAAAACTCAACAATATCTTTCTATTCTTCTTCTCCCAACAGAAAGAAGAGCATACAACACTTCCTCCTTTCTTTATCCGGATACTGTCCTAACAGCTTTTGGAAACAGTCGTCAGTACACCGGTTTCTCAGAAAGCAAGGACGGGACGCACATTGTCACTGCCGTCGAATTTACTTGCCCAGATGCAGCGCACCATGCCTTGGAAGTTGTTCAAAATCCAGTACCATGTGTGGTACTTCGAGTGCTCCGAAGACGAACAAAACGAGACGAGGTTGTTGAATGTATCCTTGTCCCCAACGGCGATATTCTCCATCCATTTGTTCAAAGCGGCGGGAACATCTCCTTGGCTCTTCCAGAGGAATTCTCCAGCGATGTCTGGCGAGGTTTGCTGGGTAACGTCCGCCAAAGCCGGACAACCGCCCAGATTTTGCAGGATGTCCCACCATTGGCCGGAGGCTGGAAGATACCAGCCGGTCGTGGTCGCAGGAACCGGACAGGTCGTGTTATAATCATAGGCGGCCTTGAATGCGGGATAACTGTCGAAGTTGCCGCGATTGGTGCGGATATGCTCGCAATTTCCGTAACCGCTGATGTCGTTGTAGTTATCGGCTTTCGTCCTGCATGTTGTAAGCCCCTCATCCATACCGAAAAGGCCCCACGCTTGTCTTGTCGCGATATTCTTCACAGCCATGACAAGGCCATGGACATTACCTTCTCCGCCTAACTTCTCTTTTTCCTTTGCACCGATACGGCTCTTGTCCGTCTGGAAAACGATGCCGACGACTTTAGCCGCCTGCACCGTCGTTTCGTCCGCCTCTTTCGGAATCAGATACCCCGTCGTACCGTTATTTTTCGTGCAGTAGAAGTCTCCGATGCGGGCAATGCCCGATTCGGCATAGGTGACGTTCTTTATGGTTTCCGCCGCGCCGTCCACCTTGTATCTCTTGTATTCCCCTACGACAGGATGGGACGCGGACGTGGTGATGGTAAACTCCCTGTTCCCCCCGTCATAACATCCCTCGATAGTCGGCATGGACGAGTGCACCAAGTAGCGGTAAGTGCCGTCAGCCATGCGCAGCGGCTTGGCGGTGCCTGTGAACGTAGCTTCTGCCCCCACGGTGTAGTCGGGAACATTCGCGTCGATAAACTTGTAAACGGTCTTCGGCATCTCGATGACGGCCAACGCCATGCGGTGTTTCATGGCGAAAGAGAGGTGGATGGTGTTGCCCGTCCCTGTCGTTGAGCCTCCGGCTGTCATCAGGTCGGAGGCGGTGTAAGCGGCATGGGTGCTCTGGTCGTCCCCGGGTTGCCAGCCATCAATGAGCGGCTTGAAGAACTCGGCATCGGTCATGACCGCCCCCTCCGCAGGTGTGGCAGTCTTGCCCGCCATGTCCGCCTGATAAGGATAGTAGAGGTAGTAGCTCTCTCCATCCATTCCGGCGGCAAGCGTCGTACCGTCGGTTTTCCACATGATGCCGCCCGTGGCGGCATCCTTTTCGGCTGTCAGCTTCACGTTTGAATAAACCGGCTTTCCGCCGCGCACCATGTAGAATCCGCAGGCATCGCCTTCGGTGAACTCGGTGGTGTAGCCGTTCTCCACGGCACGGGTCTCGACACGGGTTTTCATATTCTCAACAGCCGATGTATATCCGCCATCGGTAACGGAGATTGTCAGTTGCTGCGCCTTGTCTTGCACGGCAGGGAACTCTTCTTGCGTGCAGGATACAAGCAGCAGGAGCAACGCAGCTTGCAAGAGGTGGTATATGTTTTGTATCTTCATATTCTTAAAGGACTAAATAGGCAAATAGTTCAGAAAGCAAGGACGGGACGGACAGCGTTACTCCATTTCTTATAGACAAAGTCGCAGCACACGTAATCAGAGGAGTACACGTTCCAGTTCCGTGCGCGGAACTGATTTAACTCCGATGACGACCAAAAACGGTCACCGGTGGTAAAATCATTCTTGCTGTCGGCTGCAATTTTATTCATCCAAGCATTCAAGGCAGCTGGAACATCGCCTTGACCTAGCCAACGGAAATCACCGGAATCCGACGAGGTTTGCTGACCTTTATCCGCCATAGCCGGACAACCGCCCAGATTCTGAAGGATGTCCCACCACTGACCGGAGGAAGGAATAAACCAGCCTGTGGTATTACGAGGTGGGCGGTATTCATTTATACTGTACATATCATTCCATTTCTCGACGGCTTCGAAGGCCGGATATGCCTCAATTCCACCGATACTATTTGCATGGTCAAGAATCTTGGTGTAATTGTGCAGACCGCTGATGTCAGAGTAGATTTCAGACTTGGACCAGCAGTCTTTCACGTCTTCCAAATTATTCTCTTCATGGCTCCATTGGATATCTGTTGCGGTGTTCTTTAAGGCCATTACAAGGCCATGCACATTCCCTTCGCCCAATTTGGACTTTTCGGCAGTGCCGATACGGCTCGGGTCCGTCTGGAAAACGATACCGATGACTCTTCTTTCTATTTCACTTTTTGTTTGGAGTACGGGAGCAGGCTTGGGGCTTGCTATCTTCATACTGCCGTCAGTATAGATTTTGCGCAGGCCGCCGTCGCTCCACGTACCGTCGGAATAGTAATAGTCGCCGATCTTCGGCGCAACGTAAGCCACCGTCACCGTGCAGGTCGCCTTGCTCTCGCCCACGCTGGCGGTAATAGTGGCCTCACCGGCGGCAAGAGCGGTGACGACACCGTCCTCGACCGTCGCAACTACCTCGTCGTCAGAAGACCAAACTACCGCTACGCCGTCCTGCAGGGGGGGGGTAACGGTCGCTACGAGCGTTTCGGAAAACCCGACATTGAGATTCAATTCCGTCCGGTCGAGCGTCACGACCGTTTCGGGGACCTTCTTCTCATCGTCGTCGCAGGCGAAAAACACCAGCGATGCAGCCGTCAGCAAAGCTGACTTCCTTAAAAAGTTTCTCATAAACCAAGTTTTAAGAATTAATAATACGGCAGTACCGACAGCAGTCTCTCCGGACTCACGACAAAAAGCCCAGTAATGTTTTCGATGATCGTCCGGCAAAACACCATCAATAACCTAACCGGGAGTCAAATATAATAAAAAATCAACCCGGTGGAACGCGGATGCCGGAAAAAATTCACGGTCAAATAAAAAGCCCCTAATAAATTAGGGGCTGAAAAGGCAGGCGTCCGGAAACGCCTGCCGAAATATTATCCCGGCAAACCGGGAGGGGGCTTATCTTGCGCCGAAGAGTTTTTCCTTCAGCGAAAAGTTATCGTACTCGTCTCTGAGCGCGGCCATCAGGTCGCGCACCGACTGAATCTTCTCGGCGCGCCATGCGTTGGCGCCGCAGAAGGCGTAGCCGTTCTGCAGCTTGCCTTTGAATGCGTTGTAGAGCGCCAGCATGATGCAGTAGGGACTGTGCGTCACGTCGCAGGTCTTGATGCAGTCGAACGGACAGTTCTTGGGGCGTTTAAGCCCCTCTTTCACCCTATCGAGGAACGAGCTGTGGATAGCCCGTCCCGGCATGCCGACGGGACTTTTGATGATCTCGATGTCCTGCGGTTTGGCGTCGAGATAGGTCTGCTTGAAGGCCGGATCGGCGTCGCACTCCTCGGTGGTCACGAAGCGCGTGCCCATCTGCACGCCGTCGGCGCCCAGCTGCATGATACGGTAGATATCCTCGCCGGTGTAGATGCCGCCGCCCGCGATGACGGGAATATGGCAGTCGTGTTCGGCACCGAAAGCGCGCACCTCGGCGACGATTTCGGGAACGAGGGCTTCGAGCGAAAAATGCTCGTCGGCGAGCTGCTCCTCCTTGTATCCGAGGTGACCGCCCGCCTTGGGGCCTTCGACGACGATGGCGTCGGGAATGTACCTGTACTCCGAGAACCACTTCTGACACAACAGTTTCGCCGCACGCGCCGACGACACGATCGGGGCCAGCTTGGTCTTGGCGCCCTCCGTGAGGAACGACGGCAGGTTGAGCGGCAGCCCGGCGCCCGAGAAGATGATGTCGGCCTTCTCGGCGACGGCGGTCTTCACCATGTCGGCGAAGTTCGACATGGCGACCATGACGTTTACGCCGACGATGCCCCGCGTGGCTTCGCGGGCCTTGCGAAGCTCCTCCTTAAGCCCCCAGATCGAGGCGGCGCGGTAGTCTTTCGAATAGTTGTTGTAGATGGCTCCGAGACCTGCCGACGAAATGACGCCGACGCCGCCCTGATTGGCGACGGCCGAAGCCAGTCCGGAGAGGGATATGCCTACGCCCATGCCGCCCTGCACGATGGGGACGGTGGCGAGCAAATTTCCGATTTTCAATGCTTTCATGTTAAATTGGGATTAGTGCGAACTAAATAACCATGGGGCCAAAGGTACGAAAAATCGGGGCGATTGGTTCCGCACGGGAAGATAATTTAACGCAGGCTTCACATTGCGCCGCCGCAGCGGCCGCCTTTTCGGGGCGGGAAGCCGCAGCCGGCCGGCTGTCCGGAAGTGAAAAGCGGCATTTTTTACAGGCAAAAAAAACGGCGGATATCGCTTTTTTTTCTAACTTGGAAGCGCAAACGTCACTCAACCGCTAACCTTAAATCGACAAGCATGAAAAAACTTCTCTTTCCGGTTCTGGCCCTTATGCTGTGCATTCCGCCCCTCTCCGCCCAAAACAAGGGAGACAAATATGTCGGCGGAATAATCGGCATAACGACGACGTCGATCAGCATCGACGGCTCCTCCGCATCGCAGACGACATTCGGATTTGCACCCGAATTCGGTTATTTCGCATCCGACCGACTGCGCGTCGGCGGCTCGATCGGCTACCAACTGATTTCATCCGACGGCGAAACGACGCACGGGCTGACGGCAGGTCCCAGTCTCGCCTATTACGTCAGACTGTGCGACCGCTTCTACTACACGCCGCAGCTGGCCGTGGGATTCGCGTTCGCATCGACGGACGGGACCAGCGGATACGGCTTCGATGCAGGATTGTCGCTCGGAGCGTTCGAAATCAGGCCGTCGGCCCATATCGGACTCTCAGTCAGCCTTCTGACGTTGGGCTACAGCTACCTGTCATATTCGGGAACAGGTGTGAACGGGGTCTCTTTCCAGCTCGGAATCAGCCCGACGGTCGGTTTCAAATATTATTTTTAGGCCGCAAAAACCCGATCCCGCCCTACAGAAACCGCACGCCCCGCACGCGGCCCCGGCTGCGGTCGGCGGCTTCGCGTTCGACGAAAGAGATCGCTC
>ERZ779876.2999-NODE-2999-length-11066-cov-2.828535_pt1 | contig 11066 bp, 9 predicted proteins | sample MGYA00511068_ERZ779876 | MGnify/ENA primary metagenome ERZ779876 (study PRJEB29588, sample SAMEA1970858) | human gut metagenome | biome: human gut; feature: human-associated habitat; material: faeces | place: Denmark | collected 2008/2010 ... | reverse complement strand
TGAGCTTGTCGAGGAGAGCGTGAAGGCGGGCTTCGAGCCGCACTACGCGGTCATAAAAGGGCACCACGCCGCCGCGCTGGAGGCGCTGGCGCACATGCTGGGCATCCCGGTGTACAAATACTGATACTGAAACGAAAAAATAGGCTCGCCATTTGGCGAGCCTATTTTTCGTATTCTATTATTCTTCCGCGAGCTTGCTGAGGAGCTTTTCTTTCTCCTTCTGAAGCTGAGCTATCTTCTCCCTGCCGAGGGGGTACATGAAGCGCAGGATCACGAAGATGAGGAAATACAGCACCGCCGGGATGAGCACGGAATCGGTGAACATCATGTCCAGTGTACCGCCGGTGATGTTGGCGGTGTTCAGAACATTGTCGGTGTAGCCGATGCGCAGCAGCGCCATGTTCACGAGTATTGCCGCGATGGTCTGGCCGAGCTTGCGCATGAAGGTGAAGAACGCGTAGCTCGTCGCCTCGTCATGCAGACCGTAGCTTACTTCGTTATAGTCGATAGCGTCGGTTGCTATCGCCCATACGAGCAGGAATATGAACGCGTTGCCGATGCCGGACAGCAGGCACACCGCGAGGAACATCCATACGTTCGTCCCGCCCACGAGGTACAGCGCGAGATTGCACACGCCCGCCATCAGCATTCCGTAGGCGCAGACCTCGCGCCGCCCGAAGCGCGCGCCGAGCTTGCCCGCAAACAGCATGATCACCGCCACGGGGAGATATTGGCACACCGTAGGCATCATCGACAGGCTGGGGGCGTTGAAGTAGTAGTTGAAAAGATAGGTGTTATAGCTCTGGCTGAACATCTGCGCGGCGAGGAACAGCATACCGACGAGGCACACCGCCATATACGGCTGGCTGTGCAGCAAAATTTTTATTACCTTCCATGTCTGCCCCTTCTCCTTGGGCGCGGGCTTCGTGGGGACGCGTTCAGTCGTCCAGCGGTAGCACAGCAGATATGCCGCCACAGACAGCGCCGCGATGATGGCCGCGCCCGTGAGGATCTTGCTGTAAGACATCACGGATGTGCCGTTGGCGTTCTTGACGTAGCAGAAGCTGATGAGCAGCATCGCGGGCATCGCGCCGAAGGTCGAGCCTATCGAGCGGAACACCGACAGGGATGAGCGCTCACGGTCGTCTGAGGTGATGACCTGCGCTAGCGAGCCGTAGGGGATGTTGATGCCGGTATAGAGCATACCGAAGAGGATATAGGTCACGTAGGCATACGCGAGGTAGCCGCCCTCACTCAGGCCGGGGATCTTCACGAACATCAGTACCGCTGACAGCGCGACCGGCAATGCCAGCGTCTTGAGCCAGCGGCGGTAACGCCCGTCCGGCGCGGGCGGGATGCGGTCGATTATCCGCCCCCAGAGCGGGTCGTTTATCGCGTCCCATACGCGCGCGATGATGAACATGACCATGATGCTTACAACGCCGATGCCGAGTACGTCCGTGTAGTATTTCTGCAGCACGCTCTGCACCAGCCCGAACACCAGCAGCGACGCGAGGTCGCCCATGGCGTAGCCGATCTTGTCGCGCGTGCCGATCCCGCTCGTGCGGGAAATGTAGCTTGTCTCCATCTCGTCTCTCCTTTATAATTTTATATGTGCGCCGTTTCTCCCGCGGCCTTGAATACATCTGCAAATTCGCTGTCTCTGCGATAAAACACCGCCGGACGGCCAAGCGGGGCGGCGACGGTATATTCATACCCGCCCTTACACGCCGCGCCCGTCCAGAAGTGCAGCCACTCGCCGTCGGGCAGATACACGCGCCGCGAACGCGCGCCCTTTTCTATCACCGGCGCGACGAACATGTCGCCGCCGAGGAAATATGCGTATTCGTCGCGGCTCGCCGTATAGCTTCCCGCCGCCCAGAAGTCCGGGCGTATCGCGGGGATGCCGCGCCCGGCGTCCGCGGCGCATTTCTCAATATATGGCTTCAGCGCCGCGTGTACGTGCGTGAGGGCTACCGTGTGCGGCAGCACGTCCGGCGCGTCAAACTGGCTGTTCGCCCACGGGCGGATCGACTCGTGACTGCGCATCATAAGCGAGAACGCCCCGGCCTCCATCCATCTGGTGAATAGCTCGTCGTCGCGCTTGAGCTTGCCGAACGAGAAGAAGCCGCCGATATCCCAATGCACCATCGTCACGCCGGAGAAGCCGAGAGAGAAGCAGGCCGGCATGATGCACGGCATACCGTAATCGCGCGTGTAGTCCGTGTGCTGATCCCCGTTCCAGAGTATGGGGGCGTACTGCTGTATGCAGAGGTAGCCGGAGCGCGTGAAGAACATGACGTCTTTATCGCCGTACTCCTCTATCGCCTCGCGGTTGAGCTTTGCCCACATGACCGGCCATTTGTTGTGAAGCTGCGCGGGATCGCCGTCGTGCAGGACGCAGTCCACCGGCAGATACTCGCCGAAGTCCGCCATCCAGCCCGAAACGCCGAGGTCAAGCATGTTTTTCTTGATAAGCACGTCCTTCGTGAAGCGCACGGCTTCGGGGTTCGTAAGGTCGAGCATACCCGCGTCGAAGGTCGTGGATTTGATGTGATATATACTGCCGTCCTGACGGCGGATGAGGTAGCCCGCCGCGGCGCACTGCTCATAGAGACGGCTTCCCTTGACGAGATACGGGTTTATGTACGTCAGAAAGCGCACACCGCGCGCACGAAGCTTTTCTATCGCGCCGCGAAGCTCCGGATAAAGCTTTTCGTCGGCCTCCCAGTTCCACCAGACCTGTTTGCCCATTACGGTGCGGTTCTCTCCGGACCAGTCCTGACTCCATACGCCGCATATCTTTGCGCCCGCGTCGAGCATGGCGAAGGTCTTATCCAGCACGGTTTGAGTGCCGCCCTGTACGCCGAGGATCATGCCGTCCATGCACCATTCGGGGATATACTGCCGGTTCGGCACGTTAGCCGCAGTGAAGCCCGCAAGCTCTTCGTAGCTGCCGCCGGTCTGTATCCTCAGTGAACGTGGGCATGAGTCGAACGCGAAAACATACGCCTCCTCGCCGAACACGGCGCGCCCGTCGCTGTCGGCGTCGAAGGCGATGAACCGCCCGCCGTCCGTCACGAACACCGGCATCGGCGCGTAGCTGCCGATCTCGGAGTGCGACTTCTCGCGGTAGAGCGCCGCCGGAAGCAGCGCCTTTTCCACGATGGTCGACGCTTTGATGTGCTCCGACACGAAGTTCACGACCGTTTCGCCGCGCAGGTTCACTTTGCGGTACTGCTCGCCACCGCCGAAAACCGCCTCACCGCCGACTGCGGGCAGGCTGAACTCGTAGCCCCACCCGGCCTCGCCGGAAAAACGAAGCTCCGCGCCGCCGGGAAGCGGCAGGTATTCCACACGCAGCGTATGCCCCGCGGCGCTGAAAACAACGCCGTCGCCGCTCTGCGCCGCATCCGTCAGCGGGATACGCTCCGCTTCGCGCACAGTCAGCTTGACCGTGCCGCGCGAGGACTTATATTCCTTCTCCTGCCGCACGGCGACGGCAAAGGGCGCATCCTGCGTGTGCCGCACGAGCTCGCGCCCGTCAAAACGCAGTGCCCAGCCGCCGTTTATGCAAGCTTCAAGCATGTCAGTTCCCTCCATTATGCATTAACCGAATAAGTATTTGGTTATATATTACGGTCTTGCGCGGGCGTTGTCAATAATGAATCATTGACTTTTTTAACAGCGTGAATTAAACTGTTTGCAGAAAGGACGTGCAGATTATGGAGAAATCGCGCATCGGAAGCGCCGTATCGCGCTTTATAGACCTGATAGTCGCGGGGTTGTACTGGCTAATTTGTTCATTGCCTGTAATAACGATCGGCGCGGCGAGCACGGCGCTGTGGTCAAATGTGTGCGGCATGAGCGCGGACGGCTGACGGGCGTTTTCTTTTCCACCTTCCGGCGCGAGTTCCGGCAGAGCACGCTCACATGGCTTATCTACATCGGCTATACCGCCGTGATCGCGCTTGACGCCTATGCGATCGGCGCATCCGGCCACGGCGGCGGAGTGCTGGGAATTCTGCGGTGGGTGTTCTTCCTGCCCGCGCTGCTGAGCCTGCCGTGGATGTTTGCGTATATATCGCGCTTTTCAAATAACATTAAAGGCAGCTTCAAATTCGTCGGCTGGCTGACGCTTCGGAATATCGGACGGTCGGTGATCCTCGCGGCGGTGCTTATCGCGGTGGGCGTGATAGTCTACCTCACGCCGCTGCTTCTGCCGCTGCTGCCGGGCGCGGTGTGTATGCTGATGAGCCTTATCATCGAGCCGGTGTTCCGCGAGTACACGGCGGAACAGGGCGATGAAAAAACTGACGCATGGTATAACGAATAAATATAAACGGAGGTATTGACAGATGGCAAGAAATATTGACGTTTCGGCTCGAAACGGCGAACTGCGCCTGACTGCCGGCGGCGAAACGCTGCTGCACACGCCGGAGTGCCCCGCGGTGTTCGCCGGGCGCGGCAAGGAGAGCATAAAAATGTACCGCGGCAATTTCGACGTGAACGACCGCGTGTCGGAGCGCTTCGCTCTGCGCCTTTCGTCGGCGGACGGCGAAACGCTTACATTCACTCACCCGGACATGCAGGGGGAGCTGACCGTGCGCATCACGCGCGATGGCGGGCTGCTGCGCCTGCGCGGAGAGTGCGGCGACGCAAGCATAAACCGCATATGGCTGCGTCTGTGCGCCGAGGAGGGCGAGCATGTCACCGGCGGCGGCGAGCAGTTTTCGGCGCTTGATATGCGTGGGCGTCTCTTCCCGATATGGACGCGCGAGCAGGGCGTCGGCCGCAACAAACTGACCGAGATAACCCGCCTTGCCAATGCAAGCGACGGCGGCGGAGGCGATTACCATACCACATTCTTCCCCCAGCCGACCTTCGTTTCCTCCCGCATGTACTGGGCGCATCTTGAAAACTACGAATACTCCGAACTGGATTTCCGCGCTCCGAACTTCCATGAGATAGGTGTCTGGTCAAATCGCTTTTCGCTGGTGCTCTGCGCCGGGGAGCGCTATCGGGAGCTGAGCGGCAGCCTGAGCGCGCTGCTCGGGCGGCAGCCCGTACTGCCGGACTGGGCGATGAAGGGCATATGGCTCGGTGTGCAGGGCGGTACCGAGCGCACTCTCGATCTGCTGGGCAAATGCCGCGAGGGCGGCATGGATGTCTCCGCGGTCTGGATACAGGACTGGGAGGGGCGGCGCATCACGTCCTTCGGCAAGCGCCTGCAATGGGACTGGCGCTGGGACGAGAAGTCGTATCCCGGACTGGACAAGGTCATTGCGGCGGATGAAAATACGCGCTGGATGGGATATATAAATCCCTATCTCGTCGAGAGCGGCGTACTGTTCAAGGCAGCGCAGGAGAAAGGCTACTTCGTCAAGAAGCAGGACGGCAGCGACTACCTCTTCGATTTCGGCGAGTACGACTGCGGCGTGGTAGACCTGACGATGCCGGAAGCATTTGAATGGTACAAAGGCGTTATAAAAACAAATCTTATCGGCCTAGGCTTCCGCGGCTGGATGGCGGACTTCGGCGAGTATCTGCCCGCAGACTGCGTATGCTTCGGCGGCAGCGGGCTTGAAATGCACAATAAATGGCCTATGCTGTGGGCAAAGTGCAACCGCGAGGCCGTAGAGGAAGCCGGACTTCTGGGCGACTGCGTGTTCTTTATGCGCGCGGGAGCCGCCGGGAGCCAGAAATATTCGACGCTCCTGTGGGCGGGTGATCAGTGCGTCGACTGGTCGGAGGACGACGGACTGCCATCGGTCATAACCTCGGCGCTGACTGCCGGTATGAGCGGCTTCGGCCTCCACACCTGCGACGCGGGCGGATACACAACTCTGTTCGGCCTGCACAGGGACGAGGAACTGCTGCTGCGCTGGCTTGAGTTCACCTGCTTCAGCCCCGTTATGCGTACGCACGAGGGCAACCGGCCTGACGACAATATTCAACTTTATTCAAGCCGTGAAATAATTAACCGTGCCGCGCGGCTGTCGCATATCCACACCGCGCTCCTGCCGTATCTGAAAGTCTGCGTGGAGGAAAACGCGGAGCAGGGTATACCCGTCATGCGGCCGCTGTTTTATGACGCGCCGCACTGCGAGCGGGCATATGACCGCGAGCTGTACAGCTATCTTTTAGGCGATGAATTGCTTGCGGCGCCGGTCGTCGCTCCGGGGGAGACACAGCGGAGCCTGTGGCTGCCGGAGGGCGAGTGGGTGCATCTCTGGAGCGGCCGCGAGTATTCCGCGGGCAATGTTAGCGTCCCCGCGCCGATGGGCGAGCCACCGGTGTTTTATAAGAAAAACGGCCGCTTTGCGGAGCTTTTCCGCACGATACCCGAAATTTCATAACCAGCCGGTATACGCGCCGTGTGTCGTGATCCGAAACGGACAAGGTCACGATGCACGGCGCTGCATTCGCTAAGAAGCCGTTAAATGTCCCAAAATACGACCATTATATGGCGATGTACGCACACCGATTGGCTGAAATGCACAAAAACAGCCCGGAAAAATTTACACCCGCGTCAGACTTAGGTGCTTTACAAATCACGCTCCGGCCTTTATAATAAAAACAACAGCCAGTAGATGGCATTTTTTACGGCAAGTTAATTAACAGCGTTAATTAAAATTAAATCAAACAACAAAAGGAGACACGAAATGAAAAAAGTGCAGAGACTGATAGTTCTCATCCTTGCGCTGGCGATGTGCTTCTCCCTCGCTGCCTGCGGCAGCTCCGGGACACAGCAACCCGCACAGGACAACAGCCAGACCGAGCAGCCCACGGAAAACAAGGACACCCCGGCAGGGGAGATAGTCATCAACTTCCCGTGCATCTGGGTCGGCACCGACTCCAAGGCCGCCTATCTTGCAAAGATGGTCGAGGACTTCAACGCCGAGAATGCCGGCTCCATCAAGGTCGTCATTGAGGAGCAGACCGACTATCAGGCATACCGCGATAAGATCCGCACCACCATTACCACCGGCTCCGCACCCGACATCTGCATTCTTGACACCACCTTCGACATTCAGGCGTATCAGGAATCCGGCAAGTTCATGGATCTGACCTCTTACCTCGCCGACGGCTGGGGCGATAACTTCACCGACGGCTGCTTCGACGCGTGGAGCGTTGACGGCAAGACCTACATTCTCCCCTTCGAGAGCGCCATCTTCCCCATCGTTTACAACAAGGAAATCCTTGCCGAGGCCGGCTGGGAGACCTTCCCCACCACCTATGACGAAATGTTCAAGATGTTTGCCGACATCAAGGCTGCCGGTTACAACGCCGTCGGTCAGATGGCCGGCGACAATGCATGGTCTTCCATGCTGTGGTACTCCCTGATCGTTGAAGCCATCGGCGGCAAGGACGTCTATGCAAACGGCCTGAGCGACCCCGCGTTTGTCGAGGCTGCCGGCGTTCTCAAGCAGATGTATGACTACACCTTTGACGGCGCTGTCTCCGCGACGGCTTCCGACGTCAACGGCCACTTCATCGCCCGCGACACCGCGCTCTACCTCAACGGCCCGTGGTGGATTGCCAACTTCTACAAGGAAGAGAACAACGGCCTCAACGAGGTCTGCGAAGTTGCCACCAACCCCGTCTATGAGGGCGGCAAGGGCGACGCGGCTGGTCTTGTGACCACCGTTCAGGGTTTCCTCGCCTGCGCAAAGCAGGACGATCCTGCCAAGGAAGCCGCAGTCGTGAAGTTCCTCCAGTACATCTCCGAGCCTGAGCACGTGTCCGAGTGGGCGCTCTCCTCCGGCGCGATGTTCTTCGTCAAGTACACTCCGTCCCCCGAAACCAACGAGATCTCCCAGAAGTTCACCGAGATAGCCAACAATGCAAGCTACACCATTCTCCACGTGAACGGCGCATTCCCGACCGCGTTCTCCACTGAGTTCCCCGCGGCAGTTTCCTCTCTCGTCCTCGGTCAGGTCGATGAGCAGGGCTTTGTCGATATGCTCCAGACCGCTATCGACAACGCTGCCTGATAATCTGACAGTCGGATAAAATTTAAGCAGAACCGCCGCCGGGCAAGCAATTCCGGTTTGCCCGGCGGCTTCACATTTCGCTGCCTTGACTTATCAAAGCAGTCTGATACCGAACAAACTTTTTTGATAAACCAAGGAGGTGACGCGATGAAACCAACAAAATCCGACCGGCGCGCACTGGCGGCGTTTATGGCACCGGCGTTAGTAATGATGCTCGTTTTCTTCGTGATACCGGTGCTGTATGTTATTACCGTCAGCGTCCTTAAATGGAACGGTATCTCCGCGCCGAGCTTCAACGGAATGAAAAACTTTGCCCTGCTGTTCAAGGACAAGGCGTTCACCCGCTCTATCGTCAATAACGTCATATGGGCGTTCACCGCGGCTTGTATTCAGGTTCCGCTGGCGATGCTCATGGCGATCATCCTCTCGCGCAAGCCGAAGGGCTGGAAGTTCTTCCGCACGGTGTACTTCTTCCCGCAGGTCATATCCGGCATCGCGCTGGCAATGCTGTGGCGCGGCATTTACAATGCCGACTACGGCCTGCTGAACGGTCTGCTGAAGGCGATCGGGCTGGGGCATCTATCGTGTGACTGGCTGGGCGGGCTGAAAACGGCGTTCCCCGCCGTGCTCATCTACTGGGTGTTCTATGTCGGCTATTACATGGTCATAATGATGGCGGACATCACCACCATCGACCAGAGCTATTATGAGGCGGCGACCATCGACGGCGCATCCGACTTCCAGCAGGCGATATACATCACCATCCCGCTTATCAAGAAGACGTCTCTGCTCACCTGCGTCACGCTTGCAAGCATAATGGGTCTGCGCCAGTTTGAGCAGGTCTACATGCTGACGAACGGTCAGCCCGCGAACACGACCTCGACGATGGTGCTGTACCTGTACAAGAAGATGCAGGACGCAAACTACGGCCTCTCAAGCGCGACGGCCGTCATACTCATTATCGTCGGCATACTCTTCATCATCTGCATCCGCAAGCTCTTTGAAGGGCGCAGCGAGACGGTACAGGCAAAGCCAAGGAGGAAACAGTGATGGAAAATAAATCTGTTCTCCGTAGATCTCCGTGGCAGAACGTGAAGCACGGTCTGCTGATATTCTTCCGCTGGTTCCTTATCATATTCTTCGCCGTGTATACGCTCTTCCCGCTGCTGTGGCTGGTCATATCATCATTCAAGACCAACTATGAACTTCTGACGGATCCGTTCTCGCTCCCCGCCGTGTGGCAGATAGGCAACTACATCAACGCCCTGACCGTCGCAGGGCTTGGGCGGATGCTGATAAACTCCGTTCTCGTCGGCCTCGGCGCAACGGCGCTCAACGTCATTATTGCCAGCATGAGCGCTTACTGCATCTCCCGCTTCCGCTTCAAGGGGCGCGAGAAGTTCTACGGCCTGTTCACGGCCGGCATACTTATCCCCCTGAACGCCCTAATGGTGCCGTACTTTGTCATCATCAATAAGCTCGGACTTTACGACACCTACGGCGGCATGATACTCCTGTATACCGCCATCGGCATCCCGATGTCCACCTTCCTCATCCGCGGGCTGATGGACTCCATCCCGATGGAGCTTGAGGAAGCGGCGTATATCGACGGCTGCGGCTTCTTTGCGCGCTTCTGGCATATTATCCTGCCACTGTCCCGCACGGGCATCGTCACCGCCGCCACGTTCGAGTTCCTGACCTGCTGGAACGAGTTCGTGTTCGCAAACCTCATCGTATCGTCGGAAAAGCTGCGCACGATCCAAGTCGGCATACGCTACTTCACCAACCAGTTCTCGACCGACTACGTCTCCATGTACGCGGCGATCGTCATTTCGATAATCCCCTCCATCCTCGGCTACGTCCTCTTCCAAGAGCAGATAATCAGCGGCATGACCAGCGGCGCGGTAAAGGGGTAATGGTACTCTCTCAAGAAATTTGAGCGAAGTGAATAAACGCGCCCAAGGCGCAGGAAAGGCAGACGCTATAGCGTCTGCCTTGTTTGTATGTTCAACTATTCTATAGCAGTTTTCAAAATTAAAGCGACCCACATGGGTGCCGTCAAGATTTATGCGCAAAATTGTTTGCAGGCTCCGGCTGAGTGAAGTCAGCCGGCAATTGCCCGACCCGGCAATATGTGCGGGCGGACGCTATTGAGCAGGTGGTAAAGCTGGAGCCGCAACGAATGGCGCAATTCCTGCGGGATGACGAGACAATGTTCGCCGACCTTCTGGAACGCAAATCCAACCGGGAAATCGCAGAGGAAAAGAAGCGCCTTGAGGGCGAGCTGCAAAAGGCCCTGATGCGCACGGAAACCGTATCCCGGCTCTACAAAAAGGCCTTTGAAAAGAATACGGAAGGGCTTCTTTCTGACGAGGGCTTCCTGCAAATTACCCACGAATACGATGTAGAGCAGCTTGCCTTGAAAGCGAAGATCCCACAGCTTCGGGAGCAAATTGCGGAAACGGAGCGGCAAGCGGCCAATAAGGACAAGTTTATCACTGCCATCCGAAAGTTTATGCAGATGGACGAGCTGACCGCACCGCTGCTGCGGGAGCTTATTGACCATATCGAGGTGTACGAAACGCAGGGCATCGGAAAAAGTAGAACACAGCGAATCGCAATTCACTACCGCTTTGTGGGGTACATCGACATCCCGGCAGCGCCTCTGACAAGCCATTATATCTCCGAAACAAGGCAGGGCGTGGCCGTGGAATATATCCCCGCATAACGAAGGAGAGCAGGCGAAATGCCTGCTCTCCAAAAGAAGCATAAAAAATCGAGTGTTCATAACATCAAATCCGTTATGAACACTCGCCATGGTACGGGTAGTGGGACTCGAACCCACACGCCTCTCGGCACGAGAACCTAAATCTCGCATGTCTGCCAATTCCATCATACCCGCGGATGTACTATTAACTATTAAAACCTAAAACAAATAACAAACAAAAACATGTTAAACGCTACTATTAAAAAAACCTATTGCCGGAGCAATAGGTTTTTTTGTGGAGCGGCTTACGAGGCTCGAACTCGCTACCTCCACCTTGGCAAGGTGGCGCTCTACCGGATGAG
>ERZ779876.2984-NODE-2984-length-11109-cov-4.004795_pt1 | contig 11109 bp, 7 predicted proteins | sample MGYA00511068_ERZ779876 | MGnify/ENA primary metagenome ERZ779876 (study PRJEB29588, sample SAMEA1970858) | human gut metagenome | biome: human gut; feature: human-associated habitat; material: faeces | place: Denmark | collected 2008/2010 ... | reverse complement strand
CCACGGAAATTTTATAGCCGCCCACTACCCAGAGAATGGTTTTCGCCAGCCGTTCCGCCATGCGCAGATTGAGTTTATCGTTTACGCCGTCCTCGAACGCGTCGTATGTATATACGTAATTGTAGCCGCCGTTTCTTTCCGCGACAATCGTAACTTTCTTCGCCTTTTTGCTTTCTTTCACCGCTTTGTCGAAATCGGCAAGCGCCTGAATCATCGGATAGAAATTTTTATCCAGTACGGGTTTTATCATTTTTCCGTTTCTCCTCTTTTCGCCGCAGCCGTCGTAACGGGGGTTCGAAAGCGCCGTAACGCGCGCCGCCGCGATTTTTATTACGGTTAATATTATACTCTTTCTTCCCCCGTTCCGCAAGAGAAAATCTTTCCCGTTTTTTATATAATATTTCGCCGATAATATATACGAAATATTTTACATTTTTGAAATCCCGTGCTATAATATCGTATGAGAAGGAGTGAACTGCCATGAACAACGCGCCGCGCAGAACGCGCTTTTATATGCGCCGCATCGATAACCTTTTAAACGTGCAGAAAATCGTTACGATTCACTATCAGGAACTTTTCAAGGGCTACGCATCGCCCGAAGAAACGCACGATTTCTGGGAAATGATTTATACGGATAAGGGCAACGCCTGCGTGATTACGGACGGCGTGCCCCACCTTTTGAAACAAGGCGAAACGTATTTTATTCCGCCGAATCTGCCGCACTACGTGGAATGCCGCGATTTCGAACCGAATATTTTCATCATCTCGTTCGTGTGCCGATCGGAAGGGCTGCGCTTTTTTGCCGACCGCGCCGTAGCCGTGCCCGAAAATTTATCGTATCTTCTTGAAAACGTGCTTGCCGAAGCGCGCGGCACCTTTGTTCTGCCCGATTTCGACCCCGCGCTGAAAAAGCTGGAACTGCAAGAAAAGCCGAACATGGGCGGCGAACAGGTGATTAAAAATTCGCTGGAACTGCTGCTGATTTATCTGTTGCGGCAATGCGAAAATCAATCTTCGCCGCAGGAGTTTTTCGTATCGAAAATCGCCTCTTCGGGCGAACTGCAGGATGAAATCGTCCGCTATCTTTCCGCGCGGGTGTACGGCACGTTTTCGCTGGACGAACTGTGCGCCGAAATCCATTACGGCAAAACGCATCTGTGCACGTTTTTCAAAAAACAGACGGGTAAAACCATTTACCGCACCTACCTGAAACTGAAAACCGACGAGGCGAAAAAACTTATCCGCCGCAAGGTTTCGTTTACCGAAATCGCGGAGCGGCTGTGCTTCGATTCGCTGCCGCATTTCAACTTCATTTTCAAAAGCTGCACGGGCATGACGCCCGGCGAATACAAAAAAAGCATCAATTCCTCCGACGTGCGTTGAAAATTCCGGCGGTTTACGCAAAAGAAGCCTTCCCGAGGCGGGAAGGCTTCTTTACGTTTGTATCGTTTTTTTCAATTTTTTTCGGAATTCTCTTCGGGCGGGGTTTCTTCTTTTTTCTTATTGGCGGCGAAAAACACCTTTTTCAGCGGCGTTTTATAGGCTAAAATCGGCGCAATCACCGCCCCGACGCCCGCCTGCAGAATTTCGAACGGCAGTTTGATAATCGCATATTCCTTCGTGGCGTATACAAACGCCCTGCCCAGCGTATAGCCCGTTACCATAATCACCATTCCCGTCAGCAGCCCCGCTACGGCAAGATAAAACCGCGGCAATTCCCGCTTTTCCGCGGACAAAAATCCCTTTTTCAACGCCTTTCCTCCCCCGGAAATCAACGAAATCGCCACCGCCTGCAACCCGTGCGAGGCAAGCGAAACGAACATCGGCGCGGGATAGAAGAAGAAATCGCCGAGGAACGCGCCCACGCCCCCCACGATAAACGCCGAAAGCGGATCGAACGCCAGCGCCGCAAAACAAATCGCGATGTCGTTCAGATAGAAATGTCCGCCGGGCACGGGCACCGAAAAGGAAGAAAGCGCCACGTTCAGCGCCGTGAGCAGCGCGACGTAGCATAATTTTTTTGCCGAAACCATAGCAAATCTCCTTGACTGTTTCTCTTTTACAGTATATACTATTTTTTGGTATCATTAAAATAGCCAAATCGAAACTATTTTATCATACCAGATTTTGCGATGCTCAAACAAATTCCGCAAAATTGCCCGCACTACGGAGAACGTCTATGAAAAAATACGAAAAAATATACGCGCTTTTAAAAACGGAAATATTGTCCGGCGCGTACCCGTACGGCGCGCGTCTGCCATCAAAACGCACGCTTGCCGAAGAAAACGGCGTTTCGCTTTCCACTGCCGAAACCGCGCTGGATATTCTGCGCAGCGAAGGCTATATCGATTCCGCCGAGCGCAGCGGATTTTTCTGCGCTTACCGCGAAAGCGATTTTTTATTTTCCGCCGCAGGTTCCGTTTCGGGCGATTCCTTTACCGAAGATTACTTTACCGTCGGCTCCGGCTCGGTTGCCGCCGCCGAAGCGCAGGATGCGGAAAGCGGAAAATACGCGTTCGGCGCGCCCCTGCCCCCTTCGTCCAACGCGGCGGCGGAAGCGCCCGCCGCCCGCGAAGAAACGTTTCCGTTTACCGTATACGCGCGGGCGATGCGCCGCGTGCTTGCCGAATATGGCGAAAAACTGTTGGAAAAGCCGCCGAAAAACGGCGTGCCGCAACTGAAATCGGCGCTGAAAAACTATCTTTTACGCTCCCGCGCGCTGAACGTGAACAAAAACCAGATTGTCATCGGCGCGGGCGCGGAATATCTGTACGGCGTGATTGCCGAACTGCTCGGCACAGGCAGAATTTACGGCACGGAAAGCCCCGCTTACGGGCAGATCGCGCGGGTGTACGCGGCGAAAGGCGCGCAGGTGCGGCTGCTGAGAATCGGCGCGGACGGCATTTTATCGGGCGAGCTTGCCGCAACGGACGCCGACGTGCTGCACGTAACGCCCTACCGCTCCTACCCCACGCTTGCCACCGCCACGGCGACGAAAAAGGCGGAGTACCTGCGCTTCGCCCGCGAAAAAAACGGCTATGTGGTGGAGGACGATTACCTTTCGGAATTTTCGCCGTATGCAAAGCCCGCCGAAACGCTGTTCGGCGCAGACGAGGCGGGACGCGTGATTTACGTGAACACGTTTTCGAAAACACTTTCGCCCGCACTCCGCGCGGGGTATATGCTGCTGCCGCCCGCGCTTGCCGTACGGTACGAAGAAGAACTCGGATTTTATTCCTGCCCCGTGCCCGCCACGGAACAATACGTGCTGGCGGCATTGCTTTCGGACGGCAGTTTCGAACGGCACATCAACCGCCTGCGCCGCAGAATGAGAAACGCAATCGACACAAACAAAACGGAGGGAACGATATGAAAAACGCAACGCCCGAAACACAAACCGCGAAACACGGCAGATCGCCGCACGGACAGATACACAACATTCCGCCGCTGTATAACGAGCACAGCCGCAATCTGATTCTGGGCAGTTTTCCGTCGGTAGCTTCCCGCGCGGAAAAATTTTTCTACGCGCACCCGCAGAACCGGTTCTGGAAAGTGATTGCGGCGGTATTTTCTTCGCCCTTGCCCGCCACGGTGGAAGAAAAAACGAAACTCATTTTAAACAACCGCCTCGCTTTGTTCGACGTGATAGCAAACTGCACGATTTCGGGCAGCGCGGACGCTTCCGTTAAAGAGGTAACGCCCAACGATTTAACGCCGATTTTGCAGACGGCACGAATCGGGCGCATCTTCGTAAACGGCAAAACCGCCGAAAAATACTACCTGAAATACCTTGCGGAAAAAACGGGAATGCCGTGTATCTGCCTGCCTTCTACAAGCGCGGCGAACGCCTCGTTTTCGCTGGAAAAACTGATCGCCGCGTGGCAGGTACTGAATATGTGAAAAGCAACCGGTATTTTTTCTCTGTCGGCGCATTCGCGCCACTTTCCCCGGAGGAAAAGCAAGAGTATATTGCATTATTTTAAAGCCGCAGAACCGAACGCGCGGAAGAAACAAGCAAGACGCGAAGCCTGCGGCTTTCGCGCAGGGAGTTTACCGATAGTAAATGACCAAGCGAAAACGCAAAGGCGCCAAAGTATTGCGCCGTTTAATCCGCGCGCCTCTATTTATTACGCCAACGTGATGCGGTCGGATACCGAGCGCACCAGAATCCCCCGCTCTTCGCCGTACGCCACGCAAGATCGCAAAAACGCTATAAACTGTTCCGTGGGGCGCTTTACTTTATACACGCCGCAAACCAGCGAGGTAAGCTCGTCGAAATACAGGCTCACCCTGTCCTCCAGCGCCGCGCGGATTAAAAACAGCGTTTCTATCGCCGTGAAATCCTGCTCGCCGCGCCGCAGACACGGCTCGTTTTCCACGCGGAATTTCGGTTGCGTAATCACGCGGTCGTTTTTATAGTAGTAATCCACGCCCGCGGCGCGTTCCTTTTTAAACGCGCACGAATCGATCAGCGCGTTTAAGCGCGCGTCTATCCTTGCGCCGGATTTCGCGATGCCGAACGTGGTTAAGCACCGCGTTTTTAAAAATTCGCGCGAAATCGGTTCTTCCGCGGCAACGATTTCTTTCAGGCGCGCCGCAATTTCCGCGTCGTGCTCGCCGCCCGTAACGAACGCCGCCGTTTCTCCGCCCGCAGCCGCCGTAACCGCCGCCGCCCGGTAATTTTTCGCATAGCGCATAAAGCCCTTGCTCTTCTTTTCGCTGCCCGTCAGCCTGTCGAGCGCCTCTTTCACGCGCTTGATTTCGCGCTTGGGGTTGTTGTAATAGTTTACGCAGTTGATGCGCAGCACGTTCCAGTTCGCGCGTTTGAGCGCCTGCACCTGCAATACGTTTCTGTCCTTCACCGAAAATTCGTTGTTCGCGTCGCAGAGGATTGCCAGAATAAACTCGTGCTTGTTCTTCGGGTCTACCACCGCCACGTCTATTTTAAATTCGCTGGCGCCCACGTCGTAACGACATTCGTACCCGTACGAAGAGAGTTCCGCCGCGATGTATTTGCCGATGCTTGCGCCGCCCGACGCATTGCCCGCCGCGCCCGCGCCGCTCTTTACCGCCAGCGAAGTTTTGCCGCGCTCCGCGAATTCGAGGAAGCTCTTCAAGCCCGCCACGCCCTTCGAGGAGGTTTTCGCAAGGTCGATCATGCCCGAAGTCATCGTGGAAAACACCAGCATTTCTTCGCGCGCACGGGAAACGGCTACGTTCAGCCGCCGCCAGCCGCCCGCCTGATTCAACGGTCCGAAATTCAGAGAAACTCTGCCCGTGGCGTCCGGTCCGTAACACACGGAAAATAAAATCACGTCGCGTTCGTCGCCCTGCACGTTTTCGAGGTTCTTCACAAACAGCGGTTCTTCCCGCTCGTACGCCGCGCTTTCCAGTTTTTTCGCCGCTATCGCTTTCGTAAGAAGTTTTTCTATATCTTCCTGCTGCGCGCCCGAAAAAGTTACCACGCCCATGCTGGAACGGCTTAAAATCGGGTCTTGCAGCCGCCGCACCACTTCCGCAACCAGCGCTTCCGCTTCCTTTCTGTTGCGCTTGGTGAATCCGCGATCGTACGTGCCATCCACCTGAATGAATTTCACTTTGGAATCCAGCGCGTCCGGCGAAGGGAAGGTGCAAAGGCGGTTATCGTAATACATATTGTTGGAAAACGCGATGAGCGATTCGTGCTTGCTGCGGTAGTGCCATACCAGATGCCGTTCGCTCATGCCGAGGGCAAGGCAATCGTCCAGCACGCTTTCCAGATCTTCGTTTTCCAGATTATCCTCGTCCACGTAGGCGGAATTAAAGAATTCCGTAGGCGGTAGCTGCTTCGGATCGCCCACTACCACCGCCGATTTCGCGCGGGCGATCGCGCCCACCGCCTCTGCCGTGGTCATCTGCGAGGCTTCGTCGAAAATCACCAGATCAAACGCGTTTGCTTCGGGCGCAAGATACTGCGCCACCGTGGCGGGACTCATCAGCAGGCAAGGGCATACCCGCTTCATCAGTTCCGGCACTTCCGTAAACAAACCGCGCACGCCGCTGCCGCGCAGCTGCGTTTTCGAAAGCCGCGAAAACGCCGATACTTCCACGCTCAGCGCCCCGTAATCGCCGTTTTCGTCTTTCGGCAAACGGGAGATGAGGTCGGCGCGGATTTTTTCCCGCGTGAGCGCCGAGAAGTTTTCCCACGCCACGCGGAATTTTTCCACCGTTTCTTCCAGCGTGCCCACCGAACAGCGCGCCAAATCGGGGTCGGCGGGGATATTGATGGCAAGAAAGTTCTGATACACGTTCTTTTCAAAGCCCGCCAGTACGTTCGCGCCCGTCAGCTTGCCGCTTTCCAGCGCCTCGCCGATAAAGCTGCAACCCAGTTTTTTCAGCTCCGCCACCGTCTTTTTGTACATACACCAGTTGGCAAGCATATCGAGGTTATCGATAAGCGCGCTGGCTTTCGAATAGAAATAGTCGGGCACGTCCTCGCGCGAAATCTTGTTTTCGTCCGCGTTCACCGCCGTAAGAAAACTCTTTTTCGCCGTTTCGAACGAATCCGCCGCCTTTAAAAATCCTTCCAGCACAGGCGCCGTAAAATTGTTCTTCGCGCGGATACAGGTACCGTTGAACGCGTCCGGATTGTAATCCATGAACACGCCCGCGCACCTTGCGTGAAGTTCGTTTAAATCGCGCATGTAATCGCCGCGTTTCTTCCACGAAACGTTGCGGTTCCTGTCGGTAAACGCCTTGGCGGGCGCCGTGCCCACCACCGTCTTTTTTACCTCGTAAATTTCGGCGACCACCTGCAAAAACTTGTTTACGTCGTCGCCGTCCAGATCGTGCTTCGCGGCTTTCAGAAGCCGTTTGCCCACAGCCGCGGCGGTTTTATCCGTGCGGTAATCCCCGCCCGCGGCAAGATAGGCGGAAAGTTTTTCGTATTCCTTTTCGTCCGGTTCCACCAGCGTTTTAAAATGCGAAAAATAATATTCGAGCAGCTCGTCCAGCCGCCGCGAAGCGTTGAAAAATACCGAAAATTCCGCTTCGGAAACGCCCGAAAAATACTTGTTGTACGCGCCGGAAAGCAAATCCCGCGCGATGCTTACCAGTTCGTCCGTTTTGCGCTGCGTAACGGCGGAAATCTTCTGGCGGTACAAATCGAGAAACAGCGCGAGATACGAACGGAAATGCCGTATTTCCGTAACCACCACTTCGCCCGCGCAGTAAATTTTATCGCGCAGTTCCCCAGAATATTCGGTAACGTTTACGTTTTCGAACGGAGAATTAAACACGCCGCCGCATTCTTTCGCCGCCGCGGCAGCCGATAAAATACGGCTTTTGCACTCTTCCAGTTTGCTTTCGGTAAGCGTATCGTAAAACGCGTTTTCAATGTTCAGAACGTCGGGCGCATCTTTGTTTTTTTCGTACAGAAGTATCGCCTGATACACCGAAACGCCCAGCCGCCGTTTTTTATGCAGCGCGCGCATCGGCGCTTTCAGTTCTTCCCTGAGCGCCACCAGCTCCGCCGCTTTCGGAGTTAAATCTTTCGCTTCCTCCGCGTTTTTCAGCGCCATCGTGCTTTCGATGCGGTGCAGAATGTCCCCTTTGTCCGTCTTGTTGGAATGCAGTTCCAGACAGAATTCGCCCAGCCCGATTTCGTCCAGACGTTTTTTCACCACGTCCAGCGCGGCGCGCTTTTCGGCGACGAACAGCACCCGGCGGTTATCTTCCAGCGCGTTGGCGATAATGTTCGTAATCGTCTGGCTTTTGCCCGTGCCGGGAGGTCCGTGCAATACGAAGCTTTCGCCCGTGCGCGAAAGCGCGATCGCCGAAAACTGCGAACTGTCCGCCGGCAGCGGAATCAGCGTGTCCGCGGGGTCGGCTTCGTCCTCTTCTTTGGCTTCGGGATGCTGCGGGCGGCTTGCGCGATGGGTAATCAACGCGGAAACCAGCTCGTTTTTGGAAAATTCGTCGATGCGCGTGCGGATGTCGTGCCACATCAGATACCGCTGGAACGAGAACGCCGCCACGTACGCGTCTTTCGTAACGCCCCAGCCTTTCATGCCCGCCGTTTCGGCGAGAATGATGTTGATCAGTTCGGAAATTTTATGCCGCGTAACGTCGCCGCCCAAAGCGCGCACGTCGATATTAAACGCCTGTTTCAGATATTCGAGCAGCGTGGTGTTCACGAAATATTCTTCTTCCGAATATTCCAGCGAAAAATCTTCGTTGCCTTTCGCGCGGCGGATTTCCGCAGGGCACAAAACCAGCGGCGCGTACCGCACCTGATTATCTTCCTTGCCCGTGTAACGCAGAAAGCCCATGGCAAGATACAGAATTTTCACGCCCGTTTCTTCGCCGGCTTCGCGGTTGCGCCGAAACAGCCGCGCCGCGCTTTCCGCAAGCAGTTTGTCGTCCGTCTGCACCCGCGCGATGCCGCGGCGGTTTTCGAGGGAAAACAGTTCCTTCTGCGAATCGCTCGCTTCGCAGCCGAATTTTTCCGTTTCCGTCGCCCCGCCTTTCAGACAAAGGCTTTTTTTATCCGCAAACGCCGCGTATAATTCGTCCGGCTCGGCGCAGCAAAGATGCAGCGCGTTTTTACCCGTGAAATTTAAAAGCGCGTTCTTGTTGGTTAAATCGAGAAGCCGCCGTTCCCATTGCTTGTTTCGCGGCAGCTTGCCTTCCAAGCCCAGCTTTCCCCGTTCGCAAAGAGGCGCGGGCGCGGCGTCGTCGGAAGAATCTTCGCTTTTTAAAAGCTCGTACCCTTTCACCGTTTTTCCGCGCATCGGCAGCGGAGCTATCCCGCCCAGACGGCAACGGCGCACGTCCGTGAAATACTCGTAATACCCCGCGCGGAGCTTCTGCATAAAGTGCGACTGCGACGAAGTAAACGCCGCGTTGCTGCCCTCAAACAGGTCTTTCACGTCGATGAACGCCAGCGAATTGATGCCGTCGGAAGCGTATTTTTCCACCGTTTCTTTATCGTCGGTAACCGTATCGGCAAAGCAGGTATCCAGCAGCCACACGCCCACGCTCGCCTCTTTTTCGCCGATGGCGATCACGGGCGAAAGCCTGGCGCTTTCCAGCGCGGCGGCGCAAAGGACAGCCAGTTCAAGCGAAGTGGCGCGCCGCGATTTCAGCGCGGAAATTTCGCTTACCGCGCGGCAGGGCTGCGTTAAATCCGGCGCCGCGTCCTCTTCGATTTCGTATTGTTTGACGGCGGAAAACACCGCCGCGAAAATTTTGCGCACGGCGTTTTTATCCGCCCCCGCATAACCGTATAAATCGGCGGATTCGTCCCATTTTTTCAATCGCTTTCCCGCGTTTTCCAGTATTCTGGCGCAATCGGAAAGCCGCGGCCGCACGAAAGCCGCCACCCGTTCGGCATTGCCGCTCAAGCCCTCCCAGTAATCGTACGGCAGCGCCGTAATCTGCTTTTCGCCGCTTGCGACTTCCGTTTTATCGATTTCCGCAGAAAAATGCACCGTCGATACGAAAAGTTCGTTGTTTTCGGCAAGCGTCAGCGGAGAAAACAAGCCGTTCACCGATACTTCCGCCGCGCTTTCGTAAGGCACTTCCACGGTGGTTTCGTACGGCACGGCAAGATTTTTATCGTCCCACACCTTCAGCGTAACGGTTAAATTTTCGCTGTACGAATTCTGCAGACGGAATTTCGTTTCCGTCTGCAGGAAATAATCGGCATATCCCGCGTAATCGGGAATACTCGCCGTTAAAGTGATCGCCTCTTTTATCGCGTTCGCTTTCTTGTTCGCCGCCATAACGTCTCCTTTACACCCCCCGTTTCGCTCGTTTCTGCCTTTGCCTGTTTTGGGCGCATACCGCGAAACGAAACGACGTTTACTGTTTTGTTTCTATTTTACCACTTTTCTTTAAAAAATGCAACCGCTTAAAAAGCGGCTGCCAAAACTTTTGTTCGATTTTTTCCCGCGAGGACGATCGCCCCGCTTATTTTTCACCGTTTCCGTCGGTAGGATGATCGTTTTTTTCGTTGCTGTTTTTCTCTTCTTCCCGCAAAGGCGCGTTCAGATCGCCGTCGCATCCGCTTTTTTCGTCGCAGGAACCGGCGGCAGTGCCGTCGGTTGTATCGCCTTTTTTGCCGTTATTTTTCAAAGCGCCTTTTTTCTTCATAATCAGAAGCACTGCGAGCAACGCCGCGCCGAACAAGAGAAACCAAGGCAGCCGTTCGAAAAAGATCCGCCATTGCAGCTCCGAATTATACAATACATCGTAAAGAATATAAATCGTCAGACCGATTAAAAACACCGCCCAGCCCAGACAAGCTTTCAATTTTTTCCAAAGTTTCTTAAAAAAATTTTTCACGGATTTCTCTCCAGTACGTATATTATACGTGCCGAACGCGATTTTGTCAAGCCTATCCGTTATATTTTCTTTGTCCGCCGCCTATAATAATATGAGAAGTTGCAAGATCGGAGGCGGCGTTTATGAAAAAAATTCTTTTCACGGGCGGGGGCAGCGCGGGGCATACGGTACCGAATCTCGCGCTGATTTCCCATCTTGAAAAACACGGCGGATACACGCCGTATTACGCGGGAACGGGCGGCATCGAAAAGCGGCTCGTTGCGCCCGCGGGTATCCCGTTTTACGAAATCTCCTGCCCGAAACTGGTGCGTTCGTTCACGGTAAAAAATTTAAAAATCCCGTTCGAACTTGTAAAAGCGGTACGCGCCGCGCGGGAAATTCTGCGCGAAATCCGCCCCGACCTTGTATTTTCCAAAGGCGGATTCGTTTCTCTTCCTTTCTGCCTTGCCGCGCACAAAGAAAAAATCCCCGTGCTCACGCACGAAAGCGATTTGTCGCCGGGGCTTGCCACCCGACTTGTGGCAAAAAAATGCCGCTACGTGCTTACTTCCTTCCCCGAAACCGCAAAAAAATTCAAAAACGGCAGATTCACGGGTTCGCCGCTCCGCGAAGAACTCTTCGAAGCCGCACGTAAAAAAAGAAGCGGGAAAAACGGCAAAAAAACGCTGCTTGCCTTCGGCGGCGGTTCGGGCGCGGCTCATGGCCCTAAAGGGGGCCGAAAGGACACTGGTGGAAGACATCCTGACACTGCTCATGGAGGAGGCATAACATGAAGTACGACAT
>ERZ779876.2980-NODE-2980-length-11118-cov-5.118774_pt1 | contig 11118 bp, 7 predicted proteins | sample MGYA00511068_ERZ779876 | MGnify/ENA primary metagenome ERZ779876 (study PRJEB29588, sample SAMEA1970858) | human gut metagenome | biome: human gut; feature: human-associated habitat; material: faeces | place: Denmark | collected 2008/2010 ... | reverse complement strand
CTTTTCGGGAACCGGCGGCGTAATGCTGCTTTGAAGCTATGTGGCAGTTCACTTAACTGCGAATAAAGCCATGATCTGCCTCCGGTACATCATCTGAAAGAAAGCGAAGAACCTTCATGTGCAAATCATACTTGGCCCGAAGTGCAATGATTGTTTGCATCATTGGGGTATGGTGGTGTTCGTCAATAGCGGCCCGACTTTCCCAACTGTCAATCAACAGGACTGTTTCAGGATCCTCCGCAGGATAGAAATACGCATATTGGAGATTCCCTTTTTCGCTTCGAATGGCAGCTACAGTACCGGTTGCCATCATTTCTTCCGCAAATTTCCGTGCGGAACCGTTTGTCCCTGAATAGTATATGTTAACCGTTATGCTCATATTGTACCTCGAAAAATCCCAATTTGTACTTATGTGTTCCATTTTCAACGTCTATGCCGCGCCCAGGTATTCCTCCAGGCACAGCCCGGAGTCCTTCATGTCCATGGAGATTTCCCTGCCCACGTACCGGAAGTGCCACGGCTCGTTGGTGATGCCGGTGATCTCCGCTTTTTCCTCGGTGTAGCGGAGAATGAAGCCGTACTCCCAGCAATGCTCCGCCAGCCAGGCGTTGGCTTCCTCTCCCGAGATGTCCACGGCCAGACCCATCTGATGCTCACTGGTGCCGGGGACAGCCACGGTTTCCAGCGCCTTTTTCCGGGCTTCGTCGAAGTCGAGGTCAAATTCCTTCATGTGCTCCTGTGTCCGCTTTTCCAGAATGTCCGTCTGCTCCTGCATGGTGCGGTAGCCGCAGTTGAAGATGTACTCGATCCCCGCGCCTGAGCAATCGGAGAGCATCTGCATCAGCGGCTCGTAGCAACGTTGATCGACCCGGTGCCAGTCCACCACGATCACGGGGTTGACGGTATAGTAGCTTGGAATCGGGTGGGCGGCGTTGACGAGGATGACCTCCATGCCCTTGGGGGTAAAAAAGTGGGTCTCCCCATCGATCTCCGTGGGGCCGACGGCGGCAGAGCCGTCGGACAGGAAGTAATAGTTGTACTCGCCCTCCTGATACCAGCCGATGGTGGCTGCACCGTTTTCGCCGAAATAATACCGCTTTCCGCCGATCTCCTGCCACGCCGTCACCATGGTGCCGTCGGCCTGATAGTAGCGCAGCCCGTCCTCGGAGGTGAGCCAGCCGGTGTGCATGACGCCCTCATCGGAAAAATGGTAGCGGTTTTCACCAATAAATACGTCGCCGGTCAGAGGCTGACCGCCTTCGTCAAGGTAGTAAATGTCCCCGCCGATGTTTGTGAAGCCGGTCTGCATTTTGCCGTCGTCACCAAAATAATACTGCTTTCCGTCGATCTCCTGCCAGCCCGTGGCGAGAACGCCATCGGGGAGGTAGCAGGGCACGCCGTCCAGCTGCTGCCAGCCGGTGAGCATCCCGCCGTCATCGCCAAAGCAGTAGGTTTTTCCGCCGATGGTCTGCCAGCCGGTCAGCATGACACCGTCGCTGCCAAAGTACCGGGTAACGCCGTCCTGTTCCAGCCAGCCGGTGGCGGGAATGCCGCCCTCAAGGAAAAAATACCGCTGCCCGTCTATATCCAGCCAGCCGGTAACGGGTTTGGCGTGAAAGTCCCGATAAAAGCGCACGCCGTCCTTTTCCGCCCAGCCGCTGCGATCGACCTTGGCGTCGTATATCAGCCATCCGGCGCAGGCCGAAAAGGCGAGCAGCTGAAAAATCAGCACAACCGCTAAAATGCGGCTGGGTTTTGTTTTCATAGTGCTTCCTCCGCGAAAAGTAACCGGGGGGAGCCGCCTCGGTTCGGCAAAATTCCCCCATGTAACGCAGTATATCATCGGATGTGGAAAAATGCAACCCGCTTAAGAGAAGCTTCATAATCTTCCAGCGACAATTCCTCCGGGAAGTGTTGCTTTTTTGGGCGAAATATGGTATTATAAATTGCAATTTGAAGACAGGGGGCCGCTTTGGTCGCAGACCCCGAACAGGAGGTAAGAAGCTTGGCAAAAAAAGTACTGTGGATTCTGTTTGCCGTGGTTTTGGTTCTGGCGCTGGCGGTGGCCGGTGTCACGGGGTATTTCTGGTATCAGAACAACCACATTTTCGTTGAGGACGCGGTCTACCCCATCAACGCGAAGACCCTGGATCTGCGGGGGCAGGACATTTCCTTTGAGCATTATGATGCCGTCCATTCCCAGCTGCCAAACTGCGAAATTTACTGGGACGTACCCTTCCAGGTCGGCAAATATCCCAATGATACCACAAAGCTGACGGTTGCGGATTTGACCGAGAAGGATATCCGGATTCTTCTAAACTATTTCCCCAAGCTGAAAACCCTGGACGCCACCGCTTGCAGCGATTACGCGGTTCTGGAATCCGCCAAGCAGCAGCTGCCCGGGTGCGAGATTCTTTACGAAGTCAATCTGGGAGGCAAGTCCTTCGCGCCGGACGTCACCGAGCTGACGCTGGAGGTCGGGGACTATGACTACGATACGCTGATGGAGAATCTCCAATATCTGCCCGACGTGCAGCAAATCACGCTGAAAAAGCCGGAGCTGTCCCTGGAACAGATCGACGAGCTGAAAACGACCTTTGGGAACATCACCATCGACTGCACGGTGGACATCGGCGGCACGGAGTACACCATGGACACCACCGAGCTGAACCTGTCCGGCATTTCTTCCGGCGATGTGGCGGGTATCAGCGAAAAGCTGGCCATGCTTCCCGGACTGACCAGCGTGGAGCTGATGAAGTCCGACGGCACCAGCAGTCTTACCAAGGATGACGTCAAGACCCTGAAGGAGGCTGCCCCGGAAGCCACGTTCCACTATGTGTTTGACTTCTACGGCGAGACCCTCTCTACCACCGAGACCACGGAAGTCCACATCAAGAATGTGAACATCGGCGAGGAGGGACTGCCGGAAGCCCGGCTGACGCTGGATCTGATGGAGAACTGCAGCCGCTTCGTGCTGGAAAACTGCAAGATCTCCAATGAAAGCATGGCGCAGCTCCGTGAGGACTACCGGGACAAGACCAAGGTGGTCTGGCGCGTGCCTTACGGCGGCGGCAGCTGCATGACCGATTGCGAGGTCATCCGCTGCACCTACGAGCTGACGGACAAGAATGCCCAGAATCTGGTCTACTGCGAGGACGTGCGGTTCATGGACGTGGGACACAACGATGTGACCTTCCTTTCGGACTTCTCCTTCCTGAAGGGAATGCCCAAGCTGGAAGCCATTATCATTTCCAGCGCCTATGTCTCCGACCTGACGCCTTTCGCCAACTGCAAAGAGCTGAAATTCTTCGAGGCGGCCTTCTGCGGCAATATCGAGGACCTCAGCCCGCTGGCGCAGTGCGAGAAGCTGGAAATGGTGAACATCAGCTTTACCAAGGTCAAGGATCTGTCCCCGCTGGACAATCTTCCCATCAAGACCCTGTTCGCCCAGAACTACAGCGCCAAGCGGATCTCGGCGGAGGAACAGAGCCGTTTCGCCTCGGTTCATCCCGACTGCCTGACCCAGTACACCGGCGATCAGCCCTATGGCCGCGGCTGGCGGTACGACGAACACGACAAATACCTGCCCTATTACGGGATGCTCCGGAAGGTCTTCCGTCTGGACGACAACATCATCCCCAACAGTGTCGGCTGGTATTTGAGAGAGGGCGACACCGACCTGCCCACGGCGGAGTCCTGAATCTGAATAAGCAAAGCTCTCCCGGAATCCGGGAGAGCTTTCCTGTACAAAGCGCATGATGGTTATATGGGTGCGAGAGTACCCCCTTTACAAAATGAAAACGATATGATACAATCGATAAAAAAGGAGCGATTGCAATGAACCTGGAAGAACTGAAAAAGAAAATGGACGAGGAGCACTATATTTATGACGATACGCTGGCGACGGTGCTGTATGTGGCCTTGCAGCTGGGCAGGCCCCTGCTGATCGAGGGCGCAGCCGGTGTGGGCAAGACCGAGGTGGCGAAGGTCATGGCCGCCGCCCTTGACCGGGAACTGGTGCGGCTGCAATGCTACGAGGGGCTGGACGAAAGCAAGGCGCTCTACGAGTGGAACTACCAGAAGCAGCTGCTGTCCATTCAGGTGAATATGAACGCCCAGGACAGGGAAGCGCTGACCCGCTCGCTGTTCAGCGACGAATACCTGCTAGAACGGCCGCTGCTCAAGTCCATCCGCTCGGAGAAGCCCGTGGTGCTGCTGATCGACGAGATCGACAAAGCCGACGAGGAATTCGAGGCGTTTCTCTTAGAGCTGCTGTCGGAAATGCAGGTGACGATCCCGGAGGTGGGAACGATCCGGGCAAACTCCGTTCCCTTCGTGGTGCTGACCTCCAACCGGGCAAGGCCCCTGTCCGAAGCCCTGCGGCGGCGGTGCGCCTATCTGTATATCGAGTACCCGGATATGGAAAAGGAGCTGGCCATTCTCCGGGCGAAGCTGCCCCATGTGGACGACCGCCTCTGCGCGCAGGTGGCGCTGGCGGTGCAGAAGCTCCGCTCCAACGAGGTCATTCTGAAAAAGCCCTCCATTGCGGAGACGCTGGACTGGGCGGCGGCGCTGGACGCTCTGGGCATCCGGGAGCTGACCCCCGACGCCCTGCGGAAGACCGCCGGATTCGTGCTGAAAAACAACGAGGACATGGCGGCACTGGATGCAGAAGAAATGGGCGGCTGCCACTGCGGCGGCTGCGAGGGGCATCACCATGGCTGAGCCGGACGTTTATCTGGAAAAACTGTCCGCCTTCTCCCGGATGCTCCATCTGGAAAATCTAAGCGTCAGCCCCAAGGAGACGGAGGACGCCGCCCGACTGCTGATCGCTCTGGGAATGGACGACCGGGAGCGGGTAAAAACTGCCCTTCGAACTGTCTACGCCAAATCCCGGGAGGAGCAGATCACATTTGATCGGGTGTTCGACGGCTTTTTCCTCTCGGAGGAACAGATCCGCCGTCAGGCAAAGGAGCAGATGGAACGGGAGCAGGAGCTTGCGCAGCACCGCAAGGAAGCGGAGGAGGAGCTTCAGCTGAACGGACAGCCCATGGATTTGAGCGAAAAGCAGCGGGAGACCTACGCCGCCATGCCGGAGGAAGCCCGGCAGCGCCTGCGGGGGTTCATGGAAAAGTACCGCGGCACCGCTGAGCGCAACCCCAAGCTCTACGGGGATTTCATCCACTCCGTATTCACCCGGGCAATCATGGAGCAGCAGATGCTCATGGAAAACGCCGGCGTGGGCGGGCAGGAGATGGACCCGGAGATCGGGATTCTCTACCGGGACATTTCCCAGTTCAAGGACACGGAAATCCCCAAAGCAATCGAGCTGATTCAGGCCGTAGCCAGAGAGATCAACGGGGAGCTGGCGGCCAAGGGTCACTCCGGCGGTCACATGGGAAAGCTGGATTTTCGCCGCACCATCCGCAAGGGACTGGAAACCGGCGGCAGCTTTTACCGCCTGCGCTACCGGAAGAAGCGCGCCAAACGGAAGCGTCTGGTGCTGCTGTGCGATGTGTCCGGCTCCATGGTGCAGTTTTCGGAATTTGCCCTGCGGTTCATCCAGAGCCTGAACCAGGTCTCGGAAAGCTCCCGGGTATTTCTGTTCTCCGAAACGGCGGTGGAAGCGGACGCCTTCCGGCTGCAAAACATGGGCCTGTTCCGCAGCTACGTAAAGGATTCCGGGATTTACGGACGGGGTACGGACTTGGGCGAAGCACTGGAGACCCTGTGTGCCATGCATCCAAGCGTGCTGGGGGCGTCCGCGACGCTGCTCATCCTCTCCGACACCAAAACCATCGACCAGCCCCGGGCGGTCGCGGCGGTGCGGGAGGCAAAGCGTCAGGCGGGACGGGTGATCTTCCTGAACCCTATCCCGGAGGGGAAGTGGCAGTATATCAGAAGCGTTCAGACCATGGCGTCCATCTGCCCCATGGTATCGTGCAGCACCCTGCGGGAGCTGGCCTCGGCCTGCCGCAGACTGACAAAGGAAATGTAAACAAGTTGACGGCCCTCCGCGCCGTAGGCGCTTCCGGAAGGAAATTGCCCGACGGATTTGATGGGTGGTCGTAAAGTTAATGGGGCGTATCCGTGCAGGTACGCTCCATTTTTCAATCCAACATGCGGGTACAACCCCTTGGCTCTCCCTCTGGGAGAGCTGTCACCGAAGGTGACTGATACTGAAATTCAATTAAAATCTTTTTTAAAGATTTTAGGGCCTATCCGAAAACCGTCAACATGCCCAAACAGCGGGTCTTTTCCGCCTGCTGTGCACCATTTTCCCTTGTAATACACAAAGTATTCCTGCGGAAAAATGGCTTCAGCAGGCGAAAAATCCCTCGCTGTTGGTCATATTCCCGGTTTTCAGATAGACCCTAATTGAATTTCAGCATGAATATGTGGTGTTTTACAAAAGATGTGAACAAATATGAACAAATATGGGGAATTTAGCTCATGGAAAAATTGTGGATTTATGATATACTAAATCTTAGTAAGCCATACTCCCAAATTCGCGCGTAAACGCGCAAGGAGGTAAAGAAACATGCTGGATGTATCCTATTACCGCAAAACGGACGAGATCATTTCCCGTTACGTCCGGGATGCACGGTCCCTGATCCCCATTATGCAGGATATTCAGGCGGAGTACCGCTATCTTCCTGCGGAGCTGCTGAGCTATGTGGCCAAGCAGATCGGGATTACCGAAGCCAAGGCGTACTCGGTCGCCACCTTCTATGAGAACTTCTCCTTTGAGGCAAAGGGAAAGTACGTCATCAAGGTCTGCGATGGCACTGCCTGCCACGTTCGCCACTCTACCCCGGTTCTGGAGGCACTCTGGAAGGAGCTGGGGCTGAGCAAGAAAAAACACACCACCGACGATATGCTCTTTACCGTGGAAACGGTGTCCTGTCTGGGCGCCTGCGGTCTGGCGCCTACCCTGATGGTCAATGAGCAGGTACATCCCTCCATGACACCGGAGAAAGCGTTGGCGTTGATTGCGGAATTGAGGGGGAAAGGCTGATGATCAAAACTTGTGAAGAACTGAATCAGGCCCGCGTTCAGGCGCAGCTGGAGATTCAGAGCTATGCCTGCCGGATTCTGGTCTGCTCCGGCACCGGCTGTATCGCGACCGGCTCCCATAAGATCCATGAGCGGTTTGAAGATCTGGTAAAAGAGACCCCCGGCATCGAGCTGGTGTTCTCTCCCTGCGGCGGCCACGACGGCGAGACGGTCGTCGGCGTCAAGAAGACGGGCTGCCAGGGCTTCTGCGAGCTTGGCCCGCTGGTGCGTATCCAGAAGGGCGACAAGGTCATTCAGTACGTAAAGGTTCAGCCCGGGGACTGCGCCGAGATCGTGGAAAAGAGCGTTCTGGGCGACGAGGTCATCGAGCGCCTGCTCTACAAGAAGGGCGAAAAGGTCTACGTTCAGCCCGATGAAATTCCCTTCATCGCGAAGCAGACCCGGATCGTTCTGGAAAACTGCGGCAAGTTCGACGCCGAATCTCTGGACGAGTATCTGGCCTCCGGCGGCTTTGACGCGCTGAAGAAGGCCATGTTCGCCATGACCCGGGACGAGGTCATCGACGAAGTGGACCGCTCCGGCCTGCGCGGCCGCGGCGGCGGCGGCTTCCCCACCGGACGGAAGTGGAAGCAGGTCGCCCGTCAGAAGGAGACCGTGCGCTATGTGGTCTGCAACGGCGACGAGGGCGACCCCGGCGCGTTTATGGACGGCTCCGTTATGGAAGGCGACCCCTTCAAGCTCATCGAGGGCATGATGATCGCCGCTTACGCCGTCCGTGCGGAAAACGGCTACATCTACGTCCGCGCGGAATACCCCATGTCCGTGGCACGGCTGCGCAACGCCATTGCCCAGCTGGAGGAACGGGGACTGCTGGGTGACAACATCCTCGGCTCCGACTTCTCCTTCCATATGCACATCAACCGGGGCGCGGGCGCGTTCGTCTGCGGCGAAGGCTCCGCACTGACCGCTTCCATCGAGGGCAGCCGCGGCATGCCCAGAACCAAGCCCCCCAGAACCGTAGAAAAGGGTCTGTGGGAGAAGCCCACGGTGCTGAACAACGTGGAAACCTATGCCAACGTCCCCAAGATCATTCTGCAGGGCGCGGACTGGTTTAAGTCCATCGGCACCCCCGGCAGCCCCGGCTGCAAGACCTTCTCCCTCACCGGCGCCATTGAAAATACCGGCCTGATCGAAGTTCCCATGGGTTCGACCCTGCGTCAGATCATCTTCGACGTGGGCGGCGGATTGAAGGACGGCGCGGAATTCAAGGCCGTGCAGATCGGCGGCCCCTCCGGCGGCTGCCTGACGGAAGAACATCTGGACGTTCCTCTGGACTTTGACTCCGTGAAGAAATACAACGCCATCATCGGCTCCGGCGGCATGGTGGTCATGGGGCAGGACACCTGCATGGTGGAAGTCGCCCGGTTCTTCATGAGCTTCACTCAGCGGGAATCCTGCGGCAAGTGTACCCCATGCCGGGAAGGCACCAAGCGGATGCTGGAGATACTGGAGCGGATCGTCAACGGTCAGGGCAAGTTGGAGGACATCGACACGCTGGAAGAACTGGCGAAGATGATCCAGAGCATGGCACTGTGCGGCCTGGGCAAGTCCGCCCCGCTGCCGGTTCTGTCCACTCTGGCCACCTTCCGGGACGAGTACGTCGAGCACATTGTGGATAAGCGGTGCCGAGCCAAGCAGTGTACCGCTCTGCGCCGGTACGTCATCAATCCCGCGTTCTGCAAGGGCTGCTCCAAGTGCGCCCGGAACTGCCCCGTCAACGCCATCTCCGGCGTGGTCAAGAAGCCCTACACCATTGATTCCAACAAGTGTATCAAGTGCGGAGCCTGTAAGGAAAACTGCGCCTTTGATGCCATCTACATCGAAGCGTAAGGAGGGCAATCATGGGTACTATTACAATCAACGGAAAAAAGGTAGAATTTACCGACGAGAAGAATGTTCTGACCATCATTCGCAAGGCCGGTTTCGAGGTCCCGACCCTGTGCTACCAGCCGGAGCTGTCCATTTTCGGCGCCTGCCGTCTGTGCATGGTGGAGGACGACAGAGGCCGCTTCTTCGCCTCCTGCTCGGAAGAGCCCCGGGACGGCATGGTGATCTACACCCATACCGAGCGTCTGCGCAAGAACCGCAAGCTCATCGTGGAGCTGCTGCTGGCCGCCCACTGCAGGGACTGCACCACCTGTGACAAGCACGGCAGGTGCAAGCTGCAGAAGCTGGCCTACCAGCTGGGCATCAACAATGTCCGCTTTGAAAATCACCGGGAGATCCAGCCCGTAGACTTTTCCTCTCCCGCCATCGTCCGCGACCCCAACAAGTGTATCTTGTGCGGCTGCTGTGTCCGGGCGTGCTCGGAGCTTCAGGGGATCGGCGTTCTGGCCTTTGCCCACCGCGGCACGGACGCTACCGTGACCACCGCCTTCGACCGCAAGATGGCCATGACCAACTGCGTCAGCTGCGGACAGTGCCGCGTGGTCTGCCCCACCGGCGCCCTGACCATTCACCACAACATGACCGACGTCTGGCAGGCGCTGGGTGACAAGAACACCCGCGTGGTCGCCCAGATCGCTCCCGCCGTCCGCGTGGCCATCGGTGAAGCCTTCGGTCTGCCCAAGGGCGAGAACTCCATGGGCAAGGTCGTAGCGGCGCTGCACCGGATGGGCTTCGACGAGGTCTTCGACACCGCCTACACCGCCGACCTGACCATTATGGAAGAGTCCGCGGAATTTCTGGAGCGGGTCAAGGCTGGCGCCAATCTGCCGCTGATGACCTCCTGCTGCCCCGCGTGGGTCAAGTTCGTGGAGAACGAGTATCCGGAATTCAAGGGAAATATCTCCACCTGCCGTTCTCCCCAAGCCATGTTCTCCGCCATCCTGAAGGACTACTACCGGGACGAGGCCAACGCCAAGGGAAAAAAGACCGTCGTAGTCTCCGTCATGCCCTGCACCGCCAAGAAGATGGAGGCGGAGCGCAAGGAGAGCTACACCCACGAGGAGAAGGACACCGATTACGTGCTCACCACCACCGAGCTGATCCGGATGATCGACGCCCACGGCATCAACTTTGAGGCGCTTCCTTCCGAATCCTGCGATATGCCCTTCGGCATCGGCTCCGGCGGCGGCGTGATCTTCGGCGCTACCGGCGGCGTGACGGAAGCGGTTCTGCGCCGTCTGATCGAGGGCCACGACCCGGCAACCCTGCGTGCGATCGCGGAGTGCGGCGCACGGGGCGACGAGGGCATCAAGGAATTCAGCGTTCCCTACAACGGTCTGGATGTGAAGATCTGCGTGGCTTCCGGTCTGGCAAACGCCCGGAAGGTGCTGGAATCCGTGAAATCCGGCGAGAAGGAGTACCACTTCATTGAGGTCATGGCCTGCCCCGGCGGATGCGTCATGGGCGGCGGCCAGCCGGTCTACGGCACCAAGGTGCGCCGGGCAGAGACCCGCACTAAGGGACTGTACGAAGCGGACGGCGGCATGGCCATCAAGAAGTCCAACGAGAACCCCCTGATGGACGTGTTCTACAACGGCTACTTCAAGGGCAAAGCCCACGAGCTTCTGCATAATCCCCACGAATAAATTTATAATTTCCGGGGCGCACCCATTTGGGTCAATGTTGCTGACTTAGTGACATTGGGCACGCGGCTGTCCCTCTATTTTATGCCCTTTTATCTCCGCCTCGCGTCCATCTTTATTCTTGTGCTATTGGATTTCATTTGTGCCAGCGGGGAGAAGTTGTCGTAATTCTTGGTCAAGTCCGCGTCGAAGATCGCACAATAATGTTTCGTCATGGCAAGGGTGCTATGCCCCAAGAGTTTTTGCAGAGTAAAGGCATCTCCGCCACAATCAATCAAGTACTTTCGGGCAATGGTGTGGCGGAACAGATGGATGCTTGTCTTTTGGACTCCCCGCCGCGTGTTATACCTTGTTATGGATTGCCGCAGACCGTTCTCCGTCAGTTGAGAGCCGGTTTCTGTGCAAAAGAGGAAATCAGCCGCCTCCCCGCCTCTGTGCCGCAGATACTCCCGCAGAATGGACACCATGGCACTACAAAGGGGAATGACCTGGGTTTTCCTGTTCTTTGTGT
>ERZ779876.2973-NODE-2973-length-11132-cov-6.426830_pt1 | contig 11132 bp, 10 predicted proteins | sample MGYA00511068_ERZ779876 | MGnify/ENA primary metagenome ERZ779876 (study PRJEB29588, sample SAMEA1970858) | human gut metagenome | biome: human gut; feature: human-associated habitat; material: faeces | place: Denmark | collected 2008/2010 ... | reverse complement strand
CGTGAGACAGTTCGGTCCCTATCTGTTGCGGGCGTAGGAGATTTGAAGGGAGCTGTCCTTAGTACGAGAGGACCGGGATGGACATACCTCTGGTGCACCAGTTGTTCTGCCAAGGGCACAGCTGGGTAGCTACGTATGGACGAGATAAACGCTGAAGGCATCTAAGCGTGAAACTCCCCCTAAGATGAGATCTCCCCTCCCTCGAGGAGTAAGGCTCGACGTAGACTATGTCGTTGATAGGTCGGAGGTGGAAGTGCTGCGAGGCATGTAGCTGACCGATACTAATAAGCCGAGGGCTTGACCTACAAAAGCTATGAGAAGAAAACGCAGGCGCTTGTAAGCAAAGAAAGATTGTTTCACTGTTCGGTTTTCAGGGTACAGAAAAGCGTATCCCCTTCTGGAGAGAAAAGAGTATAGAAGAAAGAAGTAGAAAGCTTTCTTTGCATACTTTCTTTCTCGAAAGAAAGTAGGGGAGAAAGAAAGTAGGTAAGCAGAAACGTCGAAGGGCTCCAGAAGGCTGTCCTTGCGGAGATAGAGCGGATGGTGGGGGTGGCCCTTCTTGGAACGCTTCCCGGCGGTGAACCACTGGGCGTGGTGCTCCTCACCCAGGGCGATCATGTCCCGGACGCAGTCGGGCAGATAGGACCGCTTCTCGATGATGGTCCCCCAGGCCGCCCAGATAGCGGGCCGCTGCTGCCGGTCCAGGGAGAGGATGTACCGGAAGGCCTCCATATTCTCCCGGTGCAGGACGGGATTGCAGACCTCCTCCATGTCGTCCGGGTCGGTGGCCCGCTGGGCGTACACGTTGAACATGATGAAGCTGTCAAAGCCATTGTGGAGGGCCACACGCTCCACCGATTTCAGGGTGTTGTCCAGGTCGCCCGGCGCGGCGGTGGAGGGATTTATGCCGATGCATATGAGCGGGTTCTGCCCCTTTGTGCCCAGAATGTATCGGTACTCGGTGTAGAAATCCGGCACGTACAGCCATTTTTCGCTGTCGTAATCGCCCCGCCGCCCGGAGGCGGCGAGGGCATCGTCGAAGCTGAGGATCTCTATCGTCTGGCTCGCTCCGCTTGGAATATGCATTACTTTACCGCCTCAAGCAGCTCGACGGTGCGGTCGGTGCGCTCCCAGGTTACGTTCAGGTCGGTGCGCCCCATGTGGCCGTAGGCGGCGAGCTGACGGTAGATCGGGCGGCACAGGTCGAGGTCGCGGATGATGGCGGTCGGGCGCAGGTCGAAGACCTTCTCGACGGCCTCTTCGAGCTTACCGTCATCGACCTTGCCAGTGCCGAACGTCTCAACGAGCACGCTCACGGGATGCGCAACGCCGATAGCGTAGGCGAGCTGAACCTGGCACTTGTCGGCAAGGCCCGCGGCCACAATGTTCTTAGCGACATAGCGCGCGGCGTAAGCGGCACTGCGGTCGACCTTCGTCGGGTCCTTGCCGGAGAATGCGCCGCCGCCGTGCGGGGCACTGCCGCCGTAGGTGTCGATGATGATCTTGCGGCCGGTCAGGCCGCTGTCGCCCTGCGGGCCGCCGATGACGAAGCGGCCGGTCGGGTTGACATAAATCTTGGTGTTCTCGTCCATCAGCTCCGCGGGAACGGTCGGCTTGATGACAAGCTCGATCATGTCCTTGCGGATCTGCTCAAGCGTCGCCTCCGGCGCGTGCTGGGTGGAGAGGACGACCGTGTCGACGCGGACGGGCTTGCCGCTCTCGTCGTACTCGACCGTCACCTGCGTCTTGCCGTCGGGACGGAGATAGTCGACAAGGCCCTGCTTGCGCACGTCGGTCAGTCTCTTTGCCATCTTATGGGAAAGGGAGATCGCGAGCGGCATCAGCTCAGGGGTCTCGGTGCAGGCGTAGCCGAACATCATACCCTGGTCGCCCGCGCCGTTGTCGAGCTCGCTCGCGCCGCTTTCCTTATTTTCAAAGGAGTTGTCGACGCCCATCGCGATATCGCCGCTCTGCTCGTCGATGTTCGTGATAACGCCGCAGGTGTCACAGTCAAAGCCGTACTTCGCGCGGTCGTAGCCGATGTCGCGGATGACGTCGCGCGCGATCTTCGGGATGTCGACATAGCAGCTCGTGGTGATCTCGCCCATGATGTGGACAAGGCCGGTGGAGACGGTCGTCTCGCAGGCCACGCGGCCGTTGGGGTCTTTTTCAAGGATCGCGTCGAGCACCGCATCGGAGATCTGGTCGCAGATCTTGTCGGGATGCCCCTCGGTGACGGATTCGGAGGTGAATAAACGTTTTGCCATGGTTCTTTTTCTTCCTTTCTCGTTGTTGGGAAAAACAAAAAATACTCTGTCGAACCGACAGAGTATCGCGCTTTCTGCTCTTCCTCATCTTTCGATTCGTTCGTCGGATTTGGCACCTTGCCTCTTCGGGCAGGTTGTCGTGGTGTCATAGGGCCGATCCCTCAACCACTCTCGATGAAGTATTCACTTGTGGCTTTCGCCGAATCGTATTCTACCATGTTTGTGCGTTTTGTCAATCAGTTTTTGAAGATTTTGTGCAAATACTTGACTTTGTCCGGATTTATGCTACAATATTGTTCACAAATTGAATGTCATCGGGGACTTGCGGCCGCAGCCGCAGCGGTCGAGAGATGTCGGATGCGTCCGGTCAAGCAGTGACCGGACTTTTTTTATATTTTTTGAAACAATCGGAGGCTCTTCCATGCAGATTTCCCTTTCCGATCATTTTACGTATCAAAAGCTGCTGCGCTTTGTCGCGCCCAGCATTTTGATGATGATCATCACCTCTATTTACAGCATTGTCGACGGCTTTTTCGTCTCGAACTTCGTCGGCAAAAATTCGTTTGCCGCGCTGAACCTCATCTTTCCCGTCATCATGGCGCTCGCCGCCGTCGGCTTTATGATCGGCACGGGCGGCAGCGCGCTCATCGCCAAAACGCTCGGCGAGGGCAAGCCCAGGAAAGCGAACGAGATCTTCTCCATGCTCGTCATCGTGCTTGCCGCCGGCGGCGCGATTTTAAGCGGCGTGTGCATCGTTTTCCTGCGCCCCATCTCGTTCGCCGTCGGCGCGACGGACCTGACGATCGATGACTGCGTGCTCTATGGGCGCGTACTGCTGGCTGCTCTCCCTTTTTTCATGCTGCAAAACAGCTTCCAGAGCTTTTTGGCGACGGCGGAAAAGCCGCACTTCGGCCTGCGCGTGACGGTGTTCGCGGGGCTGACGAACATGGTACTCGATTTTCTGCTCGTCTACGTGTTCCCGTTCGGGCTTCTCGGTGCGGCGCTCGCCACGGCGTTTTCGCAGATTGTCGGCGCGCTCATCCCGCTTGTCTACTTTCTCCGCCCGAACGATTCACCGCTGCGCCTCACGCGTCCGCGCTTTGACTTCCGCGCCCTCGGCAAGGCCTGCTACAACGGCTCGAGCGAGATGGTCAGCAACCTTTCGACCTCTCTCGTCGGCGTACTCTATAACGTGCAGCTCATGGCGATTGCCAAGGAAAACGGCGTGAATGCCTACGGTGTTCTGATGTACGTGAGCTTCATCTTCATGGCGTTTTTCTTCGGCTATTCCATCGCCGTCACACCCGTCGTCGGCTATCACTACGGCGCGCAGAATCACGCCGAGCTTAAGAGCCTCCTCAAAAAGAGCCTGACCGTCACGCTCATCACGAGCCTTGCGATGACGGCCTCGTCCATCCTGCTGGCAAACCCCATCGCACATCTTTTCGTCGGCTACGACGCGGAGCTGTGCGACATGACGGTCAACGCGCTGCGCATCTACGCGCTCTCATTCCTCGTCTGCGGTTTCAATATCTTCGGTTCGGCGTTTTTCACGGGGCTCAACAATGGCACAGCCAGCGCGCTCATTTCGTTCCTGCGCACGCTCGTCATTCAGGTCGCCGCGGTACTTCTTTTGCCAAAACTTCTCGGCATCAACGGCATCTGGCTCGCCATCACCGTGGCCGAGGCGCTCACACTGATCGTCACAGAAACGCTTTTCCTCCTCGGACGGAAAAAATACCACTACGCATAAAGCAGATCATCCGAACAGCCGCGGTGGCTCGAACCACCGCGGCTGTGCTTGCGCTTTCTGACGGGCTGTGGCATAATAATTCTGTCAAATTCTACTTTTGGAGGTGAATGTTATGTGCTTTTGGTGGTTTATGTTACTATGCGATTTGATCATTCCCATTGTTATGGTCATTGCAGGAAGAATGATGTGGAAGCATTGCCCAAAACATATAAACAGCATGTTAGGATACAGAACAACTCGTTCAATGAAAAATATGGATACATGGAAATTTGCTCATAACTATTGTGGAAAACTTTGGTGGAAAATAGGATGGGTAATGGTTATACCATCTGCCTTGATACATATTCCGTTATACCATAGTGATAAGAATACGATTGGATTTGCAGGGATAATTCTTGTAACAATCCAATGTTTTATTATGATTCTATCAATTTACCCGACAGAAAAAGCTTTGAAAAAACATTTTAATGATGATGGAATACCCAGATAGATTCCAGTTTGTCATTGCCACATAATTGATTTTTCACCGACCGGTGCAATCACCGGTCGTTTTTTTGCATTTTCCTCTTGACAGCTCATATTGTTGTGATATTATTTTGATATCAAGTTTGGAGGTGCTTTTTATGGAAGAAAAGATCATCACCGGTCACAAAAACGGCATGCTCGTGCTGCTGCTCGAGCTTGTTCTCTACATCGCCGCGGTCGTTTTTCTGATCGTCGGCATCAATGCGGGCTTTCTGCCCCTTGTCGTCCTTTGCGTCATCCTGCTGTTGCTCGGCTGGATCCCACTGTGCGGCCTGCGCGTTCTGAAGCCGCAGGAGGCGCTGGTGCTGACGCTGTTCGGCAAGTACATCGGCACGCTCAAGGGCGAGGGTTTCTACTGGGTCAATCCCTTCTGCTCGTCCTTTAACCCCGCCGCCAAGACGAAGCTCAACCAGTCCGGCGATGTGGACGGCGGCCACAAGGGCACGGACCTTCTCGCTGCCATGCAGGGCGCGTCCGCCGCGGTCGAGGTGGGCGGCAGCAAGAAGATCTCGCTCAAGATCATGACGCTCAACAACGCCCGCCAGAAGATCAACGACTGTCTCGGTAACCCCGTGGAGATCGGCATCGCTGTCATGTGGCGCGTGACCGACACAGCCAAGGCCGTATTCAACGTGGATAACTACAAGGAATACCTGTCGCTCCAGTGCGACGCAGCACTGCGCAACATCGTCCGCCTCTATCCCTACGATGTCGCCCCGAACGTCGACACCACGGGCGACGGTCAGGCCGACGAGGGGAGCCTGCGTGGGTCCAGCGAGGTCGTCGCCGCGCGCATCCGCGATGAAATTCAGGCCAAGGTCGCCGACGCGGGCCTTGAGATCATCGAAGCGCGCATCACCTACCTCGCCTATGCGCCCGAGATTGCGGCCGTCATGCTCCAGCGCCAGCAGGCCAGCGCCATCATCGACGCGCGCAAGATGATCGTTGACGGCGCGGTCGGCATGGTCGAAATGGCGCTTGAGCGTCTGGCGGAAAAGGGCACGGTCGAGCTCGACGAGGAGCGCAAGGCGGCCATGGTCTCGAACCTGCTCGTGGTGCTGTGCGGCAACCACGATGCCCAGCCCGTCGTCAACTCCGGCAGCCTGTATTAAGCGCGCCGCGCTACTTTTTGGGAGGCTGCCATGAACGACAACGCCAAAAAGCAGGTGCCCCTGCGCCTGTCCCCCAAGCTCTACGCCGCCATCGCCGCCTGGGCAGAGGACGATTTCCGCTCCGTCAACGGCCAAATCGAGTATCTTTTGACCGAGTGTGTGCGCCAGCGGAAAAAGAACGGCAAATACGTCGGCGAGGAGATCGACGTTCCGCCCGAGCTCGATCTCAAGTGAACAAGTGTTAAGAATGCGGAAAGAATTCGTTTCTTTCCGCATTCTTGCTCTTCATTCCATTCAGGAATAGTCATTTGTTCAAACTTTATTGATGACTTTTCCCCGCCGCTGTGCAATAATGTTTATAAATGTTATTTGATCGAAACGAGGTATCCCGCATTGAAAAAACTCAACCAGGCGATCGACCGCTTTTGTATCCTGCACCCGAATTTTGGCATCCCCAACCTGATGCTCTATGTTGTCATCGGCAACGTGGTGCTGGGGCTTTTGTCCAACTTCTCGAACGGCAACTTTCTGAGCTTCTTCTCCTACACGCTCTCGGGTCTTCTCCATGGGCAGGTCTGGCGGCTCGTCACCTTTGTCCTCATCCCCGAGAGCACGAGTCCGTTCTATCTTCTCATCACCTGCTATTTCTACTACTGGATCGGCTCGACGCTCGAGCGGCAGTGGGGCACGGCCAAGTTTACGACGTATTACCTGAGCGGCATGCTGCTCACCGTCCTCGGCGCGAGCATCGTCAGCCTGATCACGGGCTACAGCATCCCCGTCTACGGTGCAAATTATGTCAACTTTGCCATGTTCATGGCCTTCGCGCTTCTCTACCCCGATGCGCAGGTGCTGCTGTTTTTCGTCTTCCCCATCCGCATGAAGTGGCTCGCGTATATTGACGTATTCTACTTCTTCTTCGACATTGTGCGCTACATTGCCGCCGGCAGATGGTACTATTCCATCATGCCCATCGTGGCGCTTTTGAATTTCGTCATTTTCTTCTGGCCCGAGCTTACACGGTTTTGGGGACTCGAACGCCACCAGAGCAAGCAGGCCACGCACTTCCATAACACCGTGCGCGCCCAGCAGCGTCAGGAGCAGTATCAGCAGCAGACGCAGGGCTTCCGCCACAAATGCGCCGTGTGCGGCCGCACGGACGTGACAAATCCTGAACTGCAGTTCCGCTATTGCAGCAAGTGCGCAGGGTACCACTGCTTCTGCTCTGACCACATTTTCAATCACGTCCACTTTACGGACGAGCAGCCATAAGCAAAGAGAGGCAATCATTATGGCATATACGAAAGAACAGGCGTGGGAGCTGCTCACGCAGTACAACAAGGGTGAATTCCACTTAAAGCACGCCAACACCGTCGCCGACGTGATGCGCTGGTACGCGGAAAAGCTCGGCTACGGCGACGAGGCGGACTTCTGGGAGATCGTCGGCCTTCTCCACGACCTTGATTTTGAGATGTATCCCGACGAGCACTGCATCAAGTCGCAGGAGATCATGCGTGAAAACGGTCTCGACGAGCGCCTGATCCGCGCCACCGCCAGCCACGGCTATGGCCTGCACTTTGACGGCCTTCCCGAGCCGCAGCACGAGATGGAAAAGATCCTCTTTGCCACCGACGAGCTCACAGGCCTGATCGGCGCGGTCGCGCTCATGCGCCCGAGTAAGAGCGTCAGCGATCTTGAGGTCAAGTCCGTCAAGAAAAAGTACAAGGACAAGAAGTTTGCCGCCGGCTGCTCGCGCGAGGTCATCGAGCGCGGCGCGGAAATGCTCGGCTGGGATCTTGACACGCTCATTGAGCAGACGATCCTCGCCATGCGTGCAAGCATTCATGTCGAATAATTTCCCTGCATAACATTTTACCGGTCATCTATTACCTGCGGAAAGGAAGGTGTTTTTATGAGCGATTTTACCCCTACGCCCACGCCGAGTTACAGCGGAAAGCTCCGCAACCATATGCTGATGGTACCCGAGTGCATCAACGAGTGCAGCGGCATCCGCATCTTCGGCAGAACGATCAAGTCCTTTGTCTTTTCCACTGACGTTGCCACCATCGCAAGCGTCAATGCCGATGCGGTGATTGCCGTTTATCCCTTTACCCCGCAGCCGCGCATCGTGCGCGCCGTCATCAGCGTGGCGGATATGCCCGTGTTCTGCGGCGTCGGCGGCGGCTTCACGTCTGGCGCGCGCTCTGTCGCCCAGGCGATGGAGGCTGAGCACTGCGGCGCTTACGGCGTTGTGCTCAACGCGCCCGTTTCGGCGGATATTCTGCGCGACATCAAGTCGCACATCGACATTCCGGTCGTGGCGACCATCGTCTCCGCCACGCAGGACACTGAGGCTCGTATCGCCGCGGGCGTCGACATTTTGAACGTCTCTGCCGCGTCGGAAACGCCGCAGCTCGTCGCCGCGCTCCGCGAGCGCCATCCCGAGATCCCCATCATCGCCACCGGCGGCCCGAAGGATGAGACTATTCGCAAGACCATCGCGGCAGGCGCGAACGCCATCACCTACACCCCGCCCGACAACGGTGTGCTGCTGGCTGAGATCATGCACGCACACCGCGAGCGCTACCGGTAAGCTACATATAAAAAATGCTGGCTCTTATGAGCCAGCATTTTTCTTTTATCTTCACGCTTCCTTGTTCGACACAAACTGGTAGCTGCCTTTGCTGCCCTTCAGCGTGACGATCCCCTTTTCACCGCTCTCCTGCTCATAGGTGAGCGTGATAGTCCCGTCCTCGTTCTGCTCGAGCGAGGTGACCGTGCAGCGCTGGAAATTCGTATCGCCGTGGAGCAGATAATAGGCGTCGTACTCCTCGAGATAGATGAACTGGTCGAGATTCTTTTTGTTCGTCTCGTCCAGTGCCACGCCCAAATACTCCTGCAAAAAGGCGTCCATTTCCGTTCTCTGCGTTTTGATGGGATAATGCTCAAACGCCACCGGGCCGATTGCTGTCTGTTCTGCCTCAGTGACCTCTTCCTGTATTCCTGTCGGGCCATTATAGAAGAGCTCGTAGAGGTCGATGTCCGCGGCGGTGTCGTAATAGCTGCTGAGCAGCATATTCGTCATGCACACGCCGCTGCCCACATTGAAAAATTCCGTGTTGAACCATTCGATGTCCACCGCAGACGTCTCATCATCCGGCGGCGGTACGTCGTCCGCGGGCTTTGTGCCGCAAGCGGTCAGTGCGCAGCACAGGGTAAAAAGCAGCAGAAAGATTTTTACTCTCTTCATTTCTCTCATCCTCCGTAAAAGTGGTCCTATTATGATCGCTTCTGCGGCGCAGCCGCACTTTTTACGCCATGGGACTCTCCTCCCTCTCTCCTATTCTCTCAGTACGGGCACGGGAATGCGGAGAACACCGCGTGGCCGTCGACGAGGGTAAATGGATATTCGTAGGCTTCCGTTTTGCCGGTATCCGCCCACGCCTGCGCGGTGTCGTCCCACGCAAGCAGCGTGACCGTCTGCGTCAGCACGCCGCTGTCGCCGTCGAGCGCAGCCGTGCACGTGTATCCGCCCAGGCTCTCGTTGCCGCCGCGGCCTGCGGACATGACATAGAGTCTGCCGTCAATATCACGGTAACGCTGCTCAGTGCTGCCCAGCCATTCGTCGGCAAGCTCCGGTGTGACATACCGCAGCAGCAGCGCACGGAGGCCCTCCAGCGTTTCCACGCCCTTGATGTCCGCCAGATCATAAAGATTGCCGTCGACCTCGGCTGTCACATTGTAATCCATCGGCGGATCGTCCATATAAAACCACGACCACAGCGTCGCCGCCGCCTTGAAATCCGCTGTCACGGTCTGCTCCTGCGAGACGTCTAAAATCGTCTTCGCGTGCTCGCTCAGCGCGTTGTAGAATTCGCTGTACGGCACCGAGAACACCTGCGGCCCCGCCGCATACGGCGCGATGACGTACTGGTCGAACGTGACCGTCAGGCCGTTTTCCGTAAAGTTCAGCGTCGCGAGCGTGGGGAAATCCTGCAAATAAGAGTCATAATCGTCAAAATATCCTTCGCTGAGGCCCTTTTGCGCGATCTGCTCGTAGATATTCCAATAAATGCTCTCCTGCAGCGAGTTTCCCTGCAAATCGCCCTCCTCCGAGGCCAGCGCGTCCAGCGTCAGGAATTCGCCCGTCGTCAGATCAAAGCTCCACGCGCGGGTGGCGGAATTCGGATGCACGCCGCCGTAGTAGGTGTAGTTCTCCGCCGCGATGCTCAGGAGCTTCCCCTCGGTCATGTAGGTCTGCGTCAGGCTCAGCTCGTTCGTCCAGTAGCTTCCGTTCAAAAAGACCGATGTGCCGTTTTCCGCATAGAGCTCCTTGGCCTCCGCGGCCATCTGCGCCGCCTCGGACTCAAGACCCGCGAGCACGTTGTTCATCTCCGTATTGAAGGCATTTTGCGCCGTGAGCTGCGACGTATCGACCGCGCCGCCGTTGGCCGTCACATTCTCCGCAGGCGTGTAAAGCTCGCCGCTTTCCGTGCGCAACTCAAGCATCGGCAGTTCGTAGCGCTCCGCCAGAAGCACCGTGCCGTCGTCGGCCTTGTACTCGTTTTCGTAAACTTGCGTCGCGACTTCAAAGTGCAGCGCGCTCGCCTGCGGCGGCGCGTTGTCCTCCGGCCCGCCGGACGCTCCTGCGCCGCAGGCGGTCAAATTCAGCGCCAGCACGCAGCAAAGCAGCCGCGTCCTCCATTTTTTCATTCTGTTCTCCTTTCGAGGTCTCGGTTCCTTGCTCAAACGATCACAGGCCCCTCCGTCCACGCGCTGCTGCCTCTGGCCGCGCGCAGCTTGGGATAGGCGAGCACGTATTGATCCGCCGCGCGCGCCGTCAGAGCGAAGAGCTTCTGCGCCTCCTCGCTCAACGCGCGCACATCGGCGCTCTTGGTCAGCACCGGTGCGCTTCCCGTTTTTTTGATCGTTTTGAGCAGCTTTCGTCCCCGCTCATTGCACGCCAGCACGCGCAGATAGGGGACCTCCGGCGGCACATCCGCCGCCGTCACGTCCAGATACGCCGCAAGCAGCATCCGCCGCAGCCGCGCATAGGCATAGCGCTTCGTCTTCACCGCGGAGAGCAGCTCGTCGACGGACGCTGCCGTCCGCGCTGCGTCATAAAACCGGCGATAAAGGCCTTCATTCCCGCTGTCATAGCGGGCGAAGTCCTCCTCGCACATCGCGCGCAGCCGGGAAAGCACCGCTCGCTCCGCATTCTGCATCGTCACCGGCGCGCGGCCCGCTGCGCATTCGCGCGCATAGATGGCGGCGCTCTCCGCCGTCAGATACGCGGAGGCGTCCTCTCCGTTCGTGAGCAGCTCGCGGATGTGGCTCGCCGAGGCGAAGCCCTTCGCCGCACCCCCGTTGTGCCCGACGACCTTTCGCAATATTGCCAGCGGCGCGATGGTACTGCCGCTTTGCAGCAGCGCAGGATCGATCTTGCCGGTGCGTGCCTGCCCTGCAAGCTCTCTC
>ERZ779876.2968-NODE-2968-length-11172-cov-17.379239_pt1 | contig 11172 bp, 7 predicted proteins | sample MGYA00511068_ERZ779876 | MGnify/ENA primary metagenome ERZ779876 (study PRJEB29588, sample SAMEA1970858) | human gut metagenome | biome: human gut; feature: human-associated habitat; material: faeces | place: Denmark | collected 2008/2010 ... | reverse complement strand
AAAGAAACCCATCAGGGGTGTCTTTCGTTTGCAATCACAGGTTTTTCAGAACTTAGAAAGTTCTGAAAAACCGCACGCAGCTTGTCAAAATGACTTTTTTGACAAGCTGCATCAAAACCTCCGGCTAAGCCGGAGGTTTTGATGCATTTATGACTGCTGCTCCGGTGGCTGGGACTCCCGGTCTCGGTTCACATAGCAATATGCCTCGGTGGGCATATTCCGGCGGCGCAGACGCCGGTCCACCAGATACTTTACCAGCACCTGCAAACAGGCAAACACCGGCACGCCCAGGAACATACCCAGCACGCCGCCGAAGCCGCCGCCCACCAGAATGGCCACCACCACCCAGAAGCTGGAGATGCCCGTGGCATCGCCCAGGATCTTGGGGCCCAGGATGTTGCCGTCAAATTGCTGCAAAACGATGACGAAGATCACGAAGATCAGGCACTTCTTGGGGCTGACCAGCAAAATCAGGAAGGCGCTGGGCACCGCGCCCATGAAGGGGCCGAAGAAGGGGATCACGTTGGTAACGCCCACGATCAGGCTCACCAGCGGGGCATAGGGCATGCCCAGAATGGTGCAGCCGATGAGGCACAGAATGCCGATGATGAGAGAGTCCAGCAGCTTTCCGCGAACGAAGCCGCTGAAGATGCCGTCGGCCCGGCGGACGGCCCGGGCGATCCAGCGGGCGTGGGCCTCCTTGCACACGCCGTACAGCAGCTTGCAGCAGCGGGCCAGGCTCTGCTCCTTCATGGCCAGCATATACACCGACACGATGATGCCCACCAGGAAGTCCATGGCGAAGCTCACCAGCCCCCAGATGCCGGAGATCACGCCGCCGGTGATGGTGGTGAGCATCTGTTGGGCGCCGGGCAGCACCTTGTTGGTCAGCAGGTCCAGCAGATTCTGGTAATAGGTCTCCAGATTCTCGTTGACCCAGTCCTCCACCTTGGGGTTCTTATCCAGCAGGTTCGTGATCCAGCCGTAAATCTTGTTGTAATACGTTTCGGCGTTGTTGATGAGCATCACCACGCTGTCGATGAGCTGGGGGATCACCACGCTGGACATCAGATACAGCAGCAGCAGCACAATGGCCCAGGTCAGCAGAATGCTGACGGCCCGCAGCCACCCGGCGGCGTGGGGGATGGTCTTCCCTTCCAGCCCCTTGATCCGGTGCAGGCCCGAAAGAATGAGCTTTTCAAACCAGTTGACGATGGGGGCCAGCAGATAGGCCATCACCAGGCCCACCAGCACCGGCGACAGAATGGACGCCAGCTTGGACAGCAGCCGCTGCAGTGCGCCGCTCATATAGAACGTGTCGTAAAACACCAGAATGGCGCAGACGGTGAGAAAGATCGTCAGACCCCATTTCAGGTAGCCGCTCTTACCCTTCATATTGTTTTCTCCTTTGTTGGCCCGGCTGGGCCTGATTTACTATTTTACATGATAGCGTAAAAGGCCGTGGTTTGCAATGCCGGGGACGTGAACGTTTTGTTAAAAATCGGCATCCCAGGGAAAAAGCGCCGGGACGGGGGTCCGCGTCCCGGCCTGTCCCGGGGAAAAATCGGGACAAAACCCGGCTTTTGCGGGATGTCCCGCCGGAAACCGGGACAATTTTGGCCAAATGCGGCGGAAATCCAAAATTTATTCTTTACAACCGGCGCATTTTGTGCTATCGTATCAGAGTACGCTGTGTGCGTGCCATGCCCCTTGCCTTAGTCCCGTGGATGCTCTGCCTGTCCCGGCACTCAGGATGCGGGCGCAATAAAAGAAAGGTGGAAACACAACTATGATGCTGAAAGATCAGAAGACCTCCATCATCGAGGCCAACCGCACCCACGAGACCGACACCGGTTCCCCCGAGGTCCAGGTCGCTATCCTCACCGAGCGCATCAACCAGCTCACCGCGCACCTGAAGGTTCATCCCCATGACTTCCACAGCCGCCGCGGCATGCAGATGATGATCGGTAAGCGCCGTCGTCTGCTGGACTATCTGGCCAAGAAGGACATCGAGCGTTATCGTGCCCTGATCGCCAAGCTGGGTCTGCGTAAGTAAGCTGAAAACAGGGTGGTGTGCCCCGTGCGCACCACCCTTCTTTCACACCATCCCTGCCCGTGTGCGGAGCCGATCAAAGCCTTTAGCAGTTGAAAAAACGCCGGAATTTCCGGATTTTCCGGCACTTTTTCAAGTGCTAAACGGCCCCGGCTCCCATGCGGAAAAATCCAAATGAAAAGGAGCCAAACCATGTCTACCATCATCACCCACCGGCAGTTCCCCCACTACCACAAGTACACCATGGACCTGGCGGGCCGCCCCCTGACCCTGGAGGTGGGCAAGCTGGCCGAGCTTGCCAACGCCGCCGTTATGGTCACCTATGGCGAGACCAGCGTGCTGTGCTGCGTCACCGCCGCGCCCCGTCCCCGGGACGGCATTGACTTCTTCCCCCTGAGCGTGGACTTTGAGGAGAAGCTGTATGCCGTGGGCCGCATTCCCGGCAGCTTCAACCGCCGCGAGGGCCGCCCCGGCGAGAAGGGCATCCTCACCAGCCGGGTCATTGACCGGCCCATCCGCCCCCTGTTCCCCCACGACTTCCGCAACGATGTGTCCGTTATGTGCACCGTCATGAGCGTGGACCACGACTGCTCCCCGGAGATCTGCGGCCTGATCGGCACCTCCGCCGCCCTGGCCATTTCCGACATCCCCTGGAACGGCCCCGTGGGCGCCCTGAAGGTGGGCCTGGTGGACGGCAAGCTGGTGTTCAATCCCACCAGCGAGCAGCGCAAGGTCAGCGATCTGGACGTGACCGTTGTGTCCACCGGCAAGAAGGTGGTCATGATCGAGGCCGGCGCCAACCAGGTGCCCAACGACGTGATGTTCGAGGCCATCCGCATGGCCCACGAGGAGAACCAGAAGCAGATCGCCCTGATCGGCCAGATGGTGGCCGAGATCGGCAAGCCCAAGTTCGACTATCCCCACGCGGACTTCGACGAAGAGCTGTTTGAGAAGATCGTGGATGCCACCATGGACCAGGCCAAGGCCGCCATGGACACCGACGACAAGAACGTTCGCGAGGCCCGCTGGAACCAGCTCATCGAAAAGTGGCATGAGCTGTTCCTGGAGGACTATCCCGAGATGGACAAGTATCTGGATGAGATCACCTATAAGTTCCAGAAGAAGATCGTCAAGGCCTGGCTGCTGGAGGGCCACCGGGTGGACGGCCGCCAGAAGAACGAGATCCGGCCCCTGTCCGCCGAGGTGGGCGTGCTGCCCCGGGTCCACGGCTCCGGCCTGTTTACCCGGGGACAGACCCAGGTGCTGAGCGTGGCCACCCTGGATACCCTGTCCGCCAACCAGAAGCTGGACACCATCTGGGAGGAGACCGAGAAGCGGTATATGCACCACTATAACTTCCCCGGCTACTCCGTGGGCGAGGCCAAGCCCGCCCGTTCCCCCGGCCGCCGGGAGATCGGCCACGGCGCTCTGGCCGAGCGGGCCCTGCTGCCGGTGATCCCCCCGGTGGAGGAGTTCCCCTATGCCATCCGCGTGGTGTCTGAGGTGGTGTCCTCCAACGGCTCCACTTCCCAGGGCTCCATCTGCGGCAGCACCCTGGCCCTGATGGACGCCGGTGTGCCCATTTCCGCCCCGGTGGCCGGTATCTCCTGCGGCCTGATCCAGGACGACGACGGCTCCTTCACCACCTTCATCGACATCCAGGGCGTGGAGGACTTCCACGGCGAGATGGACTTCAAGGTGGCCGGTACCAAGAAGGGCATCACCGCCATTCAGATGGACCTGAAGAACGACGGCCTGACCATGGAGATCATCAAGAACGCCCTGGACATCACCTACGACGCCCGGTGCCAGATCCTGGACCAGATCATGCTGCCCTGCATCGCCGAGCCCCGGCCCGAGGTCAGCAAGTACGCCCCCAAGATGATCACCATGCACATTGACCCCGACAAGATCCGGGAGGTCATCGGCAAGGGCGGCAGCGTCATCCAGAAGATCGTGGCCGAGTCCGGCGCCAAGATCGACATCGACGACGACGGCACCATCCACATTGCCTCCCCCGACGCCGAAAGCTGCGCCATCGCCAAGAAGTGCATCGACGACATCGTGTTCGTGCCCGAGGTGGGCCAGCTGTACTACGGCCGCGTGGTGCGCCTGATGACCTTCGGCGCCTTCGTGGAGCTGGCTCCCGGCAAGGACGGCCTGGTGCACATCTCCAAGCTGGCCGACAAGCGCATCGAGAAGGTGGAGGACGCCTGCAAGGTGGGCGACATGATGTGGGTCAAGGTCACCGAGATCGACGAGAAGGGCCGGGTGAACCTGAGCCACAAGGACGCCATGAAGGAGATCCGGGCCAAGGAGGCCGCCGGCGAGATCATCAAGTAAATCAGCTTGTCAAAAAGCCTTTTTTGACAAGCTGCGTGCGGTTTTTCAGAACTAAAGTCTCAAGTAAATAACCGCTGCGCAAGCTTGTATATATATACAGCCGCCGTGCAGCAGTCACGCCAGCCGATTCCACTTTTCGGAATCGGCTGGCGCTGTTTATAAACCGAAGGCAGGCGGCACAGCAAAGAAAAGTGTCCGCAGCATGTGTACAATCGCATGGCATAAATGCCACATTATGTGAGATTTCCGAAAGAAAATTCAGCAATATATCACAGAAAAACAATTTCTAAAATTTTTGTGTCGCCCATTGAAAAATAATAAAAGATATGTTAAAATATTAAATTAACAGGTAGGAAGCCCTAACCTTAATGTAGTATAGCTTTGTTGCTAATATACAATATTATACTCTGTCAGGATGGAAAAATCGTTCAAACGGTTGTAAAGGAGGACGCTATGCCGAGAGGAGCACAGCCCAAGGTCGCCGAAAGAGAGAATCGGATGACCTATGCAGCCATCAGGCTGTTTTTGGAAAACGGATATGAACGGACCACCACCGCCGCCATTGCGCAGGCAGCGGGTATGTCCCCGTCCGCGTTTTTTGCAGTATTTGCCAACAAGGAGGCGCTGCTGCTGAAGCTGACCAAGTGGATGTACGAAAAGCAGTTCGCCGTTACGCACGAGCTGCTGGGGAAGGACTATGACCCGGTGATGTTCTACGCCGTGGAGCCTGCCATCCAGCTGTATATTGCCGAAAAGACCGAGGGACTGCGGGAGCTGTATGTCTCCTCGTACTCCTATGCGGCCACCGCCAACTATATACATCAGGTGGTGACGGACAAGCTGGTGGAGCTGTTCGGGAAGGAGCATCCCGGCTATACCCGGCAGGACTTTTATGAGCTGGAGCTGGCTACCTCCGGCATGCTGCGCAGCTTCATGGCCCGCAAGTGCGACCGGAGCTTCACCATGGAGCAGAAGCTGCGTCGGTTCCTGTCCTGCGGCATGACCATCTACGGCGTGGACCAGGAAAAGCAGCAGGAGGTCATTGACCGGGTGCTGAAGATGGACCTGAAGTCCGTGGCCGATCAGCTGCTGGCCCAGGCCATGGCCCAGTCCCAGGAGGAGTTCCGGGAGGCCGAGCGCAAGGGCAAGGCCCTGGAAGCTGCCAGACGTGGCTGATTTTTCCTATATCGTTCTGGACCTGGAGTGGAACCAGCCGTTGAATCCGGACAGCGCCATACGGGAGCCGTTTTTCTTCGACTCGGAGATCATCGAGATCGGGGCCCTGCGGCTGGATGAGCGGTTCCGGGAAACCGGCAGCTTCAAGACCTTCATCCGCCCCCGGTTTTATCCCCACATGAACGGCGACGTGGTGCAGCTGACGAAGATCCGGGCACAGGATCTGGAAAAGGCCCCGGAATTTCCCCGGGCCTATGCCGAGTTCATGGAATGGTGCGGGGAGGACTGCTGCCTGTGTACCTGGGGACCGGACGACATCCCGGTGCTGATGGATAACCTACTGATGCACGGAATGGACGCGGAGATGCCCTGCTGCTATGATTTGCAGCGGATCTTCGGCCACGAGATCATGCGGGATGACCGGCAATGCTCCCTGGAGCGGGCGATGGAATTGCTGAAGCTGACCCCGGACCGGGCCCACGACGCCCTGAACGATGCGCGGAATACCGTGCAGATCTGCGGGCGGATGGACCTGGACGGGTGCATGGACGAATACGGCCTGCGGTATGTGCAGTATCCCCAGGACCGGGCGGCCGGACTGGTGCAGGGGCGGGTGTATGCCTCCCTGGCCCAGGGCCAGGAGGACCCGGCCATGAGGGAGGTGCAGTGCCCCTACTGCGGGGAGACGGTGACCCTGGGCCAGTGGGCCAGGAAGGACCCCCGGACCCTGCTGGCCTATGGCCGGTGCAGTCAGGAGGACGAGCTGTGCGGCATTTATCGCCACACCCGGACGGCGGCGGGCCTGCGCCTGGGCCGCATGGTGCTGGAGATGAACGACGACCTGTGGGACACCTATCAGACCTGCCTGGAGCGGCAGGGGTAATTGTTGGAATGTGAAAACCGGCTCCGGCGCGATGCGCCGGAGCCGGTTTTGTTTACTTGCCCAGTCTGCGCTGGATGAGCTTCACCAGCTCCACAATGGGGATCACCAGCACCGCCAGGGCCAGGGCGATGCCGTACTCCGTCCAGCTGACGGGGGTGAAGCCGAAGGCGTTGGCGATGGGCGGCACCTCCAGCACCACGGTGGTCAGGAGCAGGGAGCCCAGCATAGCGGCCCAGAGGACCTTGTTGTGGCCCCGGAGGGTGAACACACTGCGCCGCTGGGAGCGCATATTGAAGCTGTGGAAAATCTCGCACATGCTCATGGTCAAAAAGGCCATGGTCATGCCGTGGGGGGAGACGCCCCGGGGCATTTCAAAGCATCCCGCCTCCATGCAGTGGCCGATGATGTAGGAGGCCATGGTGATGACGGTGATGAGGATGCCCTGATAGGCGATGTCGAAGCCCAGGCCGCCGGAGAAGATGCCGTCCTTGGCGGAGCGGGGCGGGCGGCGCATGATGTCCGGCTCCGGGCGCTCCATGCCCAGGGCCAGGGCCGGGAAGCAGTCGGTGATGAGGTTGATGAACAGCAGATGGACGGGGTTGAGGAGGGTGAAGCCCAGCAGGGCGGAGAAGAACACCCCCAGCACCTCGCTCATGTTGCTGGCCAGCAGGAAGCCGATGGCCTTGCGGATGTTGTCGTAAATGCGGCGGCCCTCGGCCACGGCGCCCACGATGGTGGCGAAGTTGTCGTCGGAGAGGACCATGTCCGCCACGTTTTTGGTGACGTCGGTGCCGGTGATGCCCATGCCGATGCCGATATCGGCGGACTTGATGGAGGGGGCGTCGTTGACGCCGTCGCCGGTCATGGCGGTGACGGCTCCCCGGCGGCGCCAGGCGCTGACGATGCGGACCTTGTGCTCCGGCTGGACCCGGGCATAGACGCTGTAGCGGTCCACATTTTGAGTAAGCTCCTCATCGCTGAGGGCGTCCAGCGCCGCGCCGGTGATGGCCTGGGAGGGGTCGGAGAGAATGCCCAGCTGGCGGGCGATGGCCACGGCGGTGTCCTGGTGGTCGCCGGTGATCATCACCGGGCGGATGCCCGCCTTGCGGCACTGGTGGATGGCGTCCTTCACCTCCGGACGCACGGGGTCGATCATACCCGCAAGGCCGATGAAGCACAGATCCTGTTCCAGAGTCTCGGGGCTGATGTCTTCAGGCAAGGTGTCGCCCCAGCTGCGCTGGGCGGCGGCCAAAACACGCAGGGCCCGGTCGGCCATGGCCTTATTCTCCAGCAGAATGGCCCGGCGCTTTTCCTCGGTCATGGGATGCTTTTCGCCGCTGTCTATATAGCCGGTGCAAAGGCGCAGCACCTCGTCCGGCGCACCCTTGGTATACTGGATAAAACCGCCGTCGATTTGGTGCACGGTGGACATCATCTTTCGGGAGGAATCAAAGGGGGCCTCGGCCACCCGGGGCTGCTGCTCCTCCAGCAGGGGCTTTTTCAGTCCCGCCTTGGCGGTGAAATTCACCAGGGCCGCCTCCGTGGGCTCGCCCTGGGCGCCCTCCTCTGCCCAGGCAGCATCGCTGCAAAGGGCCATGGCTGTGGCCAAAAGCCGCTGGGGACCTGTGTGATCCACCACGGTCATCTTGTTCTGGGTAAGGGTGCCGGTCTTATCGGAGCAGATAACCTGCGCACAGCCGAGAGTTTCAACGGCTGTAAGCTTCCTTATGACGGCATTGCGCCTGCTCATTTTCGTAACGCCGATCGAAAGCGAAATTGTAACAACGGTTGCAAGCCCTTCCGGAATTGCGGCAACCGCAAGGCTGACCGCAACCATGAATGTGTTCAGAACAAGTTCGGGCGTGATGCCGCTTTTTGCCGTCAAAAGGCTGAAGCCGAACATAAATATGCATATGCCGATGACAATATACGTCAAAATTCGGCTGAGCTGGCCGAGTTTAATCTGCAAAGGCGTTTGTCCGCTCTCCGCTTTTGTGAGTGCATCCGCGATCTTGCCCATTTCGGTATCCATGCCCGTTGCGGTGATAACGGCATAGCCCCTGCCGTACACGATGGTTGAGCCCATATAGACCATGTTCACGCGATCTCCGAGCGGGCATTCTTTGCCGGTCAGATCCTCAATGGTTTCAACCTGTTTGTTGACGGGAACGCTTTCTCCCGTCAATGCGGCTTCCTCCGCCTGCAGGCTTGCGCATTCGATAACTCTCGCATCCGCCGGCACCGCGTCGCCCGCTTCAAGCAGCACAACATCTCCGACAACAAGTTCTTCGCTCTTGACAAGGCGAACCATGCCCCCGCGCAGAACCCTGCTTGTCGCCGAGGACATCGCCTGCAATGCCTCGATCGCTTTTTCCGCTTTGCTCTCCTGATAAACACCGAGGACAGCGTTCAGCAAAACGACCGCAATAATTATTATCGTGTCCGAAAAACTTTCCTTTTCAACAACCGAAACAACGCCGGAAACAATTGCCGCCGCGATAAGAATTATTATCATCGGGTCCTTGAGCTGATTGAAAAAACGCGAAAGCAGGGATTCCTTCTTTGCTTCTTTCAGCTTGTTTCTGCCGTTCCGTTCAAGCCTTGCTGCCGCTTCCGCATCGGAAAGCCCCTGCCCGCACGAGTCGAGTGACTGCAAAACGCGCTCTTTGTCTTCGTAGTAGTACCTCATTTTTTGTGTCAATTCCCTTTCCACACCGTTCGCCTGTTCTGTTATTCTGCCTTTTTTATACGGCGTTCAACCGTCCGCAAAGCGAAAAACATTTAAGTTTACGCAAATCCATAAAAAACAGACTCCCTGCCGCACACGAAAACAAACCTGTGGTCTTTCGGTGCTGCATGAGTCTTGCTTGTTATGTGACGCTAAACGAAATATTCATGTCAGCCGAAGCCTTTGAAATTCCCGTCATCGGGGTAACGCCCGCACCAAACGCGGCTGCACTTCTGTGCGCTGCGTCAGTGTTGTTGATGCGTGCCGCGGAACCTGCGTCCCGTGAAACTACTCCCTCATTCGCTGATTGCAGTATTCGGTTCTGATTAAATATTTTATCATGTCAATGCATTGCAGTCAAGCCGCATACATGAAATATACAGTCCGGCCGTCCTCTGATATTCTCGGGACAATCGGGTGGCATTATCACCGTCCGCATTCTCATGCTTTATTCCGCATTCGAAATTCGGAGTTGTTTACCGTTTGCCGTTCCGTTCGGCATTTTGCGCCCTGTACGCGTTGATATCGGCATCCGAAAGCTCGTCCGCCATTCTGAAAAGATAAATATGCCAACCGGATTTTGCAAGGTAATAATACGGCTGCACGAACAGCACCCGCGCAATGCCGAAAGTCAACAGCCCCAAAAGATGCCAGTACCAGAAGCTTAAATCGAACAAAAACAGATCCCATTTATAGCCTTTGGTCAAACGGGCGGAAAACTCCATTGCGTCCTTCGGCGTGAGCTCGGGATTTTCCACCAGCAGGTACGGCGTGAGCCAATATTCGTAATGCTTTATGATTCCGGGAACGATGAAAAGCAGCGACCAGAGAAAAACGCGAATATTCACCATCATCATTCCGCTGAAGTTATGCCAATATCTCCGAAATCCGAACCTGATAAAATCGAGCGGTCTTATCTCTTCGGCCCAAAAAATCTGATACAGGCTGTCCTGTGCACCCACTCTCATATTCTGTTGAACAAATATACTTATCGGCAGCACTATGAGCATGTTTCGAAGAATTATCCGCAGCGAAAAGCACAGCAGAGGAATCGACAGCCCCGCAAACCCGCAGCGGCGTATCGTTGAAGAAATGATGCCGACCGCCCAATGGCTGCCCAGAAATTTGTGAACCATCCACGGGATCAGGTTCATCATGCAGGCAAAAGTCACGCTGAAAATATACTCCCTTCCCATCGCTTCCCTGGCCATCTTCTTCAATTCCCGCCGCACACCGGCGATTTTATCCCATTTCATTTGCGCGCTCCTTTCGTTTTTTTGCAGAGACAGCTTCCGAAGCACCGTCGATGTTTTTCAGCTGCATTCGGGAACGCTCCGGGCAATTCGCTTTCGGTAAAAAAGTTGAATTTACGGTGTTTTTTCGCCGAAACAGCCTTCAATCGGAGTCTTCTTGAATTCATTATACCTTATTCCGCAGCAGAATTCAAATACCGAATATAATAAACATTCTCCCCTCGGCGGTTCGCACTTAAAAATGTTTTCCCGGAAAGCACCGTTTAAAGACAGTTTTCCGGGAATAACAGTTTTTCGGCTTTTTTTACAAAATTATCATTCGGAGCATTTCGAATTGTGCAGACATCCTCATCCGAAAATGCAGTTCAGCACCGCAAGCAGCCCGATTCCCGCTGCCGTCGGTATGACCGCCGCCGCCGCAGTCCAGCCGATACTCCCCGTTTCCTTCTTTATCGTCAGCAGTGTTGTGCTGCACGGCGAGTGCATCAAAGTGAACAGCACGGCGGAAACAGCCGTCATCGCCGTCCACCCGTTGCCCGAAAGCACTTCCGAAAGGGCGACATATGAGCTTATTTCCATAAGGCAGCTCCCTGAGGTGTATGCCATCAGCATTATCGGAATCACAAGCTCGTTTGCGGGCAGCCCCAAAATGAATGCCGCAAGTATCACCCCGTCCAGCCCGATAAGCCTTGCCGCGGGATCAAGCCATGAGCAAAACCACGAAAGCAGCGTTTCC
>ERZ779876.2956-NODE-2956-length-11208-cov-4.275173_pt1 | contig 11208 bp, 8 predicted proteins | sample MGYA00511068_ERZ779876 | MGnify/ENA primary metagenome ERZ779876 (study PRJEB29588, sample SAMEA1970858) | human gut metagenome | biome: human gut; feature: human-associated habitat; material: faeces | place: Denmark | collected 2008/2010 ... | reverse complement strand
AAGTGATCGAAGGCGTATTCCGCTGGATACTGGTGGAGGTCGCCCGGGCGGGATATCTGTCGCCGGATGTCGTGTTCGCGAACGGGACGCGCATCAAGGCGAACGTGATCCTGAAAAAGCGCGTGAAAAGGGAGCTCCCGCAGCGGCGAAGCGGTATCAGGGGCAGCTAGCTGGCCGTACGCTTTACACTCACGATCGACAAAGCGATTTGCGCGCCCGACGAAGCGCCTGACCGCGCGCCTCTGTAGCCCCGCAACAGCGCGTTGCTTTGCCCGGGGTAGATTTTATGCTAAAATGCATTCACAAGGAGGCGATGCAAATGGAAATTAAGGATGTGCTGCTCAAGCTGCGCACCGATCGCGGGCTTTCGCAGGAGGCGCTGGCGGAAAGGATATTCGTAACGCGTCAGGCCGTTTCGCGCTGGGAAAACGGCGAAACGGTACCCAACACGGACACGCTGAAGCTGCTTTCGAAGGAATTCGACGTATCGATCAACACGCTTTTGGGCGCGCCGCGAACGCTGATTTGCCAGTGCTGCGGAATGCCGCTGGAGGATTCCACCCTCAGCCGGGAAACCGACGGCTCTTTCAACGAGGAATACTGCAAGTGGTGCTACGCGGACGGGGAATTTACCTATTCCAGCAAGGAACAGCTGATCGATTTCTGCGCAAAGCACATGGCAAGCGAAAGCTGGCCGGAGCAGCAGGTTCGCGCCCATATGGAAGCGCTGGTTCCTACATTGAATCACTGGAAATAATTGCAGAACGAAAAGTCTCTGCCCGACATCGTCAGGCAGAGACTTTTTGTATGCCGTTTGAAAGCAACCGCTTTACCGTCTTCCTCCGAAGGGGTAGCTGTTCCAGCCGCCGCTCGGGCTGTCGGAGACGGCTTGCTGGGTCTGCTCGTTGGCCAGCGCCGACTGGACTTGTTCACCTACGGTGACGGTGAGTTCCATGGTGGAACCCTGACGGTAGACGGTCATGGCCAGCGTGTCGCCGATGGCGGCTTCGCTTACCAGACTGACGAGGTCGCTGCTGCCGGTGATCTCCGTGCCGTTGACCCGGGTGATGACGTCACCCGCCTGAAGTCCGGCCTCGGCGGCGGGGGAGCCGTCGGAAACGGCCTGAACAGCCGCGCCGGCGGGGATGCCGTAGAGCTGGGTCTGCTGGTTCACGTCGGAAACGCTGACGCCCACATAGGGCTTGGAGATGTAGCCCTTTTCAATGATGCTCTTGGCGATGGAAAGAACATGGTTGATGGGGATGGCGAAGCCGATGTTGTCGATGGACGCTGTGGAGGAAGAAGAGGAGCTGGAATACTTGGCGTTGGTGATGCCGATGACCTCACCGTAGAGGTTAAACAGTGCGCCGCCGGAGTTGCCGGAGTTGATGGCGCAGTCCGTCTGAATGAGGTCCATGGTCAGGGAATTGGAGAGGGTGACCTCCCGGTCCTTGGCGCTGACAAGACCCGCGGTGAGGGAGAAGGTCAGCTCGCCCAGCGGGTTGCCGATGGCCACCACGCTGTCGCCCACGTTCAGGTTGTCGGAGTCGCCCAGAACCACCGGGGACAGCCCCTCGGCGTCCACCTTCAGGACGGCCACGTCGTTGCTTTCGTCGTAGCCGATGAGGGTCGCGTCATAGGTGTCGCCGTTGTACATGGCTACGGTGATGCTGTTGGAGTTTTCCACCACGTGATAGTTGGTCAGGATATAGCCGTCCTCCGTGAGGATGAAGCCGGAACCGGCCGCGGCGGAAGTGGTCTGGAAGCCCCAGTAGTTGGTGGTGATGGAGGTGGTGATGCCGACGGTGGAATTGACGTTGGCGGCGTAAACCTCCGCGGCGGTCATCTCCTTGCCGGTGTCCACGGTGACGGTGTTCAGGACGCTGTTTTCCCGGATGCCCTGAAGCATGGCAGTCTCATTTTTGCTTGTCGTTCCGGTCTGGCCGCGGCTGCTTTCATACCAGATGACGCCGCCTGCCCCCAGAGCGCCGCCCAGCAGGGCGAACACCAGCGCCAGCGCGCAGATGCGAAGCCCCATGCGGTTTTTCTTCTCCCGCTTCTTCGGCGTGGGAGGCGTGTAAACGGGAATTTCCTGAGAAGGGGTTTCGTAAGGGTTATTGTAATTGTTGGAATCGTAGAATTGTTCATCCATAATGGTTTGCTTCCTTTCATGTTTCATTGCCCACAGAATAGCACTTGATCCTGAATAGAATCTGAAAAAATCGGTGGGAGGTTGTAAAAGAACTGTTAACAAACAGGATTTCAGTTCCAATTCAGGATTATCTGGTATTATAATGAAAACGGAATTTATGGAGGCATGTAATATGAAAATTCTGGTAATCGAAGACGAAAAGCTGCTGGCCGATTCCATCAAGACCCTTCTGGAAGGGAAGGGCTTTGAGGTGGAGGTAGCTTACGACGGCGAGACCGGCGTGGAATATGCCGAGCTGGGAATTTACGATCTGCTGATCCTGGATGTGATGATGCCCAAAATGGACGGCTATCAGGTCGCCCGGGAGGTGCGCGCCAAGCGCTGCACCACGTCCATCCTCATGCTGACGGCAAAGTCCGCCGTGGAAGACCGGATCTACGGCCTGAATTCCGGCGCGGACTATTATCTGACCAAGCCCTTTGACACCCGGGAGCTGCTGGCCTGCATCAACGCCCTTCTGCGCCGTCAGGGCAAGCAGGTGGACGAGCTGGTGTTCGGCAATACTTCCCTTGACTTAGACACTTGTACACTGGTCTGCGGCGGGAAAAGCGTGCGGCTGTCCGCCCGGGAGTTTGACGTGATGCGGTTTCTGCTTCAGGCGCAGGATCGGATACTGTCGAAGGAAATGATCCTCGCCCGGGTGTGGGGCTACGACTCCAACGCTGTGGAAAACCACGTGGAGGTCTATGTGGGCTTTTTGAGAAAGAAGCTCAGCGCCATCAATTCCAATGTGCGCATTGAGGCCGTCCGGCGTCTGGGGTATCGTCTGGAGGTGGCGGAAGGATGATTCGCCGACTGAGAGTCAAATTCATCTGCATCAATATGGCCATCGTCACCGTTATGATGCTGGCGATTCTCGGTATGCTGCTCCACTTTACCCGGGGCGATCTGGAACAGCAGAGCATCCGGGTGATGCAGAGCGTCATGGAGGATCGCGCCTATCCCAGCCGTCCGGGGGAATTTCCCAGACAGGCGAAGCTTCCCTATTTCTATGTAAGTGTCAACACCATGGGCGAGCTGTCCGCCAGCTTTGGCGGCTACTATGACCTGACGAACACGGAGGCCATTCAGAAGATCATCACCCTCGCGCTGAATTCCGACGACCAGACCGGCATCCTGAAGGACTACAGCCTGCGCTTTCAGAAGCGCACCACGCCCTTCGGGCAGACCATCGTCTTTGTGGATATGTCCAGCGAGCTTACCACCATGCGCAGCCTGACGAACACTTGCGTGATCATCGGCGTGCTGAGCTTCGCCGTATTTCTGGGGCTGTCCTTCCTGCTGGCCAGATGGGCGGTGAAGCCGGTGGAGACGGCGTGGAACCAGCAGCGCCAGTTCGTGGCGGACGCCTCCCACGAGTTGAAAACACCCCTGACGGTGATCCTGACCAACGCGGAGCTTTTGCAGGAGCCGGAGTATGACGAACAGGCGCGCAGCCGGTTCGTGGACAGCATCATGACCATGTCCCATCAGATGCGGGGACTGGTGGAAAGTCTGCTGGAGCTGGCGCGGGTGGATAACGGCGGGCAGAACATGGTTTTTTCCCGCCTGAATTTCAGCGAGCTGGTGAGCGACGCTCTGCTGCCCTTTGAGCCGGTGTATTTTGAGAAGGGGCTGACGCTGGAAAGCAATGTGGAGGAAAACCTCTTTGTCAAGGGCAGTCAGCAGCACCTGAAACAGGTGGCGGACATTCTGCTGGACAACGCATCCAAGTACGCTTCTCCCGATTCCACGGTGCGGGTCGTTCTCCGGCGGCAGGGGAGCCACTGCCTGCTCTCCGTGGCAAGCGCCGGGGACGCCATATCCAAAGAGGACCTGAAGAATATTTTCAAGCGGTTTTACCGCATGGACAAGGCCAGAAGCATGAACCACAGCTACGGTCTGGGGCTGTCCATTGCGGACAGCATCGTTTCCAAACACGGCGGCAAGATCTGGGCGGAAAGCGCGGACGGGGTCAATACCTTCTTTGTCCAGCTGCCCACGGCATAAATATCCGGGACGGCACCGCCGTCCCGGCTTCGTTTATTCACAGACGTGTAACATTTTTTTAAGAGTCCTTTCAGCTTCCGGTACTATAATCGAAAGCGAGTATGGGTAGCGCCCAGCAAAAGAAGGAGGAACCGCGTTGATTGAAGTAAAGCATCTGACCAAGCGCTACGGCAGTCATACTGCCGTGTCCGACCTGTCCTTCACCGTGGAGAAGGGGCAGATCTACGGCTTTCTTGGGCCGAACGGCGCCGGAAAATCCACGACCATGAACATTATGACGGGCTGCCTTGCCGCTACCTCCGGCGAGGTGGTCATCGGCGGCTATGACATTTTTCAGGACGCCGCTCAGGCCAAACGGCTCATCGGGTATCTGCCCGAGCAGCCGCCGCTGTATCTGGACAGAACGCCACGGGAATATCTGCGCTTCGTGGCGCGGGCAAAGGGCATCCCAGAGAAGCGCATTCCCGGGGAGCTGAACAGGGTCATGACCGTCACCGGCACACTGGATGTTGCCGACCGGCTGATGAAGAATCTGTCCAAAGGCTACCGCCAGCGGGTGGGCATCGCGCAGGCGGTGCTGGGCGACCCGGAGGTCATCATTCTGGACGAGCCTACCGTGGGGCTTGACCCCCGGCAGATCACGGAGATACGGGAACTGATCCGCCAGCTGGGGAAGGAGCACACCGTCATTCTTTCCAGTCACATTCTGTCGGAGGTGCAGCAGGTCTGCACCACCATCCTGATCCTGTCCAAAGGCAAGCTGGTGGCCTGCGACACCCCGGAGAACCTGGAACGGCTGTTCGCGGGAAAGAGCACCGTGGAGCTGACTGTGGAGGCGGCGGAGAAAGAAATCCCCGGCATTCTCTCCGGTGTTTCCCACATTGTGAACCGGACGGCAAGACGTCGGCAGGACGGTGCCTGCGACGTGACGCTGGAGCTGGACATCCCGGCGGAAAATGAAGTTTGCCGGGAGATTTTCTTCGCATTCAGCAAGGCGGGCAAGGCCATCCTGCGCATGACCGCCGGGAAGGCAAGTCTTGAGGACATTTTCATGGAGCTGACCGATTCCGGGAAGGGGGAGGAAACCAAATGAGAGCAGTATTCCGGCACGAGCTTTCGTCCTATTTTACGGGGGTGACGGGGTACGTGTTCAGCGCGTTTCTGCTGCTGTTCACGGGCATTTACACCATGGTCTACAATTTGCAGTCCGCCTCCGTGCATTTTGAATACGTGCTTGGGAGCATGAGTTTCGTGTTCCTGATCATCGTCCCGATTCTGACCATGCGGGTGCTGGCGGAGGAGCGGCGGCAGAAGACCGACCAGCTGCTCTATTCCCTGCCCCTGACCATGACGCAGGTGGTGTTGGGCAAATTCGCTGCCATGCTGGTGGTGTTTGCCGTACCTATGGCGGTCATCTGCCTGTACCCGGTGGTGCTGTCCGCCTACGGCAATGTGTATCTGCCCGCGGCCTACGGCGCTATTGTGGGATTTTTCTTCCTTGGCATGGCGCTGCTGGCCATCGGCATGTATATTTCCTCCGTGACGGAAAGTCAGGCCGTGGCGGCGGGGCTGTGCTTCGTGGTGATGCTGGTGAACTATTTCCTGTCCGATCTGGCGGGGTTCGCGTCCTCCACGGCCTATTCCTCTCTCGCCGCGCTGGCGCTGACGGCGCTGATCGTCTGCGGCATTGTGTATCTGATGACGAAAAACGGCTTCGTGTCTCTGATTCTGGCGGCGGTGCTGGAAGCGGGACTCATCGGGGGCTATCTTTGGGATTCCAGCCGGTTCGAGGGGCTGTTCCCGCAGATCATCTCCCAGCTGAGCCTGTTTGCCCGGTTCTATACCATCGTCAACGGCGTGTTCGACGTGACCGCCATTGTGTATTACCTGTCAGTGACGGGATTTTTCCTGTTTTTGAGCGTGCAGTCTCTGGAGAAGCGGAGGTGGAGTGAATGAAAAAGCCCAATTTCAGCTGGAAGCGGGTGGCGGATTCCTTCTCCACCCGGTCGTTCCGGGCCGGCGGCTACAGCGTGGCCGCGGCGGCCATTGTGCTGGCCATCGCCGTGATGGTCAATGTGTTCGCCGCCGCCCTCCCGGCAAGTGTGACAAAATTCGACACCACGGCCAATCAGCTGTTCACCCTGTCAGAGCAGACGGAAAAGCTGGTGGGCGGCCTGACGGACGAGGTGACGGTTTACTGGATCGTCCGCAGCGGGCGGGAGGAAAGCTACCTGGAATCCCTGCTGAGCCGCTACCAGTCCCTCAGCGACAAGATCCGCGTGGTGAAGAAGGACCCGGACGTGTTTCCCACCTTCACCCGGCAGTATACCGACAGCTTCACGGAAAACAGCCTGATCGTGGAGGCCGGGGAGCGGTACCGGTACGTGGACTATAACGACATTTTCGTGATGGACTACACCAGCTATTACTACTACGGTACGGAAAACTGGAGCTTCTGCGGAGAAAGCGAGCTGACCAGCGCCATTGACTACGTGGTGAGCGAGAATCTCCCGAAGGTGTACCTGCTCACCGGCCACGGGGAGAGCAGCCTGAGCGACAGCTTTACCTCGGCCGTGAAGCAGCAGAATATTGAGACGGCAGAGCTGTCCCTGCTGACGCTGGAATCCGTCCCCGCAGACGCGGACTGCATTCTCATCAACGCCCCCCAGAGCGACATTTCCTTAGACGAGCAGAGCAAGCTGCGGGAATATCTGGGCAACGGCGGCAATCTGTTTCTCATCACCGACCCGCCGAAAAACGAAAAGCTTTTCAATCTGGAAGCACTGATGGCCGATTACGGTGTCAGCACTGTGGACGGCATCGTGGTGGAGAGCGACCAGAGCCATTATGTCTGGGGCACGCCCTATTTCCTGCTGCCGGACATTGCGTCCCACGCCATCACCACGCCCCTGACCGACGGCGGCTACCGTGTGCTGCTGCCCATTTCTCAGGGTCTGACGGTGGCGGATGACCTGCGGGACACGCTGTCCGTTACCAAACTGCTCACCACCTCCTCTTCCGCCTTCGCCAAGGCGGCGGGGTATGACCTGACCACCTACGAGAAGGAGGAGGGGGACGTGAACGGCCCATTCGCTCTGGCGGTCGCCATCAGCGATACCGTGGACGACGGCATTACCAGCGACATTGTGTGGGTATCCTCCGCGGCGTTGGTGGACGACCAGACCAACACGCAGGTCTCCGGCGGCAATCAGGATTTCTTCCTGAATGCGCTGGGATACCTGTGTCAGGCGGAGCAGAGCAGTCTGTCCATCCACGCAAAATCCCTGAGCAGTGACACGCTGACCATGGACAGCGCGGCGGTATCTGCCCTCACCGTTGCGGTGGTGGGTGTGATTCCTGCGGCAGTCATCGCGCTGGGCATTGTCATCTGGATAAGGAGGAAGCGCAGATGAAAAACGGAAAAAAGCTGCTGCTTCTGCTGCTGGTTCTGGCAGTGCTGGTGGGCGCGACCGCAATAGTGGGAACCATCAGCAAAAATGCCGCCGATCAGGAGGACGAAACGCAGACAGTGTTTTCTCTCAACCCGGAAAACGTGACGAACCTCGGCTGGGACTACAGCGAAAAGGTCTCCTTCACCGCCGGGGAAGACGGCTGGGTGTGCGATCAGGACGGGGCGTTCCCTGTGGACGAAACCTGTCTTGACAAGATGCTGGAAGTCCTCACGGATGTGGAATCCACCAAAACCATTGAAAACCCGGAGAATTTAGACCAGTACGGTCTGGAGATCCCTGTGTGCGTCATCACGGTGGAGGATGGCCAGAGCCACACCCTTTCCATTGGGCTGGAAACCGCCGTGGGCGGCCAGCGGTACTTTTCCAACGGCGATGGAAACGTCTATCTGGTGGACAAAGACATTATCGAAAATTTCCAATATGGCCTGTATGATGTCCTGAAGCACCAGACCCTGCCGGAAGTCGCCCAGCTTACCGGCATAAAAGTGGAGCTTCCGGACGGCGGTTATGAAATTACCCGTCAGGAGAACAGCGGTCTTGCCTATTCCGACGATTACGTCTGGTTCATGGACGGCAAGGCGCTGGATAACGACCTGACCCAGACGCTTCTCGATATGGTGACGAACCTGAACCTGAGCGAGTGCGTGGACTACAACGCATCCGACCTGTCCCTGTACGGTCTGGATGCCCCGGCGGTGAAGGCCACAGTCCTGGACGGCGGCAAGGCGGCTTATACGCTGGAGATCAGCGCTTCGGAGAACGGCGAGTGCTACGTGCGCCTGAGCGATTCCAAGATGATCTACCAGCGGGACGCCGCTCTCAGCGATACCCTGCGCTACACCACCTACGCCGATTTACAGCCCGGCGACGTGATTCTGATGGACTGGGATACGGTGCAGAGCGTCGCCGTCACGGTGGACGGTGAGGAATCCGTGCTGACGAGAACCACCGAAGAGAAGACGGATGATGAAGGCACCGTCACGGAGGAAACGGTCTGGAAGCTGGATGGGCAGGAAGTGAAGTTCGCTCCCGTCCTGAACAGCCTGTCGGGCATGACCTCCAGCGGCTATGCCGCCGGCATCACCCCGGAGGGAGAGCCGGAGATCACCTTCCGTATCCTGAGAGACCGGGAGAATTTCTCCGAGGTGACCCTGTGCTTCTACACCTACAATTCCACCTCCTGTCTGGTGACACTGGACGGCGTGTCCACCGTCACCGTCAAGCGGGAGACCGCAGCGGAACTGGTTTCGTCGGTTGAGAAATTGCTGAAATAAAAGTGGCCGGGAACAGGGCAAAACCCTGTTCCCGGCTTCTTGTGTACATGATTGGATGGAAAATCTTTTTACGTCTCCCCAGTGCTAGGCCGGAAGCTTCCGGTAGCAGCGGAAGAAGTACCAGTTTTCAAAGGCAGCGGTGATCGACCAGGAGAAAATGTAAACGAGGTACAGCGACGGAATGGTCTTGAACCATGCGAACACGGTCAGAACCCAGATGATCCGGAAAATGCAGGAGCCGGAAATGACGATGATCATGGGCACAAGGCTCTTTCCCAGCCCCCGGCAGGCGGCGATGGCGTTGTCCATGAAGGCGGAGACGCAGTAGGAGAAGCCCATGATGGTCAGCCGCTTCATGCCCGCCTCAATGACGGCGGCGTCGGTGGTGAACAGCGTCAGAAACGTCGGGCCGAAGGCCACCAGAGAGAAGCCCAGAATGGCGCCCACGCCGAAGGAATACCCCAGGCAGATCAGGTAGCTGCGCCGAATCTCCCTGCGCCGTCCGGCGCCGTAGTTCAGGCCGATGAAGCTGCTGCACGCGGTGTAGAAGGCTGCCATGACGTCGTAAACCAGGCCGTCGGCATTGGCGGCGGCGGAATTGCCTGCCACCATAACGGTGTCAAAGCTGTTGACGCCCGCCTGAATGAACATATTGGCAATGTAGAAAATGGCGTTTTGCAGACCGGAGGGAATGCCCAGCGTCAGAATCTCCCGGCAATTTTTCCGGTGCAGGCGTAATAGCTTTGGGGAAAGACCGTAGGCTTCCCGGCTCCGGAACAGCGCGGCCGTGAGAAAAATGGCGGAGAGGTACTGGGAAATAATGCTGGCGAGGGCCACGCCGGCCACGTCCAGATCGCACACAATGACAAACACCAGATTCAGCACCACATTGACGATGCCGGAAAACAGAAGGTAGTACAGCGGCTTTTTGGTGTTGCCAATGGCGCTGTACACGGCGTTTCCGAAGTTGTACAGGGCGAGGGCGGGCATACCGCAGAAGTAGATCTGCATGTAAAGCGTGGCCTTGTCCAGCAGCTCCGGCTTGGTGTTCAGCAGCCGCAGCAGCGGCAAAAGTCTGCCGTCCGAAACGGTGAACTCGCCGTCCAAGGTTTTGTGCATCGCTTCGAAAACAAGCTTTGAGGCGCAGCCCACGGCAAGCCCGTCCGCCTGAGTTTTGCCGCTCAGCCCAAACTCCGCAACCGGAACGCATTCGCCCTTTGCAAATGCCGCAAGCATGCATGGTGCGTTCACGGGTTCGACAAAGAAGCAATGCACGGCATCACCGAACAGTTTTTTAAGTCCGAACGTGATCCCGCCGGGCGCGCCGCCGACTCCGCAGGGCAAATACACAAACAGCGGGTGTTCGGCATCAACGCTCACTCCGTGCGCCGAAAGCTGAGTTCGCAGCCGCAATGCGGCAACTGCATAGCCCATGAAAAGATCGACCGAATTCTCGTCATCAATAAAGTAGCTCGTTGGGTCCGCATCGGAAAGTTTCCTGCCCTGCCGCACAGCCTCGGAATAGTCCGTTTGATATTCAATAACGTCAACACCCTTTTCGCGCAGCAGATCCTTTTTCCACTGTTTTGCATCCGCGCTCATATGAACGGTAACATCATAGCCGAGTGCAGCGCTTGCAATGCCTATGCTCAGCCCGAGGTTCCCCGTTGAGCCGACCTGAATTTTGTATTTCGAAAAGAAATCACGCTTTTCAAGCAGTGTCGAATAGTCAGAGTCGGTTGTTATAAGTCCGTGCTCAAGCGCAAGCTTTTCGGTATGCTTCAGCACTTCGTAAATACCGCCGCGCGCTTTCACCGAACCCGCGACCGGCAGTTCCGAATCCGCTTTTATAAACAGGCTGCCAGCCGGAACGGTTTCCGAACAGCCGCCGCGCTTCAAAAGCTGCTTTTGATAATTCGGAACCGCTTTAAGTTCGGATTCGATTATACCGTGCCGCGGCGCCGTTTCGGGGAATGCTTTCTCAATGAGCGGCGCAAAACGCACAAGCCGCGCTTCCGCATCCTTAATCTGTTCAATGCCGAAAGGATAATCCGGCGCATTAACGGCATTCGGGTCCATGTCCGTGTTTTCAAAGAACACTTCCTCACACTTTGAAAATGCGGAAAGCTCCCTCTGCGGAACATAACGGAATTTTGCGGACTGCATACCGCGTTCCGCCTTTTGTTTTTTGGGCGGCTTATAGTTGAATCTTGTTTGCGCTTCTTCGGGCTTTCCGGCAATGATAAGCTCTGCCGCCTCC
>ERZ779876.2950-NODE-2950-length-11238-cov-2.339891_pt1 | contig 11238 bp, 7 predicted proteins | sample MGYA00511068_ERZ779876 | MGnify/ENA primary metagenome ERZ779876 (study PRJEB29588, sample SAMEA1970858) | human gut metagenome | biome: human gut; feature: human-associated habitat; material: faeces | place: Denmark | collected 2008/2010 ... | reverse complement strand
GTTATTTTCATGAAATTTCCTTGTCCGTCGTTTATTTCCGTCACATTTCCATTTCCGTCGAATTTGTAGGTATATTGTGTTTCCCCGTCAGTGACGGTGGCAGGAACCGTTCCGTTGTATGTGAATTCAAGGGTTCTGCCGTTGCTTTTGACGGATTGCAACAGATTACCGGAATAGGTGAAGGAATAACGGTCCTGTTCAATCCAGTTCTCTCCGGCAGGGGCTGTCATATAAAGGATGGAAGTGATTCTGTCGCCTTCATACAATGTTTCGTATTTATGCAAGGTGCGTTCGTAAGTTTCCTGATGGATGTCTTCCGGGTCGTAAACATCATGATAAATCCGGTTGATGCAGATATTGCTGTTTTCATTGTATTCATAAATATTGATTGTCCTGTAAGTTTTCAGATAGGAGTTGTCAAAGTCCTCGCCTGTACCCACATCTTCCCTCGGGGTGTAATGCACGACGCTTTGCCGTTTGATCCGTCCGTCCTCATACAGATCGACCTTCTGGCTATACAAAACCCTCCCAACGAGCGGGATGCTGTCTTTCAGACTGTAATTCCCTGCCCCGTACTTATTTTTCAGAAATTGGTCCAAACGACTGATGGAATCGCTGTCAATCTTGGGAATCCAATCATTGACTTCGATTTCATAATTGATATCCGAGTTGTTGGATATCCCGAAGTTGCCAATGGTGTCCCCCTCTGTATCAATGTGGAAAGCACTCTCTATCTGCTCCTTGTTGTAATTTATAATCCAAATGTAATCACCCCAATGGTCATTGTGTCCTTCTATCCTGGTTACCCGGAACAGATTCTTCTTGACAGTATGTTCCGACTCTTTTGCTATGTTCATATCGGCTTCTTTAGTACATGCCGTCACTAACGACAATACGAGAATTGATAAATATAGTGTATGTCTCATGATTCTGTGTTTTTAGAACGCTTTCTGTATATTGGTGGCTGTAATGCGGCCGAATCCTCCGAACTCGCCGTGCAGTTCCCGGTTCTTCTCCAAAGTGCCCGTACCCAGGGTGGCGATGGCGACAGTCCTGACGAACCCTTCCCGGCTTGAGGGATTGTAGGTCGACAATACAATCATACGGTTGTTGTTGCTTACCTCTATCACCTTATCGTCGGCATCCGCGTTCGGATTGGGATTGGTGTAGTCCACTTTTCCCTGATATTCTTTCCATGCCATCATGGAAGTGATTTCCTCTCCTTCGGGCGCCGTATATTCAAGGGTCACAAGAGGATTGGCGATAGCCAGGTTGATGGAATAGATTTTGGTGGAAGTGGCATAATAAATGACATTCTGGGTTTCCGTCCCCTCAAAAAAGCGTGCGTCCTGAATCTCGGGAAAACTGTTCAGGTCGATAATTTTCAATGGTTTCCCATTATCAGTCTCAGGGTCATAAGTCCGTAAAGTTATATACGAATAGATTTTCCCGTTGGTCTTGGCCTTCCCTGTTTTCGGGTCTTTTTCTTTCAGGATGATGTGCATCTGGCTGTCGTCACCGGAAAACATGGCCAGGCAGGTAAAGCCCTGCAGTTTGTTTTGATCGAAAGGGGCGTCGGCGGGAAGCTTGGCACTGTTGAACACTTTCAACTGGTCGTCGCTGTCAAATTCCAACAAGCGTCCGTTTTTCTCGTCAAACCCGATTCCATTTTCCCAGGCCGGACGGTAGAAAATGCCCATGTAATAGTCGGACATATCGCTGGTCTGAAGATAATAGGAATACACCTTGTTGTCTTGTTGCATGCTCCTCGGATAGATTTTGCCGGTAATGGCAAGAAGTTCTGCCCCTATTTGCGGATCATAGCCAATGGTAGTCACATTGTACTGGCCGGGATCGATGACAAACATGTCGCCGTTGCCGTCGATATAGGAATAATTGAAAGGGTCCACCCGGTCCAAAGTGTGGTCGGTCCCGATGGTCAGCGAACGGTTGACCTGATAAGTGGTAGAACGGACGGCTGTCGCAACTCCATTGATTTTCCGACCATTGACACTCGAAAACAGATTCCGCATCACCGTATCCTGTTCTTTGTGATAGCTATCGGTGAAATTGTATGCCATGATCAGCGACACATCGGAAGTCATCTCGTCTTTTGTGTCACACACGATCAGACCGCTCCCGAACGGACTCATCACCGTCACATCGAACACTTGTTCCTGGATGATGTCCGTGGTATTGTCCCTCACTTCATACACCAGTTTGTAGGCATTGTTTTGCGCACTGACATCGACCATGTATTTCAGGGTCATGGTGGAATCGATGACTTTAGGAATAATGGTATTGCCTTCCAGGGTCCATTTGAATGAGAGATCTGCGTCCGGCACGCCTTCTTTGTAAGTAATCGGCTTTATCTCCAAGGTGTCGAATGCGAAAACTTTATAGGTGGTCGGTTCATCACCCAGATCGATGACAATCGGGTTCATCAGTTTATAGTTCAAGGAAGAGTCGTCCTCGAAACAGGAAGCCAGAAACAGGCTTCCCAATAGGGCTACAAGTAATGTTTTTATCTTCATGACTTTGAGTTTTTAGGTGATGATTTAAGGCATGGTGACCGGCTGTCCCTTATATTCTCCGTCTTCATGCTTCAACGGGTTGCCGGGATGCTCATTGTTGTATTCGGTCAGTTTTTCTTTCACCAAAGCGGCGTAGGCTTTTACCTCTGTACCGGTCATGGTCCAGCGTTCCGGATCGGGATTGTTCGGATCCGCACTGCCTCTGGGAGACCAATAGGGGAGGGAGGGAAGCCCGGTTGCATCTAAAATGAAACGGTACCATGAGTCGGAATACTCCCCAAAATAGTTATTTAATTGACTCCAATTGGCCGGTCGTCCGATTTTATTGGTGATATACAGGCTGAAAACCCTCCCGTTCAAATCCGTGACAGGAAAATCTTCCGTGGCCACCACCCGCAGTCTGGTCACATAGACGGAATCGTCCAGCAACGGACTGTAGTTTATTTTCACCTGCAACTGCCCCTGATAACTTCCTGCGGGGACACTCCCCGACAGGAGTTCATACATACTCTCCTCGGCTGTAATCGTATCCTCCGGTGACAGCCTCACCTTAATCACACGCTCTTTATCCATCGCACTCCCGGTAATGAGGAAAGGGATATTGACAGTGTCACATCCGATTTCCACATTTTCAGGATGTTCCGTAAAATTATAAGTGGTGGAGAATCCGTTGAAGTAGATTCCCGGAGCTTCCGTATACAGCGTCACCTTCTCCTTGGAGCAGGAGACCCCTGCAAACAGGGCGGAAGCTATGATGATTAACTGAAAAATAAAGTTTCTCATAACCGTTCTTGTGTTATTTATTGATACTATTACCATAATCTTCACGTCCTCCTATTTCAACCTCCGTTTCGGGCAGGGGTAGAACAAACAAGGCATCGCCGGCACCTAAGGAGGCATTGGGAATGTTCAGCCCCAATCGTTTGTAATAGAAGAACAATTGCCCTTCTCCTGCAAACTCCTTTTGCCATTCTTTCTGTATTTCCCGGCTGATTTCCTCTTTGCTCAAGGAGGCGGGCAGGTTTTTCTCATATAGGATGCCTCTGGCCACCCGCACGGCGTTCAGTGCGTCGACTGCCTTTTGGGGATTGTTCAGGTTGTTATAGCACTCCGCCGCATAATAGTACATCTCCGGTTTGCGCATCAAGGGCATCTTGTTTTTTGCCCTGGATTCTGAATCTGCCGGTTCGTAGAATTTCAGAAAAGTCCAGGCTTTTGCTTCCGTCTTGTTAAACCACCGCATATACCGGATATCCGACACGCCTGTCCCATCGGCGATTTCATAAAGGCTTTCCCCCTTGGTCTTGGTAGTATAGAACACCTTTTCATTGTCAGTGCTGGAAAAGTCCGCGTTTATCTTGTACTGCTCTACATAAGGACGGAGTGTCTTATATAACTGGTTCACTTCCAGATTAAAGATGTGCTCGGCGGTAAACGACAAATCCCTCATTTTTTCTTCCACATGCACACTTGATTCAGGATCCACCCAAGGGATAACCTGCTTCTTCATGAACAGTTCCTCAATGGCCTCCAGAGCCTCCTTGTATTTCCCCTCCCACATACACACACGCGCTTCCGTTGCTTTGACCGCATAGTAATTGAAACGGCTCTTCCGTTCCTTGAAAAAGAGATCGTTCTCATCCATCTCATAGTCATCTCCTTTGATTGCAGTTCCGTAAGAATCCCAGTAGTTCAGCAGTGAATCCGCTTCCGCAAGATCCCGGTGAATGTATCCCAGTACTTCTTTTACGGTAGATTGTTTGGTGAGCACCTTGCTATACTCCGTCACGTAAGGGATGGAAAGCTTGTCCAGGTTGGAAGGCTGGTTCTCCAGATTTCCCCAGCCGAATATGCGCAGCAGTTCAAAGTGCAGGAAAGCCCGCAGACCGATGGCTTCTCCTTTGATGATGCCGTAAGTGGTGGGATGCAGGATGGCCTTTTTTTCGTCGCTCACTTCGAGCAGCGCGTTCAGGTTGGCGATGATGCGGTAGGTTTTTTGCCAGATACCGTCGATGGTCCCGGTATAGCTTTCATAACGGTACTGCTTGAGATTGTTGTAAGGATTGTTCGTGGCCATGTCATACTGCTGTGCCAGCACATCAAAAAAGCAGACAGTGGATTCCCGCCCGTAAAGGGTGGAATCCGCCATCATCATGTAGCATCCGATCAGGGCATCTCTGAAGCCGGTTTCATTCTCAAACATCTTGTCACTCTTGATTTCCGTTTTAGGCTCCACTTCCAGCCATTGGTTGCAGGCCGACAGGGAAAGGAGCAGGAACAATGACAAACTATATATGATATTCTTTTTCATGGTTCTCGGTGTTATAAGGTCACATTTAAGGAGAAATTGAACGTTCTGGCGAAAGGATAGGAGGTTCCCCGCTCAATGTCGATGCTTGAAAAGGTGAAAAGGTCGTTTGCATTGAACCGCAGCAGAATCCTTTCAAGACCGATTTTCTTCACAAAGTCATGACGGAAGAAGTCGTATGACAGTTGCAGGGAGGATATCTTCAATTCGTTCCGTTTCTGCACAAAACGGGAGGTAGGATATGTCTTCTCTGAAGCGAACTGCTGCTTTTCGGACACATACACTTCTTCGCTGATTGCTTTGTACAAGGCGATATCTCCCGGTTTGCGCCAACGGTCGGTATAGATGCGTCGGTCCACGTTATATTTCATGTCGGCGTTTTCCACTTTGTCAACCAATGTCTGGTTATACATTTTGGCCCCGTACTGATAAGTCAGTACAGCATTGATGCCGAATCCTTTGTACTCGAAATTGACACCGGCATTCCCCTGGAATTTGGGTAGTTCATCACCGCAGATGACCTGCTGGGCCGCATCGTAAGTATAGGTCCGGTAAGGATTGCCGTTCTCGTCTTTCGCGATATAGATTTCGCGGCCATTGGCCGGGTCTATCCCTAAGGAAGGCATCGCCCAGATGGCATCCATGGAAACACCGTCGTAATATTTCTGGACAGGTACATTACCTTCAGTAGCCAGTTTCTCCTGCTGTTCGTTATAGGAACGCATGGCTTCGGATATTTCCTTCAGGATGTTTTTGTTGCGCGATATCATAAGGGAGAACGACAGATAGGAACGGTCTGCCGGCTGTTGCCATACGGTCGCTCCGGCACGTAGGTCGAACCCCCGGTTCAATACTTTTCCGACGTTTTCCTGAACGGTGGTGAAACCGGTAGACGGAGCCAGGCTTAGAGGGTTCACCGCATTGTTTGTAATGGAATGGTAGTATTCGAAAGTAAACGAATAACGGTTTTTATAATTGAAGTCAAAACCATAGTTCTGCTCCACTTTCTCCTGCCACTTCAAATCCTCGTTGCGCATGTTCAGCAATTGCGCGCCCACCTGGCCTCCGTATGTCTTGTCAAGGAAATATTCGTATGAGGCCAATGCGTTATAAGCTGCCGAGCTTTGGGAACCGGTCGAGCCTGTCGTCGCCCTCAGACGCAGTTGGGTGATGTTGGAACCTTCCATCCAGCTCTCGTTGTGTATGTTCCAGCTTCCTCCCACACTCCAGAATTTCCCCCAACGACTGTTGGCTCCGTACATGCTGGATGCGCTCTGACGGAAAGTGGCGTCGAAGTTCAGACGATTGTCATAGGAATAGTTTGCCGACAGATAATAACCGAAATCCTTTACAGTCTCCTCCGTCCCTTTGGGCTTGGCATCTTTCAGATATTGCCGGGCAAAGATAATGTCGGTCATCTTGTCGCTCGGAAAGCCTTCTGCCTGTTGCAGATTGGTGGAAGACTGTTTGCGCGACAGATCAAAACCTGCATTGACAAAAATGTCATGCACACTCAGGAAATTCTTGTTATATTGTACGTCGAACTTACCGCTCAAGGAATGTTGTTCGCCGTTTTCCAGGTCGTAGCTCCCCTTTTCCGTCAGACGGTCGGTACTGTAGGAGGCGAATTTCAGATGATCCGACGGATAAAACTCGTCGCTCCTGCTGCGTTGTTCTGTAAGTCCGAAACGGGCTGTAGCCTTCAGGCCGGTCATGACAAACCATTGTAGTTCGAAATTATTGGTGATGTCGACGTATTTGTCCTGTAAGAGTGTGTTCAACTGTGCATTGTACAGGGGATTCGCCTCAAATTCAATATCCTCATACCATGCATTCACCGTGACACTGTTTCCCGGATCCAAAGAAGGGACGATGTTGTCGGTCAAATGACCGTATTGATCGTAGGGTGTGTAATAAGGGTTGAGTTTGGTGTATTCATCGAAAGTCCCGTACTTGGAGTCGTGCGCTTCGTTGGAAGTGATAGTCAACTGGTTTCTGAACAGAAAATTCTGATGCCTGTACAACAGGGAGATTGCTCCGGAGATGTTTGTACGATCCGAACCTTTCATAACCCCCTTGATGTTCTGGTAAGACAAATCGACGATGGCCTGTAATGCCTTGTCGCCCAATTCCACAGAAAGGCTATGCTTGTTGCCCACACCCAACCGCAACGGCTTGGATATCCAATCCGTGTTGATTCCCGATTTGACGGCCGACTGGCGTTGGTTATACATTTTAATCATCATGCGCTGTGATTCGAAATCGGCTCCCGGATCGTTGAACATCCCGAAAGCCTGTTCCACCTCCAGTTTTTCCGCAGCATTGCACAAATCGTACGAACTGAGGTCCGGAGCCTCGATTTCCATGCTTCCATTGTAAGTGACGCGCAAGTCTCCGGACGGATTCTTCTTCAATTCAATGACAATCACACCATTGGCTGCTTTCGAACCATAAATGGCTGTAGCTGCAGCATCTTTCAATACGGTGATACTTTGTACCCGGTCCATACTCAAATCGTTGATAGTCTCCAAATCGGATTCGAATCCATCCAGAATAAACAAAGGCTGATTCGGATCGGTTTCATATTCATCGGTTAAGCCTACGATACTACTTTTACCCCGAATCTCGATATTGGGCAAATGGTTGGGGTCGGAACCGAACTCATTGTTTTCGATAATGGCAAATGAAGGATCGAGGGTCTTTAAACTCTGTAATACACTCTGATTCCCGACCATTTTGAGTTCTTTCGAAGTAAAAGTAGTCGTCGATCCGGTAAAACTCTCCTTTTTACGGGTAAAAATACCGTTCACCACCACCTCTTCCATTTCGGCAATATCGTCTTCCAGGACTATATGCAAATTTTCCTGTCCGGTATACTTCACTTCCTGTTTTTTCATACCGACGAACGAAAATACCAGGATCATATCTTTCTGATCGGGAATTTCGAATTTAAAGTTTCCTTCGGCATCCGTCACACCTCCCAGCGTAGTTCCTTTCAATATCACCGTAACCCCGGGTAGTTTTCCCCCTTTGGTATCCGACACAACTCCCTGTACCGTTCTCACCTTTTGGGGAACTGCAGGTGCCGCCGTCTTCGGTGCCGTCTTAATCAGAATTACATCATCGTCCAAACGCCAGGTCAAATGAGTACCGTCGAGCAATTGTCTCATCACTTCCTCGACTCCTGCATCCTGTACCTTCAGGTCTCTTTTCCCACATTTCCTGAGTTCATCCACCCGGTACAAAAACTGGTAATCCGAAACTTTTCGCAGTTCTTTGATAATTTCCAGTATCGACCGTTGCTCTAAATTGAGCGTCACCTTAACTTTTTGAGAAAAGCCGTTAGCACTGACTGTAAATGTTGTCAGTAAAACCAAGTAAATCCCAAGTCGCATAATCTTTAGGAATTTTAACACATACTCTCCGGGACGAAGAGCATACATTCGATTTTTTTTCATAGATTTGTATATATTTAATTAATAATGTGGACGAAAGTTCACAGGGAACGGAAGGAGGTAGGATGCCTTCCGTTCTTTATTTCGTCCCTATCACAACACAATTCTCTTTTATAGAGATTTTTATACCGGACACTTCCTCGAGCATCCGGATAATTTTGTCAAAATCATCATATTTTTTCAAATCACCACTGAAGGTATATTGTTTTACTTCTTCATTGGTATAAAACACAGACATTTCATACCAACGCTGCAATTGTTTCATAATTTGCTCCAACGACTGTTCTTCGAATATAAACTTCCCGTCTTTCCAAGCCAGATACATACCGACATCTACTTTTTGTACCCGAAGCGACCGATCGCCTTTACAAAACAGAGCTTGTTCTTCCGGTTTCAGCCGTACAGAACCTTTCTCATCTCCCACTTCGACACTCCCTTCCGCCAACGTTGTCGTAACCTGCTCATCGTTTTCGTAAGAAGCCACATTAAATTTCGTTCCCAATACTTTCACGTCTATACCGGCGGAAGTGGTTACCACAAAAGGGATTTGTGCATTCTTCGCCACTTCGAAATAAGCTTCTCCTTTCAGAAATACCCGGCGTTTCTCAGCGGTAAAATTGACCGGATAACGCAACTCGGTTTCCGAATTCAACCACACCCGGCTCCCATCGGCCAGCTGAATCTGAAATTCTCCGCCTTTAGGGATAATCAGGGTATTGAATACTTCTTCCTTTTCCAGACTATCCGATTGCTGATAAGTAATGCCCTGCTCATCGAGCCGGACCTGTTGCAAATCAGCTTCCCGGCCCCAACCCACCGAATCGTTCAACAACATGGTTCTGCCATCGGCCAATACCAACAAAGGACTTCCCTGAGCCAAACTAATCGTCTGAGTAGTCCTTTCACTCGTTTTACGAGTCTCATCCAACTGCCACTTCAACACTCCCGCAGCTCCCAATAATAACACGATCAAAGCCGCATAACGATACCAGTATCTAAAAACAGGATGAATAGTCCGGTTTCGTTTACTGAATTTTTTCCATTGCCGACCGATTTCTTCTTCCGGATAAGGCTCCAGAATATCGCCTGAGCGGAATTCTTGCAAAAGCTCCTGATATTCCTGTTCATTGCCGGCCGATTCTTTCCTCCAGGCCTCCAGTTTCGCCCGGCGGTCCTCATCGATAATTCCGGCAAATTCCTCGGCTATCCATTGAGAAACCAGTAAACGATGTTGTAAATCATCCATAAATTTTCACTTTTACACCGACGCCTTTTTTGACATCATTTATATAAAAGACGACATTTCTTCTTAAACGGGTGAATGAGGATAGAAAATTTATTAAAAATTAAAGTTATAAACTTTCCGGCCGGAACCATTAACTTTTGTTAATTCCTAAGCAATTAATATTTTATTGCTACTTCCATTAATACTCAGCTCCTCATTTTTGTTTCGGATCGATCGGTGTGTGGTTAAGCAGAATAATCACGTAAGATAACAAATAATAAAAGCAGATATTCCTTCGAAAGAACCTGCCGCAATACGGCATAAGCATTCTTTTTCAATGTTTTGACGGTATTCACGGAGATACCTAGTTTTTCTCCTACTTCGGCATTGCTGAGCCCTTCCATACTCAGCATAATAATCTGCTTACTCTGAGCAGGCAGCTTGTCGATCGCCGTATGCAGGATACGGAAAGTCTCTTGCCGGGTAACTTCTTTTAGGAATACAGGATCGTCCGCTTCTTCTCCATGCATGTACTCAGACAGATAATTAGCTTCGGCTTTCTTATGTTTGATAAAATCTAAACAAAGATTCCGGGCTGCAATATACAGAAAAGCCTTGGCATTCCCTAAAGAGTCGAATTCATTCCATTTTTCATACACTTTTACAAATACCTCCTGCGCAATATCGGCCACTTCCTCCTCTTCCGTATATCGTTTAATAAAGTGACATACCGGAATAAAAAAACGTTCGAAAAATTCCTTAAATTCTTTACTTTCCCTTTTCTGCATATTCCTCCCAAGCTCTTTCCAGCAAAAATACAATTTTTTTATGGACAGAGCAATACAATAACCGATCAGGCAGAGAATAATCGTTAACGATGATATTGTCCCTTATCTTTCACTAAAATAACCTTCAGTTCCGGATCGTCCAGCATTTTATGCCCCTTAGGGGTAAGCAGCAATTGCCATTGGGTTGTCCGATGTTTCCAGGTCAACAAATCGATAGATCGGTTCAAATTTTCCTTGATGGTCGAATACCACCAACCCGGAAAGGATAAAGCATGGACTATTTTATGGTCCACCGCTTTCCTTAATTTATCCATGTAAGAATCGATTTCTTCGGATTCCAACCGAGACGGATTTTCCCAACCGATATACAAAGAAGTATAATATCCTTCCTCTGTAAATCGCTGCAAAGCTTGCCAATTACGACTTTCAATGATCAACCTTTCTTTGTCGATGTCATACCGGGAAGTCAGATCAGCCAAATGAGTTAACATAGCCGAAACATTTTGTAGATCGAGATTTTTAATATCCAACCACAATTTACCTCCATTTTGCTGAATATAGCCAAAATAAGGTTCTATAGACAGGTTAAAACTAGTATCTATATCATGTGTCACATCGAATACCGAATCCTGCCGAAAGACGATATCTACTTCAAAGTTACTATACCTTTCACTGTGTTCATATAATTTTTCCATCGAATTGCAACGATGCAACCAAATTTTATCCGGATGCTCCTCAACCTCGTCGATGGCTACGATACACCAAAAAAATAGTCCAATGACACAGGCAACTCCTATAAATCGAATAATACGCACAATTTTTTCTTTTCACTCGGATAAAAGTAAAAAAGACCTGACAAAACCACAAAAATATTCGACAAAACCGGAATTTATTTCGATTAAATAACGAATTTTATCCATCTTTTAAG
>ERZ779876.2945-NODE-2945-length-11255-cov-6.714196_pt1 | contig 11255 bp, 8 predicted proteins | sample MGYA00511068_ERZ779876 | MGnify/ENA primary metagenome ERZ779876 (study PRJEB29588, sample SAMEA1970858) | human gut metagenome | biome: human gut; feature: human-associated habitat; material: faeces | place: Denmark | collected 2008/2010 ... | reverse complement strand
CTGATTTTATAGCAAGAGCTGTTAAGCATTGGACAGTAGAATTTAATATATTAGTATTTTCATCAGTACACTTAAGAAAACTAAATGGAAATAGACGTCCTACTCTAGATGACTTAAAGGATTCAAACGTATTAGTTTATGAAGCGTCTGTAATATGGTTATTATTCAATGACGTATCTAAGAATAAACAAGGTGCTAAGTTATTCTATAGAGAAGAAGGAGTAGATGATAAACTACCTGTAATAGAGTTTGACTGGGCAAAGAATAAAAAGTCTAGTTTTAAAGGTAGAACATTTGCATACTTTGCTCCACAGATGTCAAGAGCAACAGAATGTGGTATAGATGCTAGTAGAAGATTTAATGCATTATTATATGAAGCTTAGGAAATTTCCTAGGCTTTTTTTGTTGTTTAAATTTTATTATCCTAGTAATATATATTCTGAGGTGATATTAATGTCTAGATACATGCGTCTTAGAGATTATATCTTATATACTTCTACTGTAAATACAATAGTCCAATCAGTATTTATACATGATAAGGATAACGCAGATATTGTACTTGAAGATGGAAGTTCTTTAAAAGATATACTCGGAACAATATTAAAGCCGTCAAATACGGATTTAACAGCTATTGTTAATCAAGCTGTAGTTAACCAAGCTATAGCAATATAAAAAAAATAAAAAAGGGAGATGTTTTATATGACTACATTTACTAAAATCACTTATGTACCAAATAAGACTAAAATAACTGCTGATAACTTAAATGCAATACAAGATGAGTTAATCAGATTAGGTTCATCTACTGGTGAAGGTGGAATAGCTGGACCTGCTGGACCTGCTGGGCCAACTGGACCTATAGGGCCACAAGGACCTGCTGGTGCTAAAGGTGAACAAGGACCAGTTGGACCAAAAGGAGACCAAGGTATACAAGGTCTTCAAGGGCCTCAAGGTGTTCCTGGTGAAAAAGGTGAACGTGGAGAAGCTGGACCACAAGGACCTCAAGGTTTACAAGGACTTCAAGGTATACAAGGACCTGTTGGACCTATAGGACCTCAAGGACCTAAAGGTGATGCAGGAGCTCCATTTGCTATTAAGAAAACATATGTGTCTATAGAAGCAATGAATGCTGATTATTCTAATGAAGAAATAAAAGAAGGCGAATTTGTAATTATAAACACAGGAAATGTATCAGATGAAGATAACGGTAAGTTATTTATAAAAGGTACAACTAAATTTGATTTCTTAGTAGACTTATCTGGAATACAAGGTATACAAGGACCTAAAGGAGACACTGGTCTTCAAGGTGAGCGTGGTGAGCAAGGACCTGCTGGTCAAAACGGTGCTCCAGGACTTCAAGGACCTATAGGACCAGCTGGGCCTCAAGGTGAAAGAGGTTTAACTGGTGAACAGGGTATACCTGGGCCTAAAGGAGAAACAGGAGCTCCAGGACCACAAGGTATACAAGGACAAAAAGGTGAAGCTTTTAGATACGAAGACTTTACTGAAGAACAATTAGAAGCACTTAAAGGACCACAAGGACCTGCTGGTGCTATTGGACCACAAGGGCCTAAAGGTGATGCATTCACTTATAATGATTTCACACAAGACCAACTTAATGCATTAAAAGGACCTAAGGGTGATAAAGGAGAACAAGGGGATGTAGGACCAGCAGGACCTGCTGGTATACAAGGGCCACAAGGTGTTCCTGGTGAGAAAGGTGAAACTGGATTACAAGGACCTGCTGGACCAACTGGACCTGCTGGAGAGCAAGGACCAATAGGACCACAAGGGCTTCAAGGTGAAAAAGGTTTAACTGGTGCTACTGGACAAAAAGGTGCAGATGGTAGAGATATAGAATTACAAAAATCATCTACACATATCCAATGGAAGTATACTACAGAAGCTTCAAGTGCTTGGAAAGATTTAGTAGCTTTAGCTGATATAACTGGACCAGCTGGTTCTGGTGGAATAGATGGAGTTATACCAGTAGCTGATAAACACATTAGAAGATATCAATTACCTGGATTAGGTAAAGATGGATGGGTAGTTGCAGACGGTGATGGTGTAGACGCTACTAAGTCTGGAACATTAATAACTGTAACTTGTCCAGAAGATGTTCAAATATTTGCTCTTCAAGTTAGATACTCTGGTTCTGAAATAAGTTCAGGAGGTAAATGTCAAATAAAACATGGTATGGGTAAATCTTATGATGACTTTGTTTTACCACATGTACAAGTTTTAAATGATGTAGCTGGTAATAGAGCATTAAAAACTACAGTTGGAGCTAACTTCAATGTAACACATGACCAAATAGAAATAACAGGTATGTCTACTAATCAAAATGCTTGGGTTAATTTAAGACTTATATAATTAATAGCTATTAAAGGAGTTGATAACATGAACTATTTCAATGGTAGATTTGACGTTGAAGATGGTGGATATCATGATGAAACTCATTATAGAATAGTTGGTGGATTTGTAGATAATTCAGGAACATATTTTGCAACTGATGCAAAAGTAGGAGATATCATCTATTTAGATGGTTCTCCTATAGGAGTTCCTTTATTAAGATACAAAATAGCTGAAGTAAACTATGATGAAACTAATGGTTCTACTTTAAGTGTTTTAGCAACATGGGATATGGTAGAGGGAATAGAACCTCAAGAGCCATTTGGCGGTATGGAAGGAATAATAGGAGCATTACATTCTAATGGAATAACTGCTAATATAACACCTCAATCATACAATAGTGCAAATGAGCTATTAATAGCAAATGCTAATTCATATCAATCTATGTTATTAGGACTTAATTCTGGTAATGGTGGAGATGGTTCTTCTCCTGACTTAACAGAAGTAAATAAAAAGATAAAAGCACTTGAAGATAAGATAGAGACTGTTCAATTAGAATGGGAAGATTTAGTTAAGCTTTCTTTTGAATAAGTTAATTTTTTATTTAAGTGTGTTTTGACTAATGATGACAGTAATATAAAGGCAGAGGAGATGAGGAGTGTTCATCTCTTCGTCTTCTCTAAATAAAAATAGAGGAGGACACCTAAATGTCAAATATAAGAAAAGCGAAGTATAGAGTTAAAAACGCTGAAGGCGAATATGAAGTAGTATACTTAGAAACATCTGCTGACCAAGTAGAATGTGATGAGCAAAGACAATTCGTTACTGAAGCTGAAAAAACTCAATTCAACGAAAACACAGTTTATACAAATGACATGCCTACTGTAAATGCAATAGGTGGTATAGCAGCTGGTTCTACTTTTGCTAACATGCCTGTTAAAGAAGTATTAAATAAGTTATTATATCCATATGTTGCTCCAACTGTTTCTGCATCATCTAACCCAAACGGTGGAACATTTGAAAAAGGTAACAACCAAAAAGTTACTAATATAACTGCTAATGTTACTAAAAAATCTGAGAAAATAACAAAAGTTGAATTCTTAGATGGTTCTAATGTTTTAGAAGCTAAAGAAGGTGTTGAAGTACAAAATGGTGGAACATTAACTATAACTACTGATTTAACTGTTAATAGCAACAAAAACTTCTCTGTTAAAGTTACTGATGCTGCTAACAAGTCTTACACAGTTAATACTGGATGGTTTAACTTCGTTTACCCTTACTACATGGGTGTTTGTGCTGAAGGTGCAAGCATAGATGAAGCTCTTGTAAAAGGTCTTACTAAGAAAGTAGAAGGAAAAGGAAACAAATCTCATGCTTTCAATTGTGAATATCAAAGAATGGTATTCGCATATCCAAAGGCTCATGGTAAATTAAAGTCTATCATAGACCCTAATAACTTTGACGTTACTGGTACTTTCGGAATACAAGAAGTATCTATAACTGGTTTAGATGGTACAGCTCAAGAATATTATGTATATGTAAACTCTGCATCAACTGTATCTAACTTCAATATGAAGTTTAACTATTAATAAGGAGGGCTATGAATATGTCTAAAATAAAATCAATAAGAGAAATAGAAATGGAAAGAGCAGCTCAGCCAAACTTCGGTAAAGGTATAACTGTTGCATCTGGATTCGATTTAGGAGCTAAAGCACCACTTGATTCTAGAGCTACTGTTAAAACTTTAGAAGAAAGAAATGCTCACTTAACTGGAAACAGAGCATATGAAGGTATGCTTGTTTACGTTGAAGCTGATAAGAAGACTTATCAATTAGTAGATGGACAATGGAAAGTATTCGGATTCGATAGTGAACAATTCGAATCTAATGTAGAAGATACTTTAGAGTCTGATTCTCAAACTACAGCTTTATCTGCTAAACAAGGTAAAGTATTAAAAGGTATGATAGATGCTCAATCTAATCAATTATCTACTGTAGATGGTAAAGTTGACGCTAACACTCAATCTATAACTCAATTAGATTCTAAATTAACTACTGCTGAAGCTACAATAGCTAAAAACACTGCTGCTATAGAAAAAGAAATAAAAGATAGAGAAGCTTCACATTCTGATTTAGGAAATAAAATATCTGAATTAGATGCTGCATACAAAAACGCTGATACTACTATAAACAGTAGATTAGACGCTTTAGAAGGTAAAACAGCTGATTTAGAACAAGTAAGAACTGATATAACTGCTAACACTAGTGCTATAGCAAAAGAAGTTCAAGATAGAACTCAAGCTGTTAATGCTGTTGATTCTAAATTAACTGCTGAAGTATCTAGAGCTACAACTGCTGAAGGAGCTTTAGGAAGCAGAATAGATGGCGTAGAAGCATCTGTAGAAGAAGTTAGAAGCTCAGTTGATACTAAGACTGCTCAAACTTTAAATGATGCTAAAGCTTACACTGATGAAAAAGTTGTTGAAATAAATGCTGCTAATGAAGCATTAAAAACTAAAGTTAAAGCTAACGAAGCTGCTTTAGGAACAGTTGATACTAGAATAGCTACAGCTAAAGGTGAAGCTGTTGAATCTGCTAAAACTTATACAGATAGTGAAATAGGCAAGATAGATGCTGCTTATAAAGCTGCTGATGCAAAAGTTTTAGAAGATGCTAAAGCTGATGCTCAAGCTAAAGTTCATGAAGCTAAGACTGCATTAGAAGCTTCTATAAATAATGCTTATGCAAAAATTGATTCTAATAAAGCAGAATTAGAAAACAGCATAAATACTCTAAAAGGTAGAGTAACTACAAATGAGTCAGATATACAAAACTTAAAAAATACTGTAGCTAACAAAAATAACAACACTATAGTTGTTAATACAGAAGATGAAATTGCTACAACTAACGCTAATCCTAAAGTTGGAGATATGGCTTACGTTATATCTACTAAGAGAGCTTACATCTTCAAAGGTGTAGATGCTTTATCTGCTAAAGCAGTGCCTCAAGGATGGGTAGTATTTGACGAAATAACTTCTGAGTTAGACTTAGTTAATTACTTAAAGAAATCAGAAGCTGATACTACTTACAGAAAGTTATCTGCTAAAATAGCTGAAGTTGATTTAGCTACTGAGTTAGTTGGTAAGATAAACAATAAAGCTGATAAGTCTTATGTTGATGGTGAATTAGCTGGTAAGACTGATGAGGCTTACGTTAATTCTAAAGTAGAAGAAGTTGTTGCTCCAGTTAGAACTGAATCTGCTCAAAATAAAGCTAACATAGCTAAAGAAGTTGAAGACAGAAAAGCTGAAATAACTAGAGTTGAAGGTGTTATAACTTCTTCAGTTAATACAGCTAAACAAGAATTAACTTCTTCTTTAACTGAAAAAGAAACTGCTTTAAAAGCTGAAGACGCTAAGCTTAATAATAGAATAAGCAAGTTTGTTCCAGTTGTTTCTAATGTTGAACCAGAAGATACTGAAGCTGGACATGTTTGGTTAGAATTAGTTCAATAATTCTTTACTATTTTAAAGAGGGCTGGATATTTTTCCTGTCCTCTTTTTACATGTTGATATGGTTTGATAGTTCAGTTTTTTCGATTTGAATTATTTATTTGTATTAAAACAAATAGTAATTTTTATATTATACGATAACTTTTTAAACAATAAAATATTTGAATATTTATCGTAATAGAAATACAGCTATTTATTACTTTTTTAAGGTTTTAATAGAAAATATTTCTAAAAAAGATTATACAGAAAGGAAAATGTGGTAATGGCTATTAAGACAAGATATCGTATCAAAAACTCGAGGGGTGAATATGAGATTGTCCATTTTCAGACTTCTGCTGACCAGATAATAACTGATGAAAACTTTCAGTTTGTTACGTTAGAAGAAAAAGAACAAATAGCAAAGCCAAAGCATTATGTTCATAATCAAATAGCGTCAACTGATGTTTGGGAAATTAATCATAATCTTGGCAAATTTCCTTCAGTATCTATAGTGGATAGTGCAGGAACAGTTGTTATTGGAGATGTTTCTCATATAGACATTAATAATCTAACAATCAGTTTTGCATCAGGTTTTGCAGGAACTGCTTATTTAAATTAAGGGGGAATAAAATTACATGAAATATTTAGTTAATCTTGACTTAAGTCAAAATGAATTACAAAATGCCAAAATCCAAAACTTAGCTACTGCTCCTTCAACTCCAGTTGCTGGACAAATATACTTTAATACAGCTAGTAACAAGTATTTTGGATACAATGGAACTAAATGGGTTGATTTAGGATATGAACATCCATCTACTCATACAATAGCTCAAATATCTGGTTTACAATCAGCATTAGATGGTAAAGCTGCTGTTAACCACAACCATGACAATGCTTACAAGCCTGCTAGTTATGTACCTGCTTGGAGTGAAGTAACAGGGAAACCTTCTACATTTACACCAGCATCACATACACATAATGAATATGTAAACCAAAATGCATTCTCAAATGTTAAAGTAGGAACTACTACTGTAGCTGCTGATAGCACAACTGATACATTAGAATTCGTAGCTGGTTCTAATATAGTTTTAACTCCAGATGCTACTACTGATAAAATAACAATAGCTGTTAATGGTGAAACTGTTAGTGCTTCTGAAAAGTCTAGTTGGAATGCTAAAGAAACTACTGCTGGTGCTCAAGCTAAAGCTGACAAAGCTCTTGCAGATGCAAAAACATATGCCAATAAAAAAGTAGCAGATTTAGTTGGTACTGCTCCAGAGGCTCTTGATACATTACAAGAATTAGCTAGTGCTGTTCAAGGAAACCAAGCTGGTGTTACTGACTTATTACAAAAAGTTGGAACTAAGGCTGAAAAATCTTATGTAGATACAGAGTTAGCTAAGAAGGCTAATAGCTCACATACACATACAGGAGCTCAAGTTAACTTAACAGGATATGCTAAACCAACTGCAACTGGTGTTTTAGCTGCTTCTGATACATTAAATGCAGCTTTAGGTAAGTTAGAAAAAGCTTTAGACGGAAAGCAAGTTGCAGGTTCTTACGCTCCTGCATCACATACAAGCGATACTACAGTTCATATAACTGCTTCTGAAAGAAATGCTTGGAATGCTAAATCTAACTTAGCTTTAGGTACAACTTCAGCTACAGCATTTAGAGGGGACCAAGGTTTAATAGCTTATAACCATTCTCAAGCTGCTCATGCTCCTGCTAATGCTCAAAAGAACAGTGATATAACTAAAGCTGAAATAGAAGCTAAATTAACTGGTGCTATAACATCACATACACATAATTATGCTGCTTCTAACCACAACCATAATGGTGTATATGCTAGAAAATATGCTGCTAATATAGGAAATGGTTCAGCTACTACTATAAGAGTTACTCATAACTTAGGAACTGAAGATGTTACTATAACTGTTAAAGAGGTTGCTACTAAGCAAGTAGTAATGGCAGACGTTCAAATATTTGACTCTAATAATATAGATATATTATTTGCTTCTGCTCCTGCTTCTGGTGCTTACAGAGTAGTGGTAACTGGATAATTTAAACTATTACGCAGGATAGAGAAATAACGAATTTTTCTATCCTGTTATTCTTTGTAACAAAACTATAAAATAACATCTAAAATCTTTATCTAAGAAATGGTGTTTTGATAATAAAAGGGGGAAAATATTTATGAAAATAGTTAGCAAAAGTTTAACATTCAATGGTAAAAACATTTATCATGGGGGAAATAAACCAGTTGCTTCAGATATTTTATTTGCAGATGGTAAAACACTACAACAAAAATTAGATGACGGTTCTCTTAAAGGGGAAAAAGGAGATACTGGTACATTTGATTCTACTACAATTTTTAATTCATTAAATACTTCTAATAAAACAGTTATTGGAGCTATTAATGAGTTATTAAATTTAATAAATAAAGGTGATAATAGTGGTGGCGATAATGGTGAAGAAACTATTATACCAGTTAAAGGTATAACAGTTGATGATTGGAATATTGCATTAACTGTAGGACAAACAAGACAAATGATAGCATCTGTTATTCCGAGTAATGCTACTAATCAGATTATTTATTGGTATTCTGATTACCCAAATGTTGCTACTGTTAATGAAACAGGTTTAATTACTGCAATAAATCCAGGATATGCAAAAATTACAGCTACGACAGATGATGGTGGATTTAAATACGATGTCCATGTTAATATATCTGAAAAAGTTGTTGAGCCTAACCCAGAACCAGAACAACCGCCTATACTAAATCCAAGCAATAGTATGACTGTTGATAGTTCTTATACTATAAAACATACTGAAATGCTAGAAATAAGTTACACAACAAACGTTAATATCCCTTCTTCTTGTGCTTGGGAATTAAGACAAAATGGAACTTATCTTGTAAGTGCTTACAGAGATACAAGTTCTGGAAAAGTAGTATGTTATACTGGTAACTTAAGTATTGGTACACATGATAACATAACTTTAATAGCTAAAAACTATGTTGGTAATGAGTATGTGGATATAGCAACATCAAATACATTTAGTATAATAGTAAGTAGTTATTCTGGTGGAGGTTCAGACTCTGGTGGAAGTGGAGGTACAACTACTTCTGGAATAAAAGTAGAACCTGCAAGTATTTCAATAGAAACTGGTAAAACTGCTGACGTAACAATATCATTTGGAAGTAATGTTACAAACAAAAATATTGAGTATATGAGCAGCAGTGGAGCTATTGCTAGTGTATCTGATTTAGAAAGTTACAGATACAGAATAACAGGAGTAGGTCAAGGACAAACTTCAATAAGATTTAGAACTTCTGATGGGAAATTTGAGACTTCTTGTTCTGTAACAGTTACTGCATCCTCAAGTGGAGGTGGTGGTATTAGTCCTGAACCTTCTAATGAATATACTAAATCTTGTACTCCTGAGTATATACTTGACAAAATGTACCCAATGGGTCAAGCACACGAAGCCATACCTAATGGTAATATAACAGGTTGGAAACACAATAGTAGATGGGAAAACCAATATAGACCTACTGCTATGGCTCACAGTTGTGGTCAAAGTGGATGTCCAGGAACAGGTGCGTTTCAAGCACTAGGTTGTTGGTCTAATGTATATAGAGTTGAAGGAACACCTTTTACTCAAAATACAGGTGTTGAGATGAAGGATATAAAAGTTTATGGTTGGTATAATGGAAAGTGGGAATTAGTTCAACATCTACCTGTACCAAATGGTAACTTTTATGCAGAGTCATTTAATGGAGACAGCAATAGATATTTTGGAGACAGTGTTAAACAATCTAGCACATCAAAAACTATAATACTTAGAGAAGCAAACAAGATTAATTCAGAAAACTGTATGTATCACCCATTTTCAAATATAAAGGCTTTTGATACTAAATACCAATACATTTATACTTGTATAGATTTGAGAAAAGTTAAATGGGATGAAAATGGTGTAGATGATAGAGACCAAACTCATTATTGCAGTAATTGTGGTGGAGACTGGTGGTTAGCAGAAGGATTAATGTTCCACGATAGTTGGCAACATAATAAAGGTGTATGTCAACCTAAAATGGTAGAAATTACTAATGAGTGGAGAAGATTCTCTATGACAACTGTGCCACAAGGTTGGAGTAATGGATTCCCTAAATAATAATATACAGTAACATATATAGGAGAGGTATTTACCTCTCTTTTTTATTTTTAATACACCTTCGACACTGTTCACCATAAATAGTGCCAGTATAATCAATAAAAAGAAGTAATTATAAAGAAATGAAGAGGTAATTTATATAGAGAAAGGGGTTGAAAATATGAAATTATTTGGGAAAGAGCTAACTTTCAATGGAAATAAGGTGTATCATGTTGGCAATAAGCCAACAGTAAATGAAATAGGTGCAGCAACATCAAATCACAATCATGATTCAACTTATATAAAAACATCAGCTATTAATGATGGAGCTATATCTAGAACTACATTGTGGAGTGCTGATTATATAGCAAATACATATTTAGATTATACATCCACAGCAGCAAAAGCAACTAAATTAGCGACAGCAAGAAAAATTAATGGAGTTGACTTTGATGGAACAAAGGATATAACAATATCCACTACTATTCCAAGTAAGATAACTGGATTAAGAGAATTAAGATTTTCTGAAGGAGCTGTATTGTCACAGTCATCTGGTTTTGCAGGTTTAACTATATCTGCTAATCCTTTAAAGTTAAATGTTAGTGAGTTTATCATATCATCTCCTAATTTTAATCTTACAAGTGCAGGGGCTCTATCTTCTAAAAGCTTCAACTCTTCATCTATAGTTACAAATGCTTTAGAGTGTTATGGTAGTGCGACAGTGACTAGCAATTTAAGAGTTGACAATTCTATAACTTCAGGAGGTGGTATAACAACAAAAGGTGCTATATATGGTGTTAATAATATAGCTCTAGCTAACGGTTCTTTATATTGTGGAACAATTGGTAATATGATGACTTGTGATTACTTAAGATTCAATGAAAATATACTTGCAGGTGATAATAATAAAAAGATACATTTAATAGATACAGCAGGTAATGGTGCTAGTGTATATGCAGGTTCTGTATGGGCTAATAGCGGTAGTTGGTCAGATATGAGTCTAAAAGAAAATATTAGACGTGTAGCAAATTCTGAAGAAAAAACAGCTAACTTAGATATAATCAATGAGAATCAAAAAACATTAGATACATCTTATGATGTAACAAGACCTGAAATGTTTGATTTTATAAAAGATAAGTTATTATTATACTTATTTAACTATAAGCAACTAAATGAAAATGATGAATATGAAAAAAGTTCTTTTGATAATAAAATAGGTTTCATAGCTAATGAAATATCAGAAGACAGAGTAGGTAAAACT
>ERZ779876.2930-NODE-2930-length-11312-cov-16.459980_pt1 | contig 11312 bp, 15 predicted proteins | sample MGYA00511068_ERZ779876 | MGnify/ENA primary metagenome ERZ779876 (study PRJEB29588, sample SAMEA1970858) | human gut metagenome | biome: human gut; feature: human-associated habitat; material: faeces | place: Denmark | collected 2008/2010 ... | reverse complement strand
CAGTCTCCTGTGCGCTTTTGTGCGTCAGTCAACGGGATTGCGTCGGCTGGTTTAAAGCCGATGGATATTGCCTGTAATTTTGGGGATTGCTATATATTTGTTTTGTGAAAAAATATTTATAATTGATTATACGAAAAGGAGTTTGTATGCAATTAATATCCTATATAAGAAAATGTAATGTACTGTTCAAAGGCATAGTTTTGTATATAGTTCTGCTTTCTGTATTAACTTCATGCAATACTAATTGGAATATTTTCGGTGAATGGGATTATAAATTGCCAAATGGATATCAAATTTCTCGTCTTAGTGGTGATATAATAATTTTACACACTAATCGTTATATTCCAGTAGAAGGCAAGCCGGATGAATTGTCAAATGTTATGATAAATAGTCGTATTTTATCTTTTAGTTATAATGAAAGATATATTGGTATTCAATGGATTGACCCATTAGAGACGGGTGAGGAAGATATTAATACTATTGAAACTCAAAATGTTTTATATTATCTTGTTGACAGTGAACTTGATATCAAATATGGAGCATTTGAAACAGAAGAAGAATTTAATGAGTTTTGTCGAAGTAAATCAATTGAAAATATTTTCGATTGGATAAAAACGAGTCCTGCCCCAAAAGGCGCGACGTATTAAAGGTAAGTAGTAGTTACGATTCGTAAATGAGATAGAGATGTCATATTCATATACATATGGTGTCAAATGCCATCGCCCGAGATTTACCGTCATATTTGTTTACACCTTCGAATCATTTAGTCGTTTATTATTCAAATGGACTGGAGGGGCCGGTTTATGAATGGGATAAAGGTCCATAGAAAAATCAAACGAGTGCTCATCTTTTTCGGTTGCATCATGATGATCTCGCTGTTAGCCATCTGTGCGGTATATGCCTTTTGGTACAAGGAGCAGGTAAAAATCACAGAATTTGATGTCTCTCTCATTCAATATGAATTGGACTATTTTCCATATGACGGTGGAATGTATCGACCAATAGAAGATGGGAAAGAGGCAAGACAGGTTGTTGCAATGGTATTAAAAAATAAATTTGACGATTTCAAAAGCTTTGGATACAGATCGGAAATTTATTATGATACCACCCACGATATATGGTGGGTCAGATATTATCAACATCACTATAAAGTGGGAGAGCATACTGGCGGTGTATACGATGTGGCTATGAAAAGCGATGGGACATTGATCGCATATTGGGGAGAAAAGTAATATAGCAGACTCATGTAACACAGCGAAGCGGACTACTATGATGCTGTGGGCTAGCCGTCCTGGCTCGAATGGGGAAACGGGGCGAGTTATTACGATAGACCTTGGGAGGTTACGGCTGATTATTATGGGAGCGTTCAATCACGATCGCATTCACAAGTAGCAATTAATGAAGGTTTTTATTATCTGTGGTTGAGTAAGAAGGGCGGTCCATTTGCCCATCGGACAATTCGGTAAAAATATTTATTTGGAGGAACAGCGGTGAAGAAAATTATTTCTTTATGCATTTTCATCCCGTTGCTTTGTGCGGGGGCGTGTTTATTGTATTGTAATACTGCGGATCCAAAATTGGTAGCGTACTATAGGGATGAGTCGAATTATATTCAAGTTGTTGGCGAAGTAACCGAGATATATGATGACCCCAAGTACGGCATTACATTTGCTCTTTCTAATATGAATACAAAGCTTGACGATATATGCTTTAGAATCAGAGGGAAAAATGCAGACATTGTCCGAAAAAATGATTATGAGAACAAGATTGCTGTTGGAGATACGATAACCATTATGACGTGCCCCAGGTACTTTTACGATGGCTATGAATATCCTGTAGTGGCGCTGTCTGTAGATGATGTGGATTTGCTGCTGTTTGATGATGGTTTCCCTAATTGGAATGAGTTTTATGTCAAAAACAGAAAAAGGTAACTATTGGTGTTTATGCAGACTTTAGAATGAACGGTGTTAAGGTCTCAATGTTCCAATAGTTGTAGATTGTTCGCAAACAACTACACCTATCATTCTACACCTTTACCTGGAAGAATGGCAGACAACTGGCAACGGCAGCGAAAGGAACGTATGTGCTGTCGTATGACTACAATGACGAAGGCATCCGTACCAAGAAGGTGGTCAAAGGGGTTGAACACACGTATCACCTGTCCGGTTCGCAGATCGTGGCAGAGGAATGGGGCAGCAACCTGTGCGTGTACCTGTACGATGCAGACGGAGCACCGATCGGGATGCAGTACCGCACGACAAGCATGGCGGAGGGCAATTTCTATACCTTATGGTTTGAGAAGAACCCGCAAGGGGACATCGTCGCCATCTACACGGAAAACGGAACCAAGATAGGCTCGTAGAGAACTCCATGTTGAATGGGGGGAAACTGCCGCATGGAATTGCACTCGATTTAACATATTTGATTTAGCTGAAAATATTTATGATAAGATTATGGGGTGGTGAAGATGAAATATATTCAATGTATTTTTACAATCATTTTGGTACTACTATTACTATTTAACGGAGGAGTAGACATTTTAGCCGTGGATATGGGGTTTTCTACTGAATCAATGTCAGAAGATGAGATAGAGACATTTCTAAAAAATGTAAATATATCCATATTGGAAAATGAGCCATCCAAAAAAGCAATTGATTGTTTTGATGTCAATGAAAATGGCGAAATAGCTATTGGCAGTAGTGATTTTGAAAACCAAACAGTATGTGTTTATACGAACGATGGGAATTTTATATTTGGTTACAGCTTTGAATGCACCGGGAACTTCGGCATTGAACTGGATAAGGATGTTATAAATCTCTATTTTGTTCGCAGTGATGTCGCAGTCACCATTAATCCCACAGGTGAAATTGAGCGTGTTTGTAGAATTCAAAACACAGCCGAAAACAATTCCTATTGGAATAATTGTGTTTTTGCAACCAAACGGAGAATCGGAGATACCGAATACACGCTCAAAAATGACATGAAAATATTCAATGTATTTGCATCATCATATTCTCAGTTAATCACTACAAGCCAAAATGGCGAAGAGAGTATTATATATGACGTGAATTCAGCTGAATTTGTAAAAACGGCGTTGGCATTTACTGGCGTTCTTATATTCGTCGGTCTTGTTGTATCTGTTGTTATTTCGCAATTCATCAAGCTAAAGCGCCGTGCTAAAACATCATAAACATCTTACCAGCAAGTATCGCGTTGGCACATTGTAAAATGAAGTTGCAGTAATCTGAAAAATCCGTAGCGAAGATTCCATGACAGAATTGTAGACAAAGCAAATCCGAGTGGAATCCTCGCTATGGATGGCATCCGAACCGTCAAGACAAACGGCAGTACGATCCACCACTACACGCTGAACGGCTCCCAAATCGTCACCGATGATCTTCCAAAGCATCGGTCATGAGAAAATCGACATTTATGAGGTGAAATAAATGGCTTTGTGGGATTTGAAAGAGCAGGAGAACCTGCAAGATGAGGTTCCAAGAAAACGGGGATTGTCTATTAGAGTAGAAAAGAATGTGAACAAAGAAGTCCGATGCGCCATTTTAAAATTTGCAAGGTGGCTTCGAAAAGAGTATTCGTTCCCGTATCGGGTGATTGTTTACGTGAAAGCATCGGAACGAGTCCGGGCCATGAATGGTGAAATGGTTTACGATACCTGTTTTCGGCCGGCAGATAAAACAGATACGCCATATATTCGCATTTCGACTGGCGATTATGAAAGTCTTGTCGCTGAGCGTGGGCGAGACAACGCATTAGCAGCGATCCTGTGCAGTATGGCCAGTATGCTCACGCACTACTATCAATGGGTACATGACATGGATGACCTGACAGAGGAAGAGGAGGAGCAACAAGCCGATCAGTATGCCAATCTCATTTTGACGGCATATGCACAAACATGTGATCATCCATAGCATGAGCGAAAGGATGATATGAGTAAAACTTGGGAAACCCGTTTGCTCATGGACGCAAACGGGCTCCATCCTGTCACATTACAAAATTAAGCCCGACGGAAAGCGCGAGTACGACACCTATTACTTCGAGAAGAATCTGCAAGGGGACATCATCGCCATCTACACGGAGAGCGGAACCAAGATAGGCTCGTATACCCATGACGCATGGGGCAACTGCACGATTTCCACCGAGTCGGGCACGACAACGATTCAGAAGCGGATTGTCCGCACGCTCAATCCGTTCCGGTATCGGGGGTATTACTACGATACGGACACGGGGCTGTACTATCTGCAAAGCCGGTATCGAGAGGGTGCTGAGGAAGCAGGGTGGAGATACTATTGGGATGTTATAAGACCGCCAATGATTGTTTGTTAAAGGGAGGGGCTAATGATTACAAGGAATATGGCTTTGCGCATGGCTGTTTTTATCGTTTGTCTGTCTATCATTTTTCCACTGTGTGCTTGCGAACCTCATGGTTACAGTGGCTCGGATATGGATCTATACAGCGTGACCCACAACTCCTTTCCTATGACAGATTACTATGAAACCAGCACGCCGATGGACACCGACGCTTATGGAAGGGTGCTGTTCGAATATCGCACAAGTATGGCTTTGTTTTATGATACTGAGGACGGATTCGTATACGCGTATATGGTCATGCAAAGAAGTGACGAGGACACTTGCTCCTATTATAATTTGGAATGCTGCATGCTTTCAAAATCTCAACTATCCGGAAATGAGGAGAATTTGGTCAGTTTGAAGGAAAAGAATGATTGGGGGAAACCCTTGCAGGAAGCACTTATAACAACATCACCAGTGAAAAGAAAATATTTGAGCATTGACGACAGCGAACTGGACAAAATTGCCCGAATGATGGGAATTCGTGATAAGTATCAGTGTGGAAGTTTTTCATCTGATCCTCTGGGGGAGAAGTAATTCTTTTCCGGGAATATGATGACGCGGACGGATTGGTGTATCATGATGCATATGCAGCTATACTGCCTTACGGATATGCAGGCGAAGCTGTACAGTATGTGAAGCTGGTCGATAATATTTATAACTATCCGGAAGAACTTGCTGTGTGGCTAAGAAAACACTGATTATAGCAACGTTCAAAATAGCAGTCACCCTTGACAACTACAGCAAAAAGTGATACAATATGTCACAGGGAGATGAGAAAAATGGGTAAAATGCTGCACAATGCGGGGTAGAAAGCAGCTGCTGAACGGCGAGGACAAACAACACATATCACGCCGCAGGCATAGAGCTGCGGTATCTGCCGCCGTACAGCCCCGATATGAATCCGATTGAGATGCTGTGGTCGAAGGTAAAGGCGCTTTTGCGCAAATGGAAGTGCCGGACTGCCGAACTCTTGCCTAAAACCGTCTCCTGTGCGCTTTTGTGCGTCAGTCAACGGGATTGCGTTGGGTGGTTTAAGGTCGGTGGATATTGCCTGTAATTTTGAGAATTGCTATAGCCATTCTCCAATTTTGATAATGAGGTTATGAATATGAAAAAGATGTGTTTTCTATTTATTGTGCTAATACTTTTTTTTACATCGTGTTCGCTTGGAGGTGAAAATATGAATGCTTTTAAGAAAAATGATGAAAGTATCGCTAATAATACTTTTGAAAAAGTGATCAATACGATAAAGTTTAAAGACAATACCGAACTTGAAGCGCTGTTTTCAAAAGTCGCACAAAGTGAGGCAAGTAATCTTGGAGAAAATTCCATAAAATTATTTGAATTTATTCAAGGAGATATTGTTTCATTTTCTGATGCGTCAGAAGCGGGAGTAGGAGTTGATTATAAAACAGAACAAGCAAAAAAGCAAAAGATAGTACAGTCTGCCTTTTATCTTGAAACAAGTGTGCAAAAATATTATATAGCTATTAGAGAATGTACAAAGGATGATTTTGACAATAATAATGTCGGTGTGATATCTATCTACATTATCAAATCAGAGGATTGGGATGAGGACTATATATATCGTGGCGATGGGAAATGGACACCAGGAATAAATATCATGGAATGATCTTGAAGTTGGACGGTTTATAAACGCGGATTCACAATTAAACACTTCTTTTGGGATCTTGGATTCAATCAGTTTTCTTACTGCCTAAACAATCCAGTCAATATGAATGTGGAATTAAGGTATTAAGAATGTTTGGAGTAAAAATATGATGACGGATTATAAGGAATTATATCTTCTGCATTGTGCAAATTTAAGTGATTGCACTACTAAAGAAGATGTTAAACGGCATAATGCTGCAATGAAGCAACTTGGCAAATTGTTTTATCAGATTCAAGACGAACTAGACAAATCATTTCTTTTGGAATTATTATCGTAACCCCCAAATCCCCCCGCGCCTTCAAGAATCTTTCTGAATGTGGTACAATGAAGTACAACAAATTTCAACGAACTGTAACGAAGTACAATTGAAGTTCGTTGCAGTCCGAAACACACGGAGGAAAAGGAAAGATGAATGAATCAAGTCAAGCAATCGTAGCGGTAAAGCGAGAGGTGCAGCTGTCCGAGTGGCAGCGACAGGTACAGGAGCGGCAGGAGCAAGGGATACCGGTGGATGAATGGTGTGCAAGCCTGGGGATCAGTAAAGGCGCATATTATCATCGTCTGCGAAAGGTTCGGGAATATATGTGTCAACAGATGGGGGTTACGTTGGTTACTTGAGGGCTTGGAGCTTGAACAGCCGAAGGCAATTAAGGAATCCAAACCGGGGATATTGTATTAAAACGCTCCGTATGAAATACGGATATTTACAGGCAGTTACGGAAATGTTTGCAGGAAATCTACAGACATTTCCGTTCTTTTGTGGTATAAGATTCTTGTAACGAAAACCGAACGAAAGGGGTAACTGCTCACAATGAAAAACGATGAATTAAGGCACCACCGCGCAAAACAAAAGCATTGAAAATCGGGCAAGAATGTGCTATAATAAAGGCATGAACAAGCAAATGAGCATGTCGTTTTTGCACGACGAATTGAAAGAAGTCAGCACGAACAAGAAAGTATTTCTGGAACGGATCGAGCGGATTATGCCGTGGGAAGAGCTGGAGTAGCTGATCAGACCGTACTATTACGAGGGGAAGTACGGAAATAAACCCTACGAGCTTGAACTGATGCTCCGCATCCACCTGCTACAGAATCTGTATGATTTGTCCGATATGGGCGCGCGGAATGAAGTCATTGACAGCCGTGCCTTTTCGGATTTTTGCGGCGTGGAATCCAGCAATCAGATTCCGGACGGAGACACGATCGGAAAGTTCCGCAATCTGTTGATCCAGAACGGCATACACGAGAAGTTTTTTGCCATGGTTGTAAAGAATCTGACCGACCGCGGATTGATTCTGAAAAAAGGAACGATCGTTGATTCCACCATTATTTCTGCCCCGTCTTCCACTAAAAATAAGGAGAAAAAGCGTGATCCGGACGCACACTCCGTTAAGAAAGGAACTGCGTGGCACTTCGGCTATAAAGCACACATTGGCGTGGATAAGGATTCAGGGCTTGTCCATCACGTGGAGGTTACGAATGACTTGTGAAAAAATGAATACTGTTAAACGATTAGAAGACTGGTTCTTTATCCACTGTGATAATGACTGGGAACACAGCAATAGGATTGAGATATACAATCTCGATAATCCAGGGTGGGGCGTAAAGATTGATCTGGAAGAAACATTATTGGAGGAAATTCAGTTTGATAAGGTTGAATACGGAGATAGTGAAGATCGGACCGCTACATGGTTGAAATGCTATAAAGAGGAGAAGATTTTCATTGGTCTGGGCAGCTATAATATGTTGGAGATAATACTTCAGAGGTTTCTTGATTGGGCAGAGCTTAATACGGATACGACCCCATGGGATAGCGTCGTATCACAGCTCGACGCAGAAATTCGATTGGTAGCCAAAGATAGGTCGTTTGACGCCAAAGAACACTTGCGGAATATTTACAAAAGAATCGCCGATATCCCTGTCGAACATCCTCAGAGGAAAAACTTGTTAAAAACATTTGATGATGCATGGAAGGATCAATGGGATTAATAAAGAACCAAAACAAACGATTGTACCCACAGACTATCATAATTTTCAAAAGAAACTTTTTGAAGGCTTTAATTGTGGGCAAATCTGCTACCGGTAAGTTTTTAGAGTTGCAAAAAGCCATTATTGAAAACAGATACACGAGTTATGATTTATCTTAAGGCATCCCCGCGCAAAACAAAAGCATTGAAAATCGGGCAAGAATGTGCTGTAATAATAAAGGTATGAACAAGCAAATGATCATATCGTTTTTGCACGACGAAGTGAATTATACGGAGACAGCGGATATATCGGGGCGGAAAAGCGGCAGGATGCCATCGTTCGGAACAAGCAGGGCAAAAAAATCAGATACAAGCAGAATTGTAAGCCAACGCAGATTAAGAAGCTGTCTGCAAGTGGGCAATGGAGAGCAAAGAAGGCGGAGCATCAAAAGTCGTCTGTACGAGCTAAGGTAGAACACGTATTTGCGGTCATAAAGGGGCAGTTCCGGTATCGAAAAACGCGATACCGAGGTCTGCCAAAACAGACCGCCAAACTGAATATGCTGTTCGCGCTGGCGAACTTGGTTATGGCTGACAGGCGCTGCCCGGCAGTTTGACCTTGTGCGCCCTGTGCGAACAGGGAGGGGGGGGGTCTACGCTGTTTGTCAACGTCTCGCATCTCCGATTTGCTTTCTCGTAATTACGCGGGGATGCCTAAAGTCTGCTTTCGGAATTGGGCAAGGTGGAAAAACTGGTTCTCGGGTTTGGTTTAAGGAAACTGGTCTATCAACAGTCTTTTCGAATTTCTTGAACAATATGTTTGGTATCTAAAACTGTTATGCGCATTGAAAGGAAAGACATGAGTATCACCGAATACAATATTAGGATTTTAATTTTCCATGTTTTGGCCATCTTTGGGGCATCATGGATTCTGCTGGAGGGAATACAAGCCGCAAAAGTTAAAGCACTAAAGATTGTATTGATCATTGTAACGGTCATTGTTCTTCTTGCCTTTATCTTCTCGTTATTTGCGAATTTATCTTATCGTGATGGTGTTTCAGGTTATGGTGAGATCGTAGATATATCGTATACTGGCAGTCTCGCAGGAACATTAGATTCTTACTCTGTAAGAATTGAAAAATCGGATGGTACTGCAACTTGGTATCACGTTTCAATTTTTTCTTCTTCTTCGTTCAAGAATTCAGTACAACAGTTAGAGATAGGTGACAATATAGAATTATACGCCAACAACTTTTTTAACGTGTTTTACAGATATGAAAAAATGAACATTGATTGATTTTTCTCCGCACTTCGTAACCCCAAAATACCCCCGCGCCTTCAAGAATCTTTCTGAATGTGGTACAATGAAGTACAACAAATTTCAACGAACTGTAACGAAGTACAGATGAAGGAAAAATTGCTTCGCAGCTCGGTCATCCACGCAGACGAGACGGTGGTGCAGGTTCTCCGCGAGCCGAACAGGAAAGCGCAGACCGATTCGAGGATGTGGGTATACTGCGCGGGCAAATACGAAAAGCACAGCAACATTCTCTTTGAATATTCTCCCACGAGAAACGGAGAGAATGCCCGAAACTTCCTCGGAGCGTATTCGGGATACGTTGTCTGCGACGGTTACGACGGCTACAACAAGCTGACCGAGGCTATACGTTGCGGATGCTGGGCTCATGCGCGCAGAAAATTCGTTGAGGCTCTGCCAACGGACAGATCCTTGCTAGCCAACAGCGTCGCCGCCAAGGGTGTGGAGCTTTGCAATGAGATCTTCCTGCTCGAACGGGAATTTGAGGGCAAGGATGGACGCGGAGCGCAAATAAAAAAGCCCCTTACGGCAACCGAAAAGCACGAGCAGCGGCAGGAACGGTTAAAACCGGTTCTTGACGGACTTTTCGCGTGGCTAAATGAAATTCCCGTAAGCGGCGGCACAAAGCTGGCGCGGGCGGTGCAGTATTGTCTCAACGAAAAGCAATATCTTTGCCGTTGCCTTGAAAACGGAAATATCCCCGTAGATAACAACCGCGCCGAGAACGCCATCCGTCCGTTTGTTGTGGGACGTAAGAACTGGTTATTCGCCAATTCCGTAAAAGGAGCCGAAGCAAGTGCTGTCGTCTATTCTCTTGCCGCCACCGCAGTGGCCAACGGATTAAACGTGGAGGAATATTTCACAGAGCTTTGTCGAATGAAACAGATACTGCCTTGGAAGGAGGTCGAAGCATGATTCCCAAGCTTGATTTCACCGATGCAAAATTATTCTACGACTTATGGATCCCTCTTCTGGATCACGTCAACCGGACGTACAACGTCAATTCGAAGCTCGGCAAAATGACGCGGGCCGATGGGCTGAATATCCAAGAGGTACGGGTGGTAGCCGATTTCCTGTGGAGTCATCCCGCGGTCATTGATGGGTACTTGGCCTCCGCCGAATTACCGCCGGATCACCGTGAGATCATCGCAGGCTGGAGCCGCTTTGTATCCGGTGAATTCATTTTGGAACGAAATCTGAAACGTGGCTCCGTTTTTATCTCATCGGAGGATGAACAGGTCTATCTGGTGAGCGGCATCTTTTCAAGCTGGGAAGAAACGATCCCACGCCCCGATCTCCCCATCCTTCTGCACGCGACACTCATTCCCTTCAAGGGTAGGATTATTTACGACAGTATTGTGACTTGTAGCAACGTGATCATCGGAAGGGGATACGCGGAAATCTTCAAAGATATTTACTTGTCGGCAAAACAGGCTAAAAGCATTCACACTTCGCTTTGATCGATCCGAATATTTTGACCGGGCTCATGTACGTGGGCTCGGTTTTCTTGTTTGGGACGCGGTGGTATTGGGGGCTTACGTTTTAGGCTATGGAGGACTGGCATAGGCGCAGACGATAAAAGCCGGCAGCGCGCGAATCAATTTTTAACTTTTTCCAAAAAGCTCTTGACAAACCGTCTGCCGTGTGATATAATAACCGGGCGTTGCATGGCAGTGGACAGTCACGCGATGCTTCACGGGGGTATAGCTCAGTTGGGAGAGCGCTTGAATGGCATTCAAGAGGTCAGGGGTTCGACTCCCCTTATCTCCACCAGTATAGGATCCGGACTTTTGTCGGTTGACAAGAGTTCGGATTTTTGTCTGTACAGGATACGCCGCCCGTATTTTCCGGAAGACCTCCCTCTGCCGATCGCCCGCTTCCGGATCCTGTTGGGCAATCTGTACGCAAAAAAGTTTTCTGATTTTTCGGGAATGTATATTTGTCAATGATGTGAGACCAAAAAGAAGAAAAAATAATCAAGTCC
>ERZ779876.2917-NODE-2917-length-11351-cov-5.793998_pt1 | contig 11351 bp, 8 predicted proteins | sample MGYA00511068_ERZ779876 | MGnify/ENA primary metagenome ERZ779876 (study PRJEB29588, sample SAMEA1970858) | human gut metagenome | biome: human gut; feature: human-associated habitat; material: faeces | place: Denmark | collected 2008/2010 ... | reverse complement strand
CATAGGTCAGGGTCTCCCCGAAATGAAAGGCCGCGCACTGGTCAAGAAGGCTCAGCGCGTCTCGCAGCGCGCCGTCCGACAGTCGGGCCAGCAGCGCCGCGCCGTCCTCCTTTAAGTCGATATTCTCCTGCCCCGCGATGTAGTTGAGCCTGCCCACGATGTCCTTCGGCTGGATGCGGCGGAATGAAAAGCGCTGGCAGCGCGACAAAATCGTCGCGGGCACCTTGTGCAGCTCGGTCGTCGCCAGAATGAACATCAGGTGCTCCGGCGGCTCCTCCAGAATTTTCAGCAGCGCGTTAAACGCCGCGATGGAGAGCATGTGCACCTCGTCGATGATGTACACACGCTTTTTCACCTGCGCGGGGGAGTAGATGGCCTCGTCCCGCAGCGCACGGACGTGGTCCACGCCGTTGTTCGAGGCGGCGTCGAGCTCCATCACATCGAGAAAGCCGCCGGACTCGATGCCGAGGCAGCTCTGGCATTTGTTGCAGGGGTTACCGTTCTCGGGGTGCTCGCAGTTCACCGCCTTGGCGAGGATCTTTGCGCAGGTGGTTTTGCCCGTGCCGCGCGTGCCGGTGAAAAGGTAGGCGTGCGAGAGCCGTCCCTCCGCGACCTGCCGCTGCAGCGTTTCGGTGACGTGCTCCTGCCCGACCACGTCGGAGAAGGTTTTGGGCCGCCACTTGCGGTACAGCGCCTGATACATACCACATTGCCCCTTTCGTGAGGATAGAAAAGGTCCTCCGTATACAGCTGCGTGACCGGCGCCCTTGCGGCACATGACTGGTCCCGCTTAATGCTGCTCGGTTCCCCGCCTGACATGGTTCGCGGGCATTCATTGCGCAAGACCGATCCCGCAGCTGTATGCGGAGGACGGATAACAAAAGATATTATACGATACGGTTTTCGGAAAGGCAACAAAAATTTTTTGAAAAAAGTGAAAAAAGGACTTCACAAATGAGAAAAGCTGTGGTATGATATACGGGCTGAAAAGTTCATGGGCCTGTAGCTCAGTTGGGAGGGCGATTCCGACATAAAGCGGGCCCACTTGATGATCGATATTTTCAGCCAAGTTAATATTTGGGCCTGTAGCTCAGTTGGGAGCGCAAGCGGTATGGTTTTAGCCCCCACTTTTGGTCCGGTAACTCAAATGCTACGCATTCGGGTTACATCTCAATTTAATAGTTAGTCAGGTAACTCGTATGGTATCCCATACGGTATAGTTACGGGCCTGTAGCTCAGTTGGGAGAGCGTACGGTTCGCATCCGTAAGGTCGTGGGTTCGAATCCCTTCAGGTCCACCAAACAGGTATTGGACGAACACCTATTTCTTCAGCGGCGGCTTCGCCGTAAAGGTTTCGCTCTGATACGAACAGAAAAACGCCACCTTAGATGAAAGTCTAAGGTGGCGTTTTTCTGTTCGTAGAACCGTTTTAAACTGTTGCGGTTTCTTGCATTGGAAATCCTTGAATCTCGAAACCTATGGAAATCAATTTCGCCTTGAATTCATTCTCAAATTTGTTGATTTTGGTTTCATCAACGACAATAACAAGGTTCTTTCGAGCCCTTGAACAGCCAACGTAGAACAATTTATAAGCTGTTAGAATTCCTTCAATCTTTGAAATCTTAAATATGTTTTTAGCATTACCTACCGTGCTTTTAGCCAAATAAGCTATAAAATCATCTTTCAATAATGCCTCAAAGAGTTTGTTGTCTCGATATGTGTTCAAAACTTGGTTACTATATTCGGCAAGAAGTTTTTTGTTCGCTTCATTTTTATTGTGAGTTTCAGCGGTAAGGTCACTTATTTTCATCCTCAACTTTGCTTCGACTTCCATTATTATTTTGCTATATGAATAAAACAAGTCCTCAAATTCCGGCAACGAAAATGTATTTTTTGACCACAGTTCAAAGAAGGAATACATACGAACATTGGGGGTAGAATAATTATCCGCGGCAACAAAAACTACCGACTGATGGCTCTCTCCTTTTACACCGTGTTGGGTAGATATATAAGGTGTCCTTAGGTAGTTAGCAAGATTCTTAATTTCTGCGATTTCAATATTTAATACTTGCTGATACTCAGCACTTTCCTCATAAATATTTTTGACCGTAGCAGATATAAGAGACTGCTCAAACAAGCATTCTATAACATCCTTGATTAGACACTTTTCTCTTTCGTAAACAATTTTGACAGCCTCAAATTTATCTCGTAGTGCCTTTTTATCCGTATGCCTTTTCAATTGGAACAATGATGAATTAAAAAATTTATTTTCCTTTCTGCATACCGAAATAAGCATTCCATAGTTTTCTTTCGTGTATAACACCATTATGTTATTCAAAAGAAATAAAAACTTCATTAATGCATCGGGATTATCGTTTGACATATCAGATAAAACATCTGTTGGCGAGTATTTTCTCCCGAATGAATATGCTTCCATCTTTTCATATGTCGAATATAAATTCTTTGCACCTATTTCCGCATATTTTTCTTTGTTCATCAAATATAACGTAAGTATTCCCGGAAAGCTTGTTTGAAAATGCTCAACAGCCTCCGCTACATTTGATGTAATAATGACTTTGGGAGAAATGTCGGGAACAATATCTTTATTCTTTTCAGATGGATCTTGCTTAAAAGAATCATCATTGTAAATATTGTTCAAAATTGATATTATTTTTCCTATTGAACGATGATTTACCACAAGTCGTTGTGAGGTATCAAATTCCCGCAATTTTTCCTCGAATGAACCATCGTAGTTGCGGTATATTTGCTGCATTCTATCACCTAACAAATATAACTGTATGTTTTCTTTATTAACTACAGCATCATAGAAAATATCGAGTATATATGCAGAAGTATCTTGATATTCGTCAATAAATATGTAGTTGTATTTATCACTTATTTTCCTCAATAGTACAGGATATTTTTTAATTAGCTTGTTAGCAAACATTATCAAATCATCGTGGGAAAGTTTACCAGAGTATAAAGATGTAAATGGCGTTTCTCCGTATGATAACTCGCGTAGATTTTCTCGAACAAGATCAACATTTAAATCTCCGTGTTTCTCGATATAATGTTGGTTGCTTTGATCAATATGCTCATCTCTTTCCTCATTTTTGATTCTCGCCTCAATCTTTTCTTTGAAGATTTCCCAATACAAATCCAAAGCTTCTTTGAGTGGATAGAAAGGACTGATCAAATCGTTAATATAAGAATGTATTGTACTTACTGTTACATTAGCGCTATCCAAATCTTTCTTTAACTCATCAGCAGCACGGTTTGTATATGTAATACATAAAATCTTGCTTTTCGGTTCTTTAAGACAAATGCTTTTCAAACGAGTACGTATATTCGTGGTTTTTCCACTGCCTGCAGGGGCGTTTATTAAGTGCTTATTATTTGCTATTTCGCCAGCCATAACAATCCTTTCCTTATGTAATCCGGAAGCATCTTTTCTTCATTGCCGCTTAAAACTACAGAATACATAAAATCTGTTTTATTGTTTGAGGAAGCGGCTACGATTTGACGAATGGAAAACTCGCTATCTGTTTCGTCATTTCTGTTGTTTGGAATAGTAAAAGTGAGATTATTGTTTTTTCTTATTGATTTCCATTCACTGCGCTTGGTTTTGTCAAATACATTTTTACTTAAAAACTTATTCAACATTGCTTCTTCTAAAGTGCGAGCTGTGCTATTTTCATCTTGATATGCGACACAAATAAGGTCGTTACAAATTACCGTGCCTTTTTCTGTTTGCATCTCATATATCTCTTTAATTGAGGGTAAATATGCTGCACCTTTTTCGGGATAAATCAATCTATAACAATGATTAATTGTTGCATTTGTGCTTGTTGAATTTTTTGCTATTTCAAAAGTTGTAGCATCCTTGTTATAATCCAAATCGGTTATGATCAAAGATTTCATTTTGAGCATAGTCAATATTTCAAGATAATTATGAGCATATGCTCCTCCTACTTGAATAAAAGCAATATAGTTGTCACGCAGAGAGGCAAATTCGGTCATACCCAATAGCTTTCTTATATATAAGCGCTCTGTATCTCCCTCATAAAGAATCACCTTGTCCGCAAATATCAACTCGGAATAACCTATTTCAAAAAACCAATCGAAAAAGTTTTGTAGTAAAAACTCGGACTCTTTATCTACATTTTTGACCTTCTTGTTTTCAATAGATTTTCTAAACTTACTAAGATTAAATAATTCACTTTTTGATTTTTCTGTTTGTCTGATAACTCTTAGACTATTCAGACCCACAGATCGCGCAATTTCATTTGAATGTGTTGTTATAAGACCTTGTAATTTCTTTTCCGTATAATATTTTGTCAGAAATCTAATGAAGACATTTTGCATCTGTGGGTGCATATGTGACTCGGGTTCTTCTATGAAAAACACATTGACCTTGCTGTCATCAACGGATTTGTAGAATTCCTCTAATCTCATATGAAGATAAATTAAATTACTAAATCCCAATCCTTGAGATTGCTCATTCAAAAGCAAACCATCAATATCATATTTTGCGCGAGTGATTTTTTGAATAAAATCTTCAACAACATTCTCATTAACATCCATTTCGAGTTGTAATTTTCCAATATGACCGCCACTCGTCTTTGATATATCTTGTACTGTTTCATCCAGTGATTTTATCGATGAATTTTTGATTTCTTTCTTGGCTCCGGAATCTTCAATTTGTGCCATCAACAAATCGGGAAGCTTTTTGGTTACTTCTTCCCACTTTTCATTACCTTTTAACAATGCTATAATCCTTTTACTTATCCCTTTTGAAGTATCGGATTCATGGTCATCCAATTCTCTTATTGCAGGTATATCACGGAAATTAAATAAATTCTTAAATGCTATTATCTCTATAGAATTTGCATTCTCATAGTTTGAATTACAGAAATAACATTTTTCAAGCGAAGCGTGACAATACAGTTTTAGTAATTCTTCTTTTATAAAATAAAGTTTTGTTTCTTTTTCTTTGCAATCGGGATTACTAATGTCCAAAAAGCGTGACGACATTTTATCGTAACATTCTCCGAGATATTTTTCAAAAGAAGCTATACTTGGCTCATACGAATAAATAAAGTAAAATGAGTGCTTCGACTCATCCAAATCCATCAGGTAATCCGCAAACAATTGAATATCGTCACCTGTTGGATCGTAGTCCACTTGAATTTCCGCGTGAAAGCACTCTATGGTGTACTCTGGAAGAAGCTTATCATCGACAGAAATCTTTTTAATAATTTCGCTGATTCCTGTATTTTTATCATTTTCAACCATAATCGACTGAAAGACAGGAATTATTTTTTCTACCCAAGAAGTTGATAAATTGGTAGGAATATCACTATATGTGAAGCTAAGCTTTTTGTCGCGAAACATTCCTTTCAGAACAGAAATAAGCGTTGTTTTACCACTATTGTTTGGTCCTGCTAATACTGTCAAAGAATTTTGCAAATCGAGTTCAACTTTCTGTAACTGTCGATAATTATATATTTTGACTTTCTTTAAAATCATATTTTACACCTCCTATACCGTAAGTGAGTTTCTTATATATCTTCGTTATCTTCAATCTCGCTATTATCGTACTCCAACAGATCTTCCACGCGGCAACCGAGAACCTTCGCCAAAGCAAGAAGCGTAGCTCCTGCTGCTTTGTTTATGTCCTTGGCACGAATTTCATATTGTTGCAGAGTGCGAAGATTGACACCGACTTTTTCTGCAAGCTCCCTCTGTGAATAACCGCTGATTTTACGTTGCGCCTGCAAGCGAGTCGGCGGATTTTTCTTGCGGATAATACGATTTATAGTATCCACAAATTTCTTTTCGGATGCTTCGTGCAAAGTAGGATAGAGCTTTTCAATATCCTGCATAGATATATACTTCTGAATTTCCTTAAAGCTTCGTTCTGTGAACCATTGATAGTACGCTAAGATCCAACCACACCAATATTCGGGAGAGTAGTCATAATCGATTTGTGACTCGGGAAAGTCCCTATCTATGCCTGACTTTGAGAGAACATTCATCACAAGCTCCGTACCCGATACTCCCGATACACATTTAGGAACTCCCAAAGCAAATTGTTCTGCATAGCCCGTCCCGATAAACAATTCAAGAAAGCTATCCATTTTTATCTCACAACTATTTGCGGCATAGTCCATAGCTTCTCCGAGGCATTTCATTGCATCATCAAGATACCCTTCATCGTAAGCGCGGATCATTCGGTTGTACCTCCTCTCGTATAATATCTCTCATATACAAACCGTCGATATCATCTTTTTCAAGTTCTGCACGAAAAGCTGCTCTTGCCTCATCGTCACGAGCTTTCCTTTTTGCGTAATATACCGTATTGTCACAGGTTTCATATGAAATAAAATGAATTTTGGCAAAAGCGGATGGGCTCTTCAACACAAATTGTTCACCGAGTCTGCCAAGTCGCATAGCATAGGCAAGCTGAGTCAAAGAAATTTCATTGTTTACAAAAGCTCTCGCAAAAGAAAAATAGGAATCATCTGCGCGGTATCCAACAACCGCATCATACGGTGTTAAGTCAATCAAAAAACGTTCCTTTAACCAATCCGCGCCTCGCTTCATAACAGGAGTAGATACACGGAATTTTCTATATTTCATAAGCAATGCTAACCAATGTAGGATTGTATATTCATCAGAGGAAAGGTTCAGAACAGAAAGTCCTTTGGTATCTATTTCATATTTATTGGCGTATCCATCGGTATTTTCAGTACAAGCCCACTCTTTAGCAAGTTCAAGGTGCTCAGTACAATAAAATCCCCGTCCGTAGTCATTATAGGATTTTCCTTTACCAAAAACGGGCGTTTGAATTATTTCGGGTGAACCGTGATATAGAATTAGTTTGCTCATTTTTGTTTTCTCCATACTTCTTTAGAGTTATCTATGTGTATTATACTTCCAAAGAAGTATAATGTCAATGTTTTTTGAAACAAATTTACATATCCACATATAAAATATCTCTCATATTTTAAAACAAAGAACACTTTGATAGTGGAAGTGTTAAAAATTATATAGAATAATAAATAATCAAAATAATTTTGAAAAGGATGAAAAAATGTTCAAATATTAAAAGGTGCAACATATGATAGAGTAGTTATCGTCCCAGTCAGTACGGCGCTGCCATTTCTACAAGAACAAAAAATAATTACTTCCGATAAAACGCGAGCAAAATTCTATGTTGCCTGTACTCGAGCAAAATATAGTATTGTATTTGCCATGAAAAACCCAACAGCGAATACTGCATTTCAAAAAGCCAAAATTTTATGCGAAGGGAAAATGCTTTCAGCGTACAAATTTAAAAAATAGACCATCGGATTTAATCAGAACTGATACGCAGTGAGTAACCCTATCTCTCACTTCCGCACATTCGATTTCCGCTAATTCTCCTGCTACAATGGTTGCAGTAATCGAAGGAGGAGCGGCGTATGAAGCAGAAATACTATGTGGAACTGAACCGGCAGGAATGGCGGCTTATCATTGAGGGGCTGAACCGGTTCCGCAACAAGTTGATTGCGGCGGGGCGGTACACAGATGCCGTAGATGAGATACTAATCAAAGTCGCCAAAGCAAAGCCACAGAAGTCAATGTTGTGGGAATGGAGGCACTGATGATGGAAAAGTACATTACCGATGAACGCACGGGGCTGAAGTATGAGCTGGTTGGAGACTATTATCTGATTGCCGGGGATGATGAGCCGGAGGAAGAGCGGCCAATCGGGGTATGGGGGCAGCGGCATCTCCGCTATCTCAAGAAGCATCGCCGTGTGCGCTATGCCAACCTGCTGACAAGTGGCGAATTGAACGCCTATCTTGCGGATATTGACCGGCAGGCGGAGGAGCTTTTTCTTCGGCTGGTAAAACAAATGGCAGATGCTGAGGGCATTACGGAAACGCTGAAAGCCAGCGACCAAATGAAATGGGTCAGGCGGATGAACTCCTGCCGAGACCGTGCAACCGAAATTGTCTATCACCAAGTAATCTATGCATAAGAGAGGCCCTTCGTATCGAGAAAATGATACGGAGGGCCTCTTTTGGCTTATTGTACTTTCAAAAATCCGGACTCAAAGGCATTGGGGAAAAGGAACCGCTTCTCGCCCTGCTCAAAGCGGACGGTCACATATCCCCTGCTCAACTCGATCACCTTGCCGATGCCGAACTTAGCGTGAACCACAGCGCTTCCAATGGCAACGCCGGAAACATCGACCTTCGGTTTTTCGGGCTGCTGGGGCTTTGCGGGAGCGATCGGAGATTTCACGCCGAAGGCAGCAGTGACAAAATCCGGCTTAGCCGGTGGTGTCCGAGTTGGAACGGGGGCTTTGGGCGGCTCCGGCTCCTCGTCCGCTTCCGGAACATCGGCTTCGTCGATTTCCGGCGCATTCATCGTAGACTGCTGGTTATAGAACAGCAGCTCGTACTCCTTGCGCTTCACGACGGTATCCCAGCCGCCGACATCCTCGTTTTCGTGCTTGTCCAGGCCGGTGTAGGACAGGCTGGAATCCTCATAGCGCTTGAATTTAAAGATGGCATCATTCATCAGGCTGGCGTTAAATACATTCAGCTCCACCAACAGATTAAAATCCTTCACATCCAGACCGGTCACTTTTTTGAAAAGTCCCGGCTCCAGCTGCGTGATCACATCCTTCAGAGAGCGCTCCCGGTAATCCGTCAGATACATAAAGATCGGCACACGGGTGGCAAATTTGATGAGCTTCTCCTGAATCTGCTTCCGCATGGATTTGTATTCTTTTTCTTCCTCGGAGATTTCCTTTTTCTCCTCCTTGGTGAGCTCCTTGCCCTTTTCCTTCTTGACCTTTTTCACGCTCTCCGATTTGTTGATGATGGTCTCAATATCCGAGTTCAGGCTGCGGAAGCCCTCAATTTTCATCAGGGCCTCCATGGCCTCTTTGCTTGCCATCAGTCGCCGGAGCGTATCATTGTCCACATTGACCAGCAATGCGGATTCCCAGCGCTTGGCCAGCAGCGTGGCCGAAGTACCGGCCATGGCGATATCCAGAATATCCTGTGCGTCAATCTGCTTCATGCTGCTGCCGTCATAGGCCAGTACGGGCAGGAAGTTGATGAATTCCGCCACCTTCTTTTCCGGGTTGCTCTCATTCACGTTCAGACGGCAGGAATAATCCGAGATTTGCTTGAGGGCACGGTCCAGCGCAAAGTCAAAGACATAGCACTCATATTTCATAATTTGATCGGTGCCAGAGCCGGTACGCACTGTCCACGGAGACTGCACCCGGAACGCCGCTTGGAAATAGGTCTCCGGGCTTTTCAGATTCCGCAGCATAAAGATGCCCGTCCACGGCTTAACCGTGACGCCGGTGGTCAGCTTGCCGCAGGACAGCGTGATGGTCTTGGTGGTCAGCGGGTCACCCATGGATTTCTGCACCGGCTCCAGCGCGTCCACGCCAACGCCCGCCTTGGTCCCGGCGCAGACATTGATGCGGTAATCGTGGTAAAAGCTGTTCTGCTTCTGCTGCAGCAGATTGTACATGGCGTAGCAGCTGGCCACATTGGGCAAAAACCAGAAGGTATGAGACAGCACATTCAGCAGCCGGGTATCGGAAAACGGCATAGGCGGGCGCTTGTCCTGATTCAGCTTCATATCGTCCACGCTGGCGGGGAGATAGGAGCCGCGAATTAGGTCCAGCCACTTCTGCACCTCGTTCTCATAGACAAACCGGGCGGTCTCCGGCTTACTTTTCTCGCCGTATTTGGCGGAGAAAAATACATTCAAATCAAATTCGTTGAACTGACCTTGCATGGCGATCTGTCGGATGCTGTCCGGGATGCGGTAGGTCATCATCACCATCCGGGGCAGCGCTGCATAGGGGTTGTCCGCAGCCCCGTCCCAGTTTTCCTTGGCCCGCTGCTCGTCGGAATAGGTCCAGTTGTAGATTTGATCCTCGATAAATTCGCCGCTGTTGATGGCGCGGAACGGCGTGCCGGACAAGAACAGATAGTAGGATGTGGTGATGGGCAGGAAGGTCTCGTTGTAGGCGTTGTCGGCCTCGTCCTTCTTGTACTTCTCCATATCGAAGTCGTAATCCTCATCCTCGTTGTCCATTTCAAAGAGCTTTTTGGCATTGTCCCGCCACGCGCCGAAATGGTATTCGTCAAAGATCACGATGTCCCAGTTGGTGGTATGTACCCATTCGTTCTTTGCCTTGATGCCGCCGCTCTCGTTGGTGCCGAGATAGTCCTGAAAAGATCCGAAACAGACGATGGGACGGGACAGGTCGGCGTCCTCGTAGCGCATTCCGTCCCGACAGATGAATTGCCAGCCCTCAAAGTCCTTGTGGGTCATGAGATCTTCCTCCCACGCCGCCTCGACGGCGGGCTTGAAGGTCAGCACAAGCATCTTTTTCAGCCCCATTCGTTTGGCCAGCTCATAGGTGGCAAAGGTTTTGCCGAAGCGCATTTTGGCATTCCAAAGGAATTTCGGCGCACGGTCCGGCGTATCCAGCTTGGCGGAACGAAAATAGGCGATGGTCTTGTTGACGGCCTCCTCCTGCTCCGGGCGCATGGAAAAGGTGCGGGTGCGGTTCTCCTCGTTGAGGGTGTCGGTTTTCACCGCCAGCACCGCCGCTTCCAACTCATCCACCGTGCAGCGGAACCATTCACCGCCCACGCCGGTGACTTTCCTGCGGCGGAGCATACGATGCACATCGTGGTCGGTAAAGCAGGAGCCGTCCTCCCGCATGGCGGAGCTGACCATCATCGATACGCTGTACACCGGCGTGTCCCTCCGCCTGGGGGAGCAGGCCATCGGAAACTTTGAAGCGCTGGAAAAGGCGTTGGTCGTCAAGAAATACTAACGTCCCACCCCCAAAAGCCGGGGCGGGGCGCCCGACGGAATGGGGGAACTACTATGGATAAACTCTTCGGCGTGGACTTTGGCACCGGCGGGTGCAAGGCCACCGTCATCGACCTGGAGGGCAACATCTGCGCCACCGCTTTTGAGGAATATCCCTCTGAGCACCAGAAGCCCGGCTGGTCCGAGCAGGACCCGGCCCTCTGGATCCAGGCCTTCTGCAATACCGTGCGGGCCTGCCGGGAGCAGATGGCGGACGGCTTCGAGGGCGTCCTGGGCCTGGCGGTCACCGCCTCCACCCACAATGCCGTGCTGGTGGACAAAGAGGGACAGGTCATCCGCCGCTGCATCATGTGGAACGATCAGCGCAGCGGCGACCAGTGCCGCCGACTGAAGGAGGCCCACGGGGATCTCATCTTCCGCATCGGCATGCAGATGCCCACCCCCACCTGGACCCTGCCCCAGCTCATGTGGGTGAAGGAGCA
>ERZ779876.2915-NODE-2915-length-11355-cov-11.103363_pt1 | contig 11355 bp, 10 predicted proteins | sample MGYA00511068_ERZ779876 | MGnify/ENA primary metagenome ERZ779876 (study PRJEB29588, sample SAMEA1970858) | human gut metagenome | biome: human gut; feature: human-associated habitat; material: faeces | place: Denmark | collected 2008/2010 ... | reverse complement strand
ACCCGGCCATCCTTGCCTGCTGGAACAGCGAGGAAGGCCAGAGGGAGTTTGCCGCATGGCAGGCGGAGCAGGCTCATCACGCAAACAAAAAAGAAATCCAGGAAGTTCCCGCTGAGGAACTCCCTGGTATACATATCGCTATTGTCTGTGGTCTTTGGCAGGGTGCGTCCGGGTGGGCGCACCCTGTTTTTGTTTTATGCAGCAAGGTTATAACCTACAAGATTTTTTTCTATAACTCCAAGCATATATAACTTTTGGATTCCCTCGATAATTTCTTGTTCAGTAAACCTCTTTGCCTTTTCCTCAGACCAATTCTTAAATCCGGAAACAATTCCTTCTGCTGTTAAGCCTCCTGAATTTTCAATTAGAAAACAAATTGTTGCCAAACATTCTAGTTCATGATCAGTTTCAATAGAGTTTACAAAATCACAAGACTTTATGATCCAAGGGAGCAATGCTTGTAAAGTATTATTTACCGACTCACTCGTAAGTTTATTAAATAGAATTTTCTCAGCTTCTTTTGTAGAAGCTGTTCCATGAAACTGCTGAAATTCACGAATTCCCTTACTAACTATATCAATGGAATGATCATAAGGACCGTATTTATGAGGAACAAAACGAAAATATTTTTTTGAGGAAAACAAATCCATGAAATACGCCGCTTTTTGCAAACGAAGACTGTTAAACTTTTTTAAATGCCCCTTTAATTCCATTAACACGAGTGCTGATGTGCTCAGTTTTGGCTCCTGTGTTGGCGTTGTGGCAAAGTTTCGAGAAGGCTCATAAATATAAATCGCTACCTGTTTGGCTGTGTCCTCTAGTTTTTTTGCCAAAACTTGCTTAACGTCATTCCAAATAAGACCACCATTACCACTTCCCAACGGTGGAATAGCTATACTCTTTATGTTGAGTTCTTTTATTAGTAAAACAAGCGCATCCAACCCATCCTCAATATATTCCATTCGTGATTTTTCACGCCATTTATCTTTGGTCGGGAAATTAATGATGATTTTTTCACTTTCCTTATAAACATGAAGTTTTCCGGGACGTAGTGTACCATTTTTACACGCCTTAACATAGTCTTTGTTGTTGTTTGGAAATTTAAGTTTAAATTGATAGGCGATTCCCTTTCCCATATAACCTTCACAGTTTACTGTGTTGACAAGAGCTTCCGCATCGGACTGGAGCAAATCTCCTGTTGTATAGAAAAACACTTGAATCACCTCCCAATTTAATTATCGACTTATGGGAACATACTAGGCATAACCTGTATCCTATCCTTAATAGCTACGGCATTTTCCATTTTTAAAATCTTTTCTTTTGCCCTTTCACTATAAACATAAATATATGCAAAATCTGATACCGGAACACATCCCTTCACAACACATTCTGCCATACATGCTTTCCGGATCTCTGCATTTTTATAATCGCGATGCTCTCTATCGTCTAATATATTCCATCGAACCTTCTTGAAACCTTCTCCATAAGAATAAAGATCTGGAGCATCACTATCCAATGGATGTGATGGAATTATTTGATAATTATTATGTTCACAAATACTTCTCCAAACAGCGATGATTGCCATATTTTCTGATCCATACTTTTCGCACACTGCACCATCAAATGGATTTTTTGCAAAAAAATGAAATAAGACATATTGTGAAAGAGCTTCCTTATATCGCTCACGTTTACTTAAGATTTCTGGATCGGCAATATCAGTAAAGTGTATGTCGTGGTTTTGTAATATGCATTTTCGAGAGAGCAGACCAAACTTTAAAATCGAAGGAAGATTATCTATAGATGTTATATGATAGATTAGTTTTCCCATGCTTGGCGCAGTAGCCATGATTTCACCTCCGCACATCATCAAATCACGATATATTTACCCATATTGATTATATCATAAAAAGAAAGGTTTTTCAACATAGACCAGAAATTTTCTAACAAGGCGAAATTCCCAAACAAGCAAAAGGCAGGATACCACCCTTATAGTGATATCCTGCCTTTGTTCGTTTACCGCTCTGCGTACTCTTTCCGCAAAACCTCCGATAAACAAAAAACGTACCCGAACCCTTTTTCATAAAGAATCGGGTTCGAGTACGAACTGTATGGTGGACGGTACAGGACTCGAACCTGTGACCTCCTGCACGTCAAGCAGATGCTCTACCAGCTGAGCTAACCGTCCATACGTCATATCGACTTGGATAGTTTACCACAGCTTTGCACGAATTGCAAGGCTTTTTGCAATTTTCTCTGAAAATTTCTTACAGCGCCTTGCGGATGATGTCGTACAGCACCGGTTTCATGCTGTCGATGTTGTCCGGCTTGCCCTCCAGAATGCTGGAGTAGCACACCGACATGCACATGCTGCCCAGCGCCGTGATGCGCTGATAGACCTCCCGCTCGGTGCGGCCGGCCATTTCCGGGCTGGTCAGCACCACGTTGAGCAGCTTGCGCATCAGCGGCTCGGCGTCGCGGCTGGCCTCGATCTGGTCCAGCCCCGGCCACACGAAGTTGCGCTCCAGGAATTTGAGCACCACCGTGTCCCGCCGCAGTGCTTCAATAATATGGTCGATCACGGCCACCATCTTGTCCGGGAACGTCTCAAGGCCGGTCTGCCGCTCCACAGCCTCGCACGCATTGTTCAACAGCTGGTAGCTCACCCGCCCCAGCAGGGCCTGCATCACCGCACCTTTGTCCTGAAAATACAGGTAAAAAGTGCCTTTGGCCACCTTGGCCCGGGAGGTGATGTCCTCCACGCTGGTCTTGGCGGTGCCGCGCTCCAGAAACAGCTCGTAGGCTGCATCCAGCAGGGCCCGGCGCTTTTCCTGTTTTTTGCCTTCCACGGTACTCATGCTCTGGGTCGATTCCTCTTTTCTCTCTTTTTCTCACGTTCATACGTTGCCCTTGTTGGTTGTCTCAATCATTTTAGCAGTCCTGCCGCAATTGTGCAAGAGCGTTTTCTTATACAATCGCCGGCCCGTGATAAAAAAACTGACTTTTAGTCATTTTTGTGCTTGACACCCGGTTTGTCCTGGTTATAATAGTGTTTGCTTGGAAATGACCACCGGTCATTTTACTAAGATTCTTATCCATTTCTGACTCTGGAGGGTACTCATGAAAAAGATCGCACAGGGCATTGTGCGCTTCCGGAAGCTGATCCTGACAGTAGCGTTCCTGCTGTTGATTCCTTCCGCGATCGGCGCAGTTGCCACCCGCATCAACTATGACATCCTCACCTACCTGCCGCAGGATCTGGACTCCATGATCGGCGAGGTAGCCCTCGAGGATGACTTCCATCTGGCGTCCACCGGCATGATCACGGTGGAAGGCCTGCCGACCAACGAACTCATTGCCATGAAGAAGGACATCGAGGCCGTGCCCGGTGTCATGCAGACCTTCTGGCTCAGCGATGTGATCGATCCCAGCATCCCCACCGAGATGCTGCCCGCCGACGTGCAGCAGTTCATGTTCGGCAAGAACGATTCCACCATGCTCATCGTCCGCTTCGACGCACCCAGCGCCAGCGACGAGACGATGAGCGCCGTCAGCCAGATCGAAACGCTGCTGCGGAAGGATTGCTTCTTCGGCGGCATGAGCGTCATCCTGCAGGACACCAAAGCACTGGTCAACCAGGAAATGCCGCTCTACATCCTGATCGCCGTGGGTGCCAGCCTGCTGGTGCTGTTCCTCTCGCTGGAAAGCACCATCACCCCGCTGCTGTTCATGCTGGGGCTGCTGTTCCCCATCGCGTACAACTTCGGCACCAACATCTTCCTGGGCCAGATCAGCTACATCACCGAAGCACTGGCCACCGTGCTGCAGCTGGGCGTTACGATGGACTTCTCCATCTTCCTGCTGCACCGCTATCAGGAAGAAAAAGAGCTGCGCTCTAATAATGAAGAAGCCATGGTCAGTGCCATCTGCAAGACCATGACCTCCATTTCCGCTTCCAGCCTGACCACCATCGCCGGCTTCCTGGCGCTGTGCGCCATGCGCCTGACCCTGGGCCGTGACATCGGCGTCGTCATGGCCAAGGGCGTGGCGCTGGGCGTCATCTGCACCGTGGTCATCCTGCCTGCCCTGATCCTTACCTTTGATAAGTGGGTGGAAAAGTACAAGCACCGCACGGTCATCCCCCAGCTGAAAAAGCTCAGCTACTTCGTCTCCAACCACGCAGTGCCCATCGTGGTGGTGTTCATCCTGATCATCATCCCCTTTGCCATTGCGCAGAACAAGACCACCGTCTACTACACCCTGTTCGATTCTCTGCCCCAGGACCTGACCGGCATCGTGGGCACCAACAAGCTGGGTGAGGACTTCGGCATGACCACCAGCCACTTTATCCTGGTGCACGATGACCTGACCGCCACCCAGGTGAGCGACCTGTGCGACGAGATCAACGACGTGGACGGCATCACCCAGGTGGTGAGCCTGGATTCCATCACCGGCCCCGGCTTCGACACCTCTCTGGTGCCGGACAGCGTGATGGAGATCCTGCAGTCCGGCGGCTACAAGCTGATTTTGGCCAACAGCTCCTACAAGACCGGCACCGATGCCATCAACAGCCAGCTGGACCAGATGATCAGCCTGATCAAGGCGGTGGACCCGGAGGGCGTTATTACCGGCGAGGGTGCCATGACCAAGGACCTGATCGAGGTGGCTGACGTGGACTTCAAGAACGTCAACGTCTGGTCCATCCTGGCGGTTCTGGTCATCATCGCCATCTCCTTCAAGAGCATTTCCATCCCCGTGCTGCTGGTTGCCAGCATCGAGGCCGCCATTGCCATCAACATGGGCATCCCGTACTTTACCGGCACCGAGCTGCCGTTCATTGCCAGCATCGTTATCGGCACCATCCAGCTGGGCGCTACCGTGGACTACTCCATCCTGATGACCACCCGTTACCACGAGGAGCGTGCCTTTGGCCGCACCCCGAAGGAGGCTGCTCAGCAGTCTCTGGAGCACTGCAGCCAGTCCATCCTGACCAGCGGCCTTACCTTCTTTGCCGCCACCGTAGGCGTGGCTGCCATCAGTAAGATGGAGCTGCTGAAGAGCATCTGCCTGCTGATCTCCCGAGGCGCACTGATCAGTATGGCCGTCATTCTGGTCGTTCTGCCTGCCGCCCTGATGCTGTGCGACTGGATCATCCGCCACACCACCCTCAAGTGGATGGTGCCGGAATCCGCCAACGCCAAGAAATCTGAAAAGGAGTAATCTGCCATGAAAAAATCGCTTCGTATCGCCAGTGCGGCGCTGGCCCTGACCCTCGCCGCCAGCTGCGCTGTGCCTGCTTTTGCCGCCGGCAGCAGCTTTTCCAAAGATGAGACCGTGTACGCTGTGATGAACGGCGACGGCTCCCTCAAGAGCACCACCGTCAGCGAGCACCTGTACAATGCAGGCGGCCTGTCCTCCGTGACCGACAAGTCCACCCTGACCGACATCCAGAACACCGAGAGCAGCGCCGAGTTCACCCAGAACGGCGACGAGCTGGTGTGGAACACCGATGACACCGACGTGTACTACAAGGGCAGCACCGACAAGACTCTGCCCATGGATGTGAAGGTCACCTACGCTCTGGACGGCCAGGAAGCCGCCCTGGAGGACCTGATCGGCAAGAGCGGCCACCTGACCGTGACCGTGAGCCTGAAGAACAACGAGACCGGCACCGTGGAGGTGAACGGCCAGACCCGCAGCATCGTCACCCCGCTGATTACCGCCGTGGGCGTGATCCTGGGCAGCGATGCCTCCAACGTGACCGCAGAGCACGGCGTGGTGGAGAGCGCCGCCAAGAGCAACGTAGCCGCCTTTGTCACCCTGCCCGGCGTCAAGGACTCCCTGTCCGGCCTGCTGCCCGATGAAGTGAACAGCATCGAGGATTACCTGCAGGACACTGTGACCGTGGAAGCCGATGTGACCGAGCTGACCTGCCCGCAGATCATGGTGGCCTGCGCCACCAGCACCGAGGCTCTGGGCACCGACAATGTGTTCGACCTGAGCAGCATCAATGAGCTGACCGACGGTATGACCCAGCTGAACGACGCCATGAGCCAGCTGATGGACGGCGCTTCCCAGCTGGTGGACGGCACGGCCCAGCTGGCCGACGGTGTGCTGGCCCTGCTGGACGGTGCCAACACCCTGAACAGCGGTGCAGCCGCTCTGGACAATGGTCTGGGCCAGCTGACCGACGGTCTGGACACCCTGACCTCCAACAACGCCGCTCTGAATTCCGCTGCACAGCAGGTGGCTGACGGCGTGCTGGCTTCCGCCAACAAGACCCTGAAAGAGGGCGGCCTGATCGACAACGACATGACCTGGAGCGACTACGCCTCCGTCATCGACAACATCCTGACCATGAACGACAAGACCCTGGCCGCCGGCCGCCGCAAGATCGTGCGCACCGTGTGGGAGCAGGAGCCCAGTTTCAAGGACAGCGAGCTGGATCTGGCCTTGTACCTGGCTGCCACCAAGACCAACCACGACCTGGAAGCGGCTCTGAAACGGATGCAGAGCTATGACCCCTCCATGATCACCGGTCTGGTCCAGCTGCTGACCAGCGAGGACGCCAAGAACACCGCCCACGAAGAACTGGTGTATCAGGTGAAGAACAGCCAGGATATGGCCGATGTCGCCGCCCTCAAGACCAGCCTGTCCCAGATCCAGGTGTTCGTCTCCAGTGTGAACCAGTACACCGCCGGTGTGCAGTCTGCTGCGGACGGTGCCCACTCTGCCAAGGACGGCAGCGCCCAGCTGGCCGCCGGCACCCAGACCCTGTACGACGGCGTGAACACCCTGAACAACGGCGCAGGCCAGCTGAGTGACGGCACCGTGCAGCTGAACGACGGCCTGAACCAGTTCAACGATGAGGGCATCTCCAAGCTGACCGGCGCTCTGGACGCTGACCAGCTGCACGACCTCAAGACCGTGCTGGATGCCATGGCCGACCGTCTGGAAGGCTACAACAGCTTTGCCGGTGCACCGGACGGTGCCGACGGCAGCGTGAAGTTCGTGTACAAGACCGCTGAGACCGTGGCCGCTGCGGACACCACCGCCGCCGAGACCGAGACTGTGAAGGAAGGCAATGTGTTCACCCGCCTGTGGCAGCGCATTGTGAACCTGTTCAAGTTCTGATTTTCCCTCATGCATCAAGCGGGGCCTGCGCTGGCAGGCCCCGCTTTTTTGCACCCTGCCGAACCTGCCCCGCAGCCCTTGCAAAATGCCTGCAAATCCAGTATGATAAAGGCAAAGAAAATTTCCCGCACACAGGGAGAATTTGAAAAGGAGCGATCGTTCTTATGCCAGAAAAAGAGAGCAAGGGGATCAAGAAATTCTTTGAGGAATTCAAGGCCTTTGCCATGCGCGGCAATGTGCTGGATATGGCAGTCGGCGTGGTCGTCGGCGGTGCGTTCACGGCCATCGTCACGGCTCTGGTGGATGACGTCATCAACCCGCTGATCGGCCTGTTCTTCAAGGCAGATTTCTCGGATGTCGTGATCAGCCTGGGCGGTTCCAGCATCAAGATTGGCGAATTCGTCAACTCGGTCATCAACTTCCTCATCGTGGCCTTTGTGCTGTTTGTGGTGATCAAGTTCATCAACGGCCTGCACAAGAAGCCGGCAGCTCCCGCCGCACCGGCAGAGCCCACCACCAAGGTGTGCCCCTACTGCCAGACCGAGATCCCCATCAAGGCTGTGCGCTGCCCGCACTGCACCTCCAAGCTGGAGGGCTTCCCGGAGATCAATGCCTGATCCCGCAACTCCTGTACCTGAAAAAAGCAGCTGTACCAAGCGGTACAGCTGCTTTTTTTGCGGTCAGCGTGCGCTGCGGGGCCTGCCGCCGCCCAGATGCCACAGCAGCCAGGCATACAGGTAGTTCACCCCCAGCAGGCCCACGGCCCACAGGACGGAAACATACACCGGCTGGTGGTACACCTCAAAGAAGGGGTACGGCCCCACAATGACCCGCAGGATGTTCAGCGGCAGGATGACCGCCGCATATGCCAGCGTGGGCAGCAGCGCCCAGCGCACATCGCTGCGCGGCAGGTGGGGTTCCCGCTCCAGCAGCAGGTAGGAGAGGAGCGCCGCCATGGGGTTGAGCAGGTGGTGGTACAGCATGCTGCTGGTGCACAGCAGCATGTACAGCCCGCCCTCGCCGTTCATGGGGGCCAGCACGAACACCACCGTCAGGAAGGTGAGCAGCAGGCAGCTGGTGGCCATGAACTTGAGCCGCTTGAGCCAGCGGGGCAGCTCTCCCCCGGTAAAGATGCACCGCAGCTGCCACAACGCCACCAGGGTGCACACTGCGGCGGCAAAGATGTTGGAGTCCTCGGTGTAGAAGGTAAAGATCTGGGCCTGGCCCATCTCCCAGCTCAGGGGCAGGGCAATGGGTTCTGCACACAGCACAAAAAGGTTCAGGGCGATGGACAGCAGCCTGCGGCAGGTATCCAGGAATTTTTTCATAAAAATTTCCTCTCGGTAAACAAAAAAGCCCTCTCCCTTCCGGCCTTCGCCGGGGGCGGGAGAGGGTTTTCCACATTTTTATTTTGCAGTGTTGATAAAGCTACGGTTGTCCCACAGGTACTTGATGCCGGACACGGCCGTGACGATGGCCACCAGCCAGCACAGCAGGATGGACACCAGCACCACCACCGTGATGCTTTCCAGCGTGCCGTTCCAGCACAGTGCCGTGCCGAAGAAGTAGAAGATGATGCTCAGCATCTGCAGCACGGTCTTGACCTTGCCCCACATGTTGGCAGCGATCACCTTGCCGTCCTTGGCACCGGCCGCCACCATGCGCAGGCCGGAAACCGCGAACTCACGGGCCAGGATGATGCACAGCACCACGGGGCTGCACACGCCGTCCCGCATCATGTAGATGAAGGCCACAGTGGTCAGCAGCTTGTCGGCCAGCGGGTCGGCAAACTTGCCAAAGTCGGTGACCATGTTCCACTTGCGGGCCAGATGACCGTCCAGAAAGTCGGTGAAGCTGGCCGCTGCAAACACGATGCCGGCCAGCAGGTAATACAGCGGCTGGAAGGTGCCGTTGGCCACCGCGTCCAGACTGGTGAGGGACACAAAGATCATGAACACCGGCACCAGCACAATGCGGGTCAGGGTAAGTTTATTGGGCAGATTCATAGGTTTTATCCTCCAATACGTTATTTTACGACTGTACCATACAGATCGTAAAGGTCGCTGTCGTCCACCAGCACATCATAGAACTGGCCGGGGTACAGCGGCTCTTCGCTGGACACGCACACGTTGCCGTCCACCTCCGGAGCATCGCCGGTGGTACGGCACAGATACAGGCCGCTCTCTTCGTCAATGCCGTCGCAGAGCACGCGCACGGTCTGGCCCACCTTTTCGGCCTGCTTCTGGGCCATGATGCCGGTCTGGATCTGCATCACCAGCTCGGCGCGCTTGTCCTTGACCTCCTGCTCAATCTGTCCGTCCATCCGTGCTGCCACGGTATTTTCCTCGGCCGAGTAGGCAAAGCAGCCCAGACGGTCGAACTTGACCTCCTTGACGAAGTTGCACAGGTCCTCGAACTGCTCCTCGGTCTCGCCGGGGAAGCCTGCGATCAGGGTGGTGCGCAGGGTGATGCCGGGGATCTCGCGGCGCAGCTTGCCAATGACCTCCAGCAGCTCGGCGCGGTTGGAGCGGCGGTTCATGTTCTTGAGGATGGTGTCGTTGCAGTGCTGGATGGGCAGATCGAGGTAGGGCACCACCTTCTCGTTGCGCTTCATGGCGGCAATGAACTCGTCGGTGATGCGCTCCGGGTAGGCGTACATGATGCGGATCCATTCCAGCCCCGGCACCTTGTTCAGCTTGTCCAGCAGCTCACAGATGCTGCCGGGCTTGCCCCAGTCCTCGCCGTAGGCGGTGGGGTCCTGCGCCACCACGATCAGCTCCTTCACGCCCTCACCGGCCAGCCAGCGGGCTTCGGCCACGCAGTCGGCCATATCGCGGCTGTGCAGCGGGCCGCGGATGCCGGGGATGGCGCAGTAGTGGCAGCGGTTGTTGCAGCCCTCGGCGATCTTTAAGTACGCATAGTGGGCGGGCGTGCCGATGACGCGCTTGCCGCCCAGCGGGAAGTCCTTCTTGGCACCGTAGCTCTCCAGATGGTCCTCGCCGTGGAACAGCCGCTCCACGATGGTGTCAATGGCCTTGTTGGAGGCGCAGCCCACCACGGCATCCACCTCGGGGATCTCTTCCTCGATCTGGCTGCGGTAGCGCTCGGCCAGACAGCCGGTCACGATGACCTTCAGATCCGGGTTCTGCTGCTTGTAGGAGCAGGCTTCCAGAATGTTCTCGATGGCTTCGGTCTTGGCGCTCTCGATGAAGCCGCAGGTGTTCACCAGAATGACATCGGCCTCCGCCAGGTCGGCCACCGTCTCATGACCGGCCGACAGCAGGATGTGCACCATCACGTCCAGGTCGACCTGGTTCTTAGGGCAGCCAAGGGAAATGCATGCAATTTTCATAGGGGATAATACTCTCTTTCTATAACTCTTCTTCCGTCCGCCGGATGGCCTCTTTGATGACCGCATAGGCAAACCCCCGGCGCTGCAATGCTGCCACCACAAGGTCGCGGCGGCCGTCGGCCAGCTTCTTGCGGTAGCGGTTGGCCACCAGCGCGGCGGCAGCTTCCAGCTCCGGGTCTTCGCCGGAAACATCGGGGGTGTAAACAGCATCCAGCGCCTGCTGGATCTCGGGAAGAACGTCCAGATACTTTTCAAAGCTGTTCATAGTTCATTTTCCTCCAGAATTTTATTGACGAGCTCCGCGCTCATCCCCGGACTGACGGTACCGGCGCTGGTGACGGCGATGATGCCCGCCGCGAGAGCCCAGCGTGCCGCCCGTTCGGGGGGAAAGCGGTGCAGGTAAGCATATAAAAGTCCGGCCATAAAGGCATCTCCCGCGCCGGTGGCGTCCACCATCTGGCTCACGGGACGGAGCGCGGCATAGAATTTGGCGCCGCTGCGGTCGGCCCAGTAGCAGCCGCGCTGTCCCATGCTGACAACGATGCAGTGCGTGCCGCGCTCGAGAAGCACATCCGCAGCGCGCTCCATATCGGTGTCGCCGCTGATCTCGCAGCCGGTCATAGCCGCGAGCTCCAGCACATTGGGCTTCAGGCAGTGGAGCTTCCCGGCAAACGGGGCAAGACGGCGGGCGTACGTTGTGGAGACCGGGTCGGAAAAGATCGGCACACCCGCGAGAGCGTCGGAGGTGATCCATTCCAGAGCCTCCGGCGTCAGGCAGGGGTCGCAGACGATCGCGTCCGCTTTCCGCAGCGCATCTTTTTGCCCTTCCAGCCAGTCGGGGGTGATGTGCTCCAGAATGCGCATATCGGACA
>ERZ779876.2905-NODE-2905-length-11411-cov-3.148556_pt1 | contig 11411 bp, 7 predicted proteins | sample MGYA00511068_ERZ779876 | MGnify/ENA primary metagenome ERZ779876 (study PRJEB29588, sample SAMEA1970858) | human gut metagenome | biome: human gut; feature: human-associated habitat; material: faeces | place: Denmark | collected 2008/2010 ... | reverse complement strand
GAAAGACTTTTCCTCATTTCATACATTTTCCTCCTCGTCTTTTATTCTTCGCCCTTCGAAGGGATAAGCGGGCGATTATTTTCCGATAAGATTTTTTTTAGTAATTCAGCTTTCTGAATTACTAAAAGGCGTACGCCTTTTTTGTCTCGTTAACGTTAACGGAATAAAATATTAACGTTAACACTAACAAAGACAGAATTTTCAATTGTTCAAACTATCTTAATTTTTTACGAAAGTATATCCCCGTTGAGATATACGCCGAACATATCCGATACGCGGGGTCCCCTGCCCTCTTCGATACGGGAAACAAGGACGTTGACTGCCCGTTGCGCCATGGCGCGCTTATCCGTTCCCACCGAAATGAGGCGTTTAGGGATACGCACTTCCTTTTGTATATCGTCGAAGCCGATGACCTGCGCATTTTTGATTCCCATTTTTTCCAGGCGATAAATCACGTCGAACGCAACCATATCGCTGAAACAGAAAAACGAGTCGGGCACCGTTTCGGAATTTTCAAACAGCGCGGAAAAATTTTCTTCAAAGCAATCCATGGAATCCAGGATACGAGGCGTTTTTGCACCCGCACTTTCCAATTCTTTTTTGAACCCCATAAACCGATCGTACGCGCAGGAGGCTGTGCCGACGCTAACATATACCGAGCTGGTACAACCCTTTTCGACAAAGCGGCGCGCTGCCAGCCTGCCGCCCTCCTCGTCGTCCATGCAGATATAATCCACCGATTTGATGTCCGTCCGTCTGCCGAAAAGAAGCACGGGAATAGCAAAGTTATCCAGCATTTCCGTCACTTCCTTGTCGGGCTCCAAAAAGCTTACAATTCCCGCGACATTATGGGAGAGTGCAAATTCATAATCCGAACGGTCGAGCTGGTGCTTTGTCACCGACAGCATCAAAATCGAATAATTCTGCTCTCTGAAACAGGTCTGCAAATAATCGATCATAATAGAAAAGTAAATATTTACGAGATGATCATATACGATGACGATCAATTTGCTGTTTCCGCACCGCAGAGAGCTTGCGGAATTATTTTTGACGTAATTAAGCTCGGCCGCGACCTTCAATACCTTTTCGCGGGTTTCCGCCGATACCTCCGGCGCATTGCGAATTGCCCGGGAAACCGTCTGCGGAGTTACACGCGCTACCCGTGCGACGTCCCGTATGGTCACTCTCGATTTTTTCATGCTTCACCTCTTTCAGACAACCTATGCCGCAACATCCGTTTTTCCGAATCCATTCCCCCTTTGGCCTTCGATTTTCACCGATCGTTATCGTTAACGGCCTTTTATTTTTAACCCGAATCTACTATTTTTTCGATCGGGTTTTTCGGATAGAGATATGTTTCAAAAATGAGTTTCTTTTTATTCTTCTTATGATACAATTTTTATTTTACAATTATATGGTAACACCAACTTTTAGACTTGTCAATTATTTTCACTTAATTTTCACCATTTTTTCCTTATTTTGTCACAATTAGAAATAAAAACAAACTTCCTTTAAGCCATTCTCAGACGTTTTCAACTAAACTTTCGTTTTTCACGCCTTTATAGCGAGTATTTTTCAAGTTTCGCCTTTCAGAAACGGCTATTCGGGAGACGCACTTAAAAGAGAGCAAAATTTAAGTTTTCATTAAAAACCGGCCTTTTCTTAATAAATTTTAGTACAAATATACAGCGGGGTGTGCGCATATCCTACTCCTAACCCCGCTGTATTCGTTTTATTTATGTTTTCTCAAGCTTCCGCATCTGTCTCCGCCGAATATATCGCATATAAAACGGTTCCTTCGGGGACGGAGGGAAGCTGTTCGGCCGAATACGCTATCTCTCCGTCCGGAGAAAGCGCCCAGCCGTCAAACACGTATCCTTCGCGGACAGGCGCCGCAATACCTCCCGCCGCGCCGGTATTTGCAATTTTTCCCTTTGTCAGGGAAACGAGATATCTGCCGTCTCCGGACATCTTGCAGCCCCAAACCACAGGTCTGTTAAACGAGTTCCAAAGCCCGTCCCAGCCGATTCCGCTCCCCGCTCCCTCGCTGTAAATCGTAAGGTTTTCACAATCCTGAAACGCATAACTCCCTACGCTCCTCAACTCGTTTCCGAGGAAAATCCCCGTCAAGGCGGTGCATTTTCGGAACGCGTAGCTTCCTATACTCTCCACCCCGGCGGGAAGCGCCGCCGCGGTTAAAGAAGCACAGCCGTAAAAGGCAGAATCGCCGATCGTTTTCAATCCGTCGCCGAAGGTTACGCTTTCCAGCGCCGTACAGCCGTAAAAGGCAGAATCGCCGAGAGAAACCAGACGATTCGGGAGAATGAGCCGCGTCAGGCTCGTACAGCCGTAAAAAGCCGATTCCCCGACGGAAACGAGGCTGCTGCCGAGAGAAACCTCGGACAAAAGCGCACATTCGTAAAAAGCGCGGGCTCCCAACGCTACGGCGCTGTTGCCGACAGAGACGCTCGTCAGTCCGCTGCACCGGCTGAATGCGTTTTCCCCTAAGCGTTTGACGCTTTGAGGAAGGACGACTTTCGTCAAAGAACTGCAGCCGTAAAAGGCATACGCGTCTATTTCAGTCAAGGTGGAAGGAAAATCGATTTTCGACAGCTTCGTACAGGAATAGAAAGCCGAACGCCCGATTTTTTCCAGCCCGAGCGGCAAGGAGACCCTCTCCAGCACGGCGCATTGATAAAACGCGTAATCCCCGATTTTTTTCAGCCCCGCGGGGAGAGTGACGGAAGGCAGACCGCAGCCGAAAAAGGAGCCCTTTCCGATGGTTTGGACACTTTCGGGGATATAGATATCCGTAAGACCGATACAGCCGTAAAAGGCATAATTTCCTATTCCGACCGTTCCCGCCCTCAAAGCCACGCTGCCGATCAATACGCTCGTGCAGCCGACCACCCAATTATCCGCATACACCACGCCGCCGGAGTTTTTCCACATCGCCGTGTTGTGAAAAGAATACGTCCCGATACTTTCCACCGTGTCGGGCAAGGACACGCTCGAAAGCCTTTCGCAGCCTTCAAAAGCGTAACTGCCTATGGTACGTAGATTGCCGCCGTAGGAAACCGTACTGAGAAGCGAACAGCCGTAAAAGGCGTATTCCCCGATTTTTTCCACATTTTCACCGAGATCGGCGCTCATTAAAGAGACGCTTTGACAAAAGGCATAATCCCCCACGGCCAAAACGCTGTCCGGCAAAGCGACGGCGGTAAACGAACCGCATTGATAAAAGGCGTAATCTCCGATCCCCTCCGTCCCCTCGGGAACAGAAACAAAAGCGATTTTCAGATTTTTGCAGCCCACCAGCCATTTGTCCGCAAATACAAGCTCTTCCGCGTCGCTCCAGAGTTTTGTTCCGCCGAAAGCAAGGGCGCCGACGTCGCGTACCGCCGAACCGATTTTCACCGTTCCCAGCGCCGCGCAATTATAAAAGGCGCAATCTCCTACGGCCGAAACGCCGTCGGGGATATCGATTTCGGCAAGCGCCGTGCAATCCGAAAAAGCATATGCCCCGATCGAGGAAGTATTTTCTCCGAAATCTACTTTCGTGAGCGAAGCGCACTCGTAAAAGGCGTATTCGGGGATTTCTCTCAACCCTGCCCCCGTCGAAAGGCTCTTTACCGACTTACATTCGGAAAAGGCTTTTTCCCCGAGACGGTTCAGGCTGTCGGGCAGGAGGATACTTTCAAGCCTTTCGCAGCCGTGAAAGGCATACGCCCCGATCGAGGATATCCCTTCGGACAAAACGACGCTCTTCAAGCCCTTGCAATAAGCGAAGGTATATTCGGAAAGGGCCGTCACGCCTGAAGGCACGGCTACGGTTTCCAAAGCCCGACAGCTTTGAAACGCATACGCGCCTATGGACGTAACGCTTTCGGGAATGACGACGCTCGTCATCGCGCTGCAATTATAGAAAGCCCTGCGCCCGATTTTCGTCACGTTGTTCCCGATCACGACCCCTGTCAGCTGACTGCCCGAAAGGGCAGAATCGGCGATCGAAACGACAGGTTTTCCGCGATAGGTGTCCCCGATCTCGACGTTTCCCTTCGCCGTGCCCGCGCCGGTGACTTCATAGGCGGCGCCGTCCGCGATAAGGGTATATACGAGCCCCGTTTCGGCTTCCTTGACAAAGGTAACGGGCTCCGACCAGTCGGAATCCGCGTAAGCGTCCCCGTCCCCCAGCGCTTTGACGCGAAACTCGTATTCCCCCGCCTTTAATTTGGAAATAGAATAGGGATTATTGTGCGTCGCATCGGCTTCCCCGTTGATTTCCACCGAATACAATCGGGCGTTTTCCACCTCGTCCCAGGTAAGCTCCATTTTTTCCGTATCGACTCTGACTCCCGTAGGTCGGTCAAGCGTCTTGGGTCCGCAGCCCGCAAAAACGAGAATACAGCAAAGAATCGCGCCGAGGAGCAAATATAATCGCAATTTTTTCATAGGTCATACTCCTGAAATGGATTTGCCGGAATACTTTCCGTTTTTACGCTCGCGCACGATCTCGTGCAGCCACTTAAACTTAAACTTGCGCACCGCTATATCGAGCAGGAAGAGAACGACGGCGGCGACGGCCAAAGCCGTTGCGGGATCGGTCTCCCTGTCGAGAGCTCTCTTCAATCCGTCGTACGCCCGGGCGGCGTCGGTAATAACCTTTCCGTCCCCGTCCGCGGCCAGCCTTTCGAGGAAAAGCCGATCGGCTTCGCCGTCGGGGAAAGCGTTATATTCTTTCGAATAGGAAAACGCCTTGTAAACCGTACGGCTGGAGGCCACGTTTCCCGCCCCGTCCTTTATCTCGATCAATACGGTATATATCCCGGGACGGTTCATGACAAATTCGGTTCGGCTGTATCGCTCTGCGGCGGAAGGCGGCACCGATTGTACGTTCGGTCGGGTTTGCCCTTCCTCGGGAGGGCCCGTCACCGTCACATCGACTCTTTCATACGGCAAAAGCTCCGTAAAGATACTCAGCTGTGAGGTAAAATTATCGTCCGTGAATTTTACTTCGATATCCTGAGGCTCGATATTCTGCGTCGGGAACAATCCGTTTACGACGTTGAAAATAAATTTCACCCCGACCGGGCTGTTTACAAAATCGGCCGACCAAACCCCGCTTAAATCGCACATAAAGCTGCCGACCGAGCCCTTTCCGAACTTCCATTGCGCATAGACGGGGACGTATGCGGCCATGAGCGGAGTATCGACGGCCGCATAGCTTGCCCCCGTCTTTACCTTCGTACCGTAAAAGCCGTCGAGCGTGGGCATTTCGCTCTGCAAAATTCCGTTGACGGCCGAAGTGTGGTCGTCTATCTGCGGAGTGAACGTCTCGTAATTGACGTCTGTGATTTCCGGTACGGTAAGGTCGTGCCTAAGGATACTGGTAAGCTCCGTCATCCGATTGGCGTCCACGTCGTAAAACCGTCCGCCGCCCAGCTCCTCGGCGGCATATTTCATCGCTTTCGCGGCCGAACCCGCATTGATCCCGACGATCGAAAGGGTGATTCCCTGTTCGGCGTTGAGTCGGATCTGTTCGCCATAGACCTCCTCCGCATCGCCCGCCATACCGTCCGTGAGCATGATGATGTGCCTTTTTTCCACATTGAGCAGCTTGAGCGCGTCGCCCGCGCGCTTGAGAGAAGGCGCGAACATCGTTCCCCCGCCGTCGTCCGAAATGCTGTCTATGGCGGCTAAAATCCTCGACTTCTGCGGGACAGGGGTCATTTCTATCTCTTCGTTATAGGTATTTTCCAGCGTCATAACGCCGCAATAATCCCGATCGCTCAACGAATGCAGGGAGGCCTTTGCCGCTTCCTTTGCGAGCTCGAGAATGGTTTTTCCCGTCGTTTCGTCTTTGGCCTGCATACTTCCCGAGCGGTCGATGACGAGCATGACGCCGATGGGCGGAGTATATTCGATCGCCTCTACGGGAAGCATCTCCTGATACAAAGTGCCGTACATATCCCCGCGGTTATAGGTATTCGCCACCGTCTCCCCCGTTTCCGGGTCCGTCTTATTTCCGCCGACGGTAAATAACCCGCCGCCGTATTCCTTGACGTACTCATAGAGCAGCTCGTCGAACCCCGCAGGCATGTCGGCGTTGGCGATATTCACGAGCACGACTTCGTCGTATTGACGGAGTTCGTCCACCGTCGCAGGGACGGCGGTTTTATCCGTAATTTCCGCAACCGTCACGTTATAGTCGTTTTTCAGCATGCCCGCAAGGTAGGAAGACTCCCCTTCCGTCCGTTCGAGGATGAGAATATCGTCGAAGCTCTCGAGATACATATAGGAACAAAAGATGTTGTTTTCCGTCAACCTATCCCCTTCGCATCCGATTGAAAAGCGAAGCTCGTGCAGGCCGGGCTCGGCAAAGGAATGTTCGAGCTCGACGGTCTGCGTCCCTTCCGTAAGGCGTACGGAAACGGGTTCGCAGGCGACGCCGTTGTCGTAAAGGGTGACGGCCGCCTCTGCGGAAAGGGAGCTTTGCGTCGAGAGCTTCAGCGTAAACGTATCGCCGACGGCGACGTTATAATCGGGCAGGGCCGCGCCGACGATCTGAACTTCGGAATCGCTCCTCTCCTCGGGAAAATACACGGTATCCACCGAAATCCCCTCGGAAACGACGGAACGGATAACCGACGCTGCGGCTCCGTCCGTCTCCGCTCCGTCGCTTAAAAGGATAATTTTCGCGGATTCGGGGTTTGTAAACAGCCTGCTCGCATACCGCAGCGCGGAAGCCATATCCGTGCCGCTCGTATTCGGTCGGTCTGCCCGGAGATATTGTTCGTACATGCCGTCCGAATCGTCGCTCAGCTCCGCGGCATATACCTGATCGTAACCGAAAGTCACGATCCCGAGACGGCAGGAAAGATCGTTTCCGTCGATGACCGAACGCACGAATGCGTTTTTATCCTCCTCCGAACGCGCCCCGCTGTCGGACACATCTACGAGCAGGATCACTTCGTTTCGGGAATTGGGGACCTGATACCGAAAGGTCATTCCCGCCAGCAGACACACGCTCATGACGATGACGGCGGTATGAAGGACGAAGGAGACGACCCGGTTTCTCGTTCTTCTGTATTTTTTGGAAAGCCGAAAATAGGGCAGCAGCGCAAAAAATATCGCGGGAATCAACAGCAGCAAAAGCCAGGGATAGGCAAAATGAATACGAAAGTTTGACATCTGTTTCCTCCCGTCAGAAATTTTCTTTGGCCTGCAGCCACCATTCTATAAACAAGAGCGCTACCAAGGGTATTGCAAACCATATCCGCAAATCCTTGTCCTCCTCCTGCTTTTCCCGTTCCGGCGAAAGGACGTTCAATTCGTCCTCCGTACGGTAGATGTTGCTTTCCAAGGCGGGAAGCTTTACGTAAAAATTGCGCTTGAGCTCCCGTCCGGATATCAATCTATGAGACAGCGTATAAGCCCCCGGGGCCGTCAGCGTAATTTTTTCGGGGAAACTTCCGTATGAAGCGACGTTTCCGTCCGGAGCGCTTATCGAAAGCTCGTCCCCGACGGAATTGATCGACGCCGATTCCCCCACTTCGAATACCGTCGTAGCCACGGGCATCGTATCGGCCTTTTGCGGCACGTCGAGAAGCGAATACGGAAAGAAATAGCGATAGATATTGCCGAACAGAATCGGAAAATCCTTCAACATGGACTGATTGGAATAATTCAGGCTGAACGGCATTAAAACGACCTTTTCCATGGGTTCGTCCCTGAGGAGCAGAACGGGATCGTCGCCGGCATACATCAAGGGCTGAAATCCGTCGTACGAAGCGACTTTGCGATACTGCGAAACGGAAACGGCGGTCGGGTCCACCGCGTCGAGAATGCGATTCGATTCCCCTGCGGTGAAAAAGACCTCCCCCTCTTCCGTGCCGGCAAAGGTCACGCCCAGCCCCGGAGGCGCTTCGGGCGGATCGACGAGAAACACCACGCCGTCGTTGGGAACCGGGTCGGGCAGCATGGATTCGAAAATATAAAAATCGAATCCCTCCGTTTCGGGCGTCTTGTTTTGCACCTCGACCAATTCGATATTCCATTCCCGTTGCAGGAAGCTGTTGCTTCTAAGACTCATCAGCGCAAAGCCGAAAAAGTCGTTGGGACGGGCGCTGGCATATTGAATGCGGATGGTTTCGCGGGTGCCGTAAAAATAAAAATTGTTGTCGTATCCGAAGGAATCGTCGTCCCGCGTCTGTATATATACGCGGAGACTGTCAAAGGAATAGATCCCCTCCCCTCCGTACGTAGAGGTATCCAGCACAAAAACCTGCGTTTCTCCGCCGCTGCACGGAACAACCGTCGACCAGGAAAGGGCGGTTTTGTCGTAATTTACGCCGGAAAAAGCGAAATTGACGGTCAGCTCTTCGTCGGCGCCGTAACAGGCCACCGACACCGTAAAGGCGTAATAATTTTCTCTCAATTCCGCCTCCACGTCCAAAATGGCAGCGTTCCACTCCCCTTCTTCGGCCACGTCCACCACCGTAACTTCTCCGGGGGCAATGTATTCCGTCCCCGTATATAACAATATTTCCGCATCGGGATTAAGCTCTAAAACCCCTTCCGCCAATTTCATGGCGCCGTCCATATCCGCGCTGCCGTAGGAACACTGTAAGCTTCCGCTCACCAAGGAATCCAAACGCTCATAGACGTCCTCGGCTTTTGTCGCGTCCGACCGCTGAACGAGATAAGACGCGGAGGTGCCCGCCAAAATCACGCTGATGCGTTCGCTTTTTGCAAAGGTTTCCCGCGCGAGACTTTTTACCTGCCGCACGGCTCTTTCGAAGCGGGTATCCGTTTTTCCCTCGGTGAGCATACCCGCCGAAGCGTCGATGACGGCAATTTTTTCTCCGCCGGGCAGAGGTTGCGCCGCCTCCGCGATGGGCTTCGTCATAATAAACGCACAGGCCGCAATCGTCAAAATCTGACAGATTAAAAGAATAATATTTCTGAGACGGCTGACGGGGATTTTCTTTTTTCTGTACCGCAAGCTGAGCTTCCAGACATAGGTGCTGGAAATAATTTTCTGCTGGTAATTCGGCTTGAGAATATAGATGAGAATCAACGCGGCGATTCCCAATAATCCCAACAGTCCCAAAGGAACAAGAAGACTCATATCATACCTACCTTAAACAATTCCCCGAAAAGCGCCCTTTCGATGGGCACGTCGCTGCTTACGGAAATAAAATCTGCGCCGCGCGAGGCGCAAAAGGAGCGGATATTCTCTTTCAGCTCGCTCAACGCCTCATCGTATGCCGCCTGCATATTGCGGGTAATTTTCAGCTTCATATTTCTGCCGTCCGAGAGATCCTCCGTCTCCGAATCGACCAAATTCAGCCTTCCGTTATACACAGGCTCGACTTCATCGGGCGAAAGCACCTGCACGAGCATTACCTGCCTGTTTTTGTAACACAGATAATCCACCGCTTTTTCCCAATCGTTGTCCGTAAGGAAATCGGAGACGATGACGGACAGTCCGTCGTTGCTCCCCGTGTCCGTACAGCCCGTGACGGCGGCGGAAATATCGCATTCGCCGGAAAAATCGGCGTTTTCGAGGGCAGAAACCGCCCTGAAAAAAGCCGTCTTTCCCACGATCGTCCCGAAAGGATTTTCCGCCTTTCCGCCCCTGAGCAAAAAGCAGGAGAATTTATCCATGTTGTGGACGGACAAAAACCCCAGGGCCGCAGTCACCGCGACGGCATAGGCGGCCTTTGCGGGATTTTCCTTCCCCATAGAAGCGGAACAGTCGAGAAAAACCCGGGCGTGCATCTGCCTTTCGTCCGTAAACAATTTAAGGAAATACTTCTCGAAGCGGCTGTATAAATTCCAGTCTATGCGCCGTATGTCGTCCCCGAGCATATATTCGCGGTAATCGGCAAACTCCACCGTCTGTCCGTAGGAGCGCACCAAGTGTTTTCCTCCGAAAAAGCCCGTGAGACTTGTCCGAAGATTGACGGCCAACGTTTCCAGCCGGCTGAAAAATTCGTCGTTGAGATAAGAGACTTTCATGTCTTTTCTCCTTAAAAGCATTATCACTATCGCAGCCGACCGACGCTCCGTATCAAAGAAGAAGGTCGAAATAAGCCTCTATCATCTCCCGTTGCTCGGGGGTAAGCTTTCCGTCCGAGGAGAGCTGCTCCATCACCCATTTGTAATACTCCTCATATACGGTGCGGTAATGCGTCTCCCCGTCGAGCACCTGATTATAATCTATATATTCCCCGCCGGCGCCGGGCGAGCTGGGCTGATTTTCGGCGGGTACGTCGTCGGGGAAATCTCCCTCTTCCTCCGCGGGCAGGCTCTCCTCCACCCGAACAAACCGTGCGGTGACGACAAACTCCTTCTTTACGTTTTTATCCGTGCGCGAGGCTTCCGCAACGCCGTCCGACCAGCGCTCGAACCTCCATCCCTCCTCGGCCGTCGCCACGACCAAAACGGAATCCTCTCCTTCAGCGACGATCTGTTCCGCTTCCCCTTCTATGTATCCGCCCTCGGACGCGAGATAGCTGACGGAAAGATATACGGGCGGCTCCTCCGGCTTAATGCTGTTTATAAACTCCCCGCCGCCGGGAAGAGCGCCCTGCGCGCTCAAGGTCGTCACGGTGGTCATCGAAACGCCGAGTACGGCGCATATTGCGGCGACGACTGCCGCCGCCGTCGAAAAACGAAAGCGGATTTGTTTCGCGTCCACCGCGCCGAGCTTCCTTTTCGCGTCCTCGCGCTGCCGCATGGCGATATACGACTCGTCTTTTTCGAGCTCCGTCATTGTAATGATGCGTTCTTCCAGGCCCAGCCTGTCAATTCGCCTTGCGACGTCCTTGGTCGTCGGGCGGAACTTTTTATAATAGAAAATCGGAACGAAGGCCGCAATCGCCGCGACGCCGAGCACGATAGACAGCCAAAAAATTTTGGAATAGACCATCCATGCGATAAACGCCGTCAGAAAATTAACCGCAAAGCCGACGATGACGGCACAGACGGCCGACTTAATCAGGCTTTCCCGCTTTACTCGAGCATAATATTTGTCAAACAACTTCCCGTCGTTCATATAGCTTCTCCTTTTTCAATGCTTCCGCATCTGCCTGTAAGTTCTTGATCCAGAGCAGGACGTTCTCTGTTTTCTCTTCCAGTGCCATCTGCAAGCCGTCAATGGCTTTGTATGCTTCGTTCTCGATGATCTCTCCCGTTTCCTGATCTACGGCATCGTCATACGCCTGCATCAGTGCGGCGTTAATTTCGTACAGATTCATAAGCTACCTCCAACTCTTTTACTCTGTTTTCGTCTTTCTGATTTCTATGGTTGATCCGGCGTTTCATATCCTTCCGGCACTTCTCACAGAGGAGACCGCCGTCCTCCAGATATGCACCGCAACAGTCACATCTTTCCGGCATGTCTT